>AZIH01010458.1_pt1 | contig 16705 bp, 19 predicted proteins | sample 359041 | NCBI WGS metagenome assembly AZIH01 (sample SAMN02429716, study PRJNA222664) | marine sediment metagenome | biome: Sediment sample; isolation source: enrichment culture of sample MGS-ANC(UA) from oil contaminated site at the... | place: Italy: Ancona | collected 2012-02-14 | depth 6 m m
AACATCATCGCCCGCGAATACCTGCCGAAGTGATGCACCCCATATCCTCTGCGATTCGGGGTGCCGAAGACAGTCTGCCTTGGCCGGAAAACCATGGCAGAACCAAAGGAGCACAAATGATCGTCAACGAATCCGGAGGCATTCCCAACCGCCTGTTCTTTCGTCTGTTCCAGACTGGAAACATTCTGCAGCGTCAGGTTCAGAATGAGATGGGCATTAGCGCTGTACAGTGGGCAGTGCTTGGAGCTCTATCGCGGGAGGGGTTTGAGGACGGAACTTCGTTCAACCAGCTCAAAGAATATCTATACGTCAGTCGCCAAAACCTGGATGGTGTTCTGAAGCGAATGGAGAGAGATGGCCACGTTGTCCGGATACCGGATCCCCAAGACCGCCGAGCTCGACTGGTGGTACTTACCGAATCTGGTCGGACTTTCTGGAATCGACTGCAGGACACTATTGCCGAGTTTTACAAACAGGCCATGCAGGGGATGAGTTTTGATGACGGCGTCAGCTTGCTTCACCTTCTGAAGAAGCTTCAGCATGGACTTAGTGACGTTTCGCTGAAATCGACCATCCCGGAGCACAATGATACTGAGGATCTCGACGCCGAATGACGCCTAACTCAGCAGCTTGGTCATGGAAGTAGCTGGCGGCTTTACAGAAACGTACGCATTGCAGCCCTGTTCTTGCCAGACCGCTTCGCGAGGTACATGGTTTCATCAGCTACCATGAGGGGCTTTATCGACTCGACCGGGTGTTTCATTGAAGGTGACCACGCCAAGTGAAAACGTCAACGGCCAGTCATTCTTCTTCATCTTGTTCTCCAAGGTCTCGACCAGGCGCGGGATAAACTTCCTGGCCGCGTCGAAATCCGTATCAGGAAGCAACACCGCAAATTCGTCGCACCGATGCGTGCTGGGAAATTGCCGCTACGAAGGCCAGACCTGAGGGTATCCCCCACGTCTTTGAGCACTTTGCCCCCCTCTGCGTGGCCGTAGTCATGGTTAATCGGCTTGAAATTATCCAGATCAATACTGATTAGCGTGAAATGTCGACCGTATCGAGAAAGTCGCTCGATGGAGCGTTCAAGCTCTGCTCGAAAGCTCCGAATGTTAGCAATCGACGTAAGGGGATCTGTCCGGGCAAGCGGTCGCTCCTGATCCAGTTCGTTCCGTAGCCTGGTCACAAGGTATCGCTGCTCGGACACATCCTGACAAATCGCCGGAGTGTAACTACCGCAGGCCAACGTAATCTGCCTCAGAATAATAACGATGGCGAAGCGTGTCCCGTCCCCTCGCACAGCCTCCAACGCAGAATTTGTAATCCGTGACTCCTTCTCTGGAGTTTCGTGGAAATTGCCAGCGTCAGCAAGAGAAACGGAAAGTTTGTTGAAGAAGGTTATGCAGCCGTATTCATCTCCGAAGCTGAACGAGTTATCTCCATCATTTCTGGCGAATTCGAACCAGAAACAATGATGATAAATGGTGGCGTGTTTGGCCTTAACGATAAGGCACCTGTGAGTGGCGCAACCGTTGACGTCGGTTTCATTGAATCGGGATCGACTTTTACAACATCCACCGATAACGATGGTCTTTTTTCGATTGGGGATCTGACGGAAGCTGGGCTTTAGGTTGTTGATGTGACAACGGTTGATGGTGAAACAGGCACCGCGCAAGGCAGCTTGCTTGAAACTGAAAATACATCTTCTGTGCTCGTTACTGTAAACCTCGCTGGTAGTGGTGCAATCTATGGCACAGTTTATGACGAAGCCGGACTCCCTGTTCCCTCCGCTCTCGTAACAGCAATCTTTCCTGATACAGACAGGAAGTACTCGGCAATATCGACAAGCGACGGATCATTTGCACTGACAAATGTGCATGGTGATGGAACCCTGATTCTCGTTGGTATCAACAACGACACTGGTGAAAGCGGTTCTGCCACTGGAGTTCTATCGAGCTTCGCCTCCCAGATCACGCGCAACGTGTGACAATAGCTGCTCCTCAAACAGTCAATGCCGAGTTCCTGAACACAGGGTTCGAAAATGGCTTAGAAGGCTGGTCTACAGAAGGCTCAGTGACCATCGTCGATCGAAACCTCATGTTCACAACCCCCGACTCTGGCAACTAAGGGAGAATTACGATATGGATATTATGAGCAAAGCAACGCCAAAGTTGGGCGTCGTTATCTCTTGCACTGCAATTATACTTCTCAGCGGTGCACAAAATGCAGCTGCAAATGGCTGCCTGACCCTGACCCCCGTAATAGGTCCACCCAGAGTTGGAAAAATCCGGCCAGAAACGTTTGGTCGTTCGTGGCCCTTCGCTCGACGGCGCAAGGCGGAAGCGTCAGCCGTGTCGTGCCAAAGCTACGGGGCGGCACGGTGACGGACCCCAGGAACGACGTTCATATGGTCGTAACGGAACATGGTTGCGTGAATCTTAAAGGCCTTTCGATTCCGCAAAGAGCCAGAGAACTTATTAATATCGCAGATCCGGAATTTCGAGAAAGCCTGGAACACGACGCTAAGACGATAGGATTGCTATAAAACCTGGAGGTCAGAAACACAGGCATATAGATGAGCTACAGGTTTAACCAGATCTTAATGGTTGCAGGCTAGAGTCTGAGGTTCAATTCAACGAAGAGTAGTTCCCTATGTCTGGCGATTCTTCCCTGTTAGTCGAAAAATTATGGCGATTAAAACGTCGCATTGATAAGGGCGCCTGCCCCGGCGTCGAATTCGTTCATCTGAATACGCTTCTCAGAGAACCCGCTTATCGTGCGGATGTACTCAGGCGGGTTGAGCTGTCAGGTAAGCCGGAACTTCAGGCCCTGGCCAAAGAGATACAGCTTAGCGACAACGGCCAGCCGCTCATGGCGAAAGAAACTACTGCCCGCTTTGAAGCAACAGAAGAACCTCGTACTGCGCAAAAGAGCTGGTTGCGACGCAACTCTCTCATCGTTTTCCCGGTCTTGGCCATTGGTTCGGCGGCAGTCGGGTTCACTGCATTTGAAGACCGTTCTGTACGCGTTGATTCTGACATTCTGGTTGATACCACCTGGGAATCCGGCAAACGGTACATCCTTGAGAAAACCATCTATGTTGAGAACTCCAACCTCAACATAGAACCCGGTGTTACCGTCGAAGGCGAACATGGATCAGCGCTTGTCGTGACCGCAAATTCGAAGCTTTTTTCCCGAGGTTCAGCAGACAAGCCAATAGTGTTTACCAGTGCCCAGACTGAGGGCAACCGATCGCGTGGCGATTGGGGCGGCGTTGTTCTGCTTGGCAACGCACCGGCGAATCAGCCCGAAGCCTCCATCGAGGGGCTTCCCGAGGGTGAAACCCGAGGTGCATTTGGCGGCACTGACGCCGAAGATTCCTGTGGGGTTGTGGAATTTACCCGAATCGAATTTGCTGGTTTCGAGGTTTTCAAGGATAACGAGCTCAACGGCCTGACGCTGGGCGGGTGTGGCAACAGCACGATTGTCAGAAATGTTCAGGTCCACCGGTCTCTCGACGATGGCATTGAAATGTTTGGCGGCAATGTCGATCTCAAGAACATCGTCATCACTGGTGCAGGAGACGACAGCATCGACTGGGATTGGGGCTGGACCGGAAATGTCCAATTCGCAGTAATCCAGCAGCATCCAGATGCCGGCGACAACGCCTTCGAGGGTGATAACAACGGTAACGACCACGAAGCCCTTCCCCGCTCAGAACCCACCTTCTACAACGTCACACTCGTGGGTGGCGGCAACAGCCAGAAGAAACACCGCGGCATGGTGCTTCGGGAAGGTTCAGGTGGCCATTTTCACAATATGTTGATCGACAGCTACGCAATTGAGGCTATTGATACTCGGGATAACGTGCTCTCGGTTATCAATCGCGGCCGACTGACGTTTGGTAACAACCTCTTGGCCAACCTAGGGCATTTAGGAAGGGTCACCCAAGAGTCCGGCAAGGATGACGACGACTTCGGCTTCAGCGAGCAAGCCTGGATGGAAGAACCACAGAATAACAATGTATTCCGTGTCGAAACTGCGTTGTTCCCTAACGCCAAAGACCTCACCAATCCGGTTTTCATGCCTAGGGTGCAACTGCGGCAAATGAACGCAACACGCCCACCACAAAGCGAATTCTTTGATGAGTCGGCTAACTTTGTAGGTGCTGTGAGCCCGGTATCTGCCCAAAGCTGGCTCGACGGCTGGACGGACTTTCCCGCAAATTAACCATCAGACCAGCTTCACGGGCCACGGAAGGCCCTTCTGACATCTTTAAGTCAGTTCCAGTCCTGGCTCGATTTGAGCATTTGGTTTTTGTAGGGCGCGATCGTCTCAAGCAAAACATTGGAGCGGGAAAACCAGCTGCGAGCCCAGGCGATTTCATTCTCCGCTTCATCATAAATGGTCGACTCAATGGTCCATTGGTGAAGGTCGGAGTGAATGACTCGGGCAACAGCTGCAACGCGGCTTTCCCAAAGGGCCTGGAAAGGCTGCAATTCAAACTTGTAACATTTGGCCAGCCGTGAGGTTTCCTGAGTATTGGCAGCTAAAAGAGAGGCATCATGCAATAGTTGAAAGATCACAGATTCTTTGACCACCCCCCATGGAGAATTGGAGAACGGAGTGAGCCTTACAGAAATCGAGCAATAACCAATTTCCAGCTCAATGTTGGGACGGATCCAAGCATCGGATGTTGATGACAGGTACAATGACGTTAATGCTTTGAAATGGCTATTTTTTTGAGACATCGCCTCCCATCCTCCAATCCGCTCTGCCCGATTGACATGGCATTTAAACGATGGAATCAGGCCTCTTTACCCACTCCAAGAAAAAAGGCTTGGCAGCTCGGGCGAAAGGTGGGCCATGATTTCGAGCAAGAGTAGCTTCATGCCACTGCTTTCAGCTCCTAGAATCCTCTCATAGTATGTCATTGTGGAGACAGCCTCTTTTTAGGAATGTCCGCAGTAACGGGGTAGCACCCGACATGGAGGTATCAGCCTTTGCCCAACGGCTGATCCCGTTCCACCATGAAATCCTCTGAAACTCGCTCACTGGAGTCAAAGAATTCATCCCAAACGGGATCGGTAGGTCGCTCATAGCGTTTAACTGAACCTCTCAGTCGCTCCAGTGGTGAGTGCCCTTTCATATTGGGCTGAGCGAACTCTTCGGTATGCGCCGAATCCGCATCCAAATCTTCCAGCAACTCCTGCTCAGTAAACTGTTTCTTTTTCACCTCGTTTATTCCCTCAGTGAGAATCATTGCCTCGAAGGGTAGTTTAGCAGGGAGTCAGCTGCGGCAGCGCTCCAGGAACGCTTTCAACCATCGAGCTTCCGGCTTTGTCGGCTTAAGATCGTACTGTTTCACGATACGAACGAACCTTGCCACATAACCGCACTGGCCTGACGGTGGCACCCATTCATCCGGACCCTGGGCACCCTTACTTCTATTAAGACTAGCTCGACGGGCGAGAGATTGACCATATCGTTTGCAAACCGTTCTCGTTTAGCTCGCGTCCAACCCTTCGCTCCGCGCTTCCAGCGCCCACTTGAGCGGAACTACGTGTTTCAATGTCAATCTCGCTGCTGTTCTGGATGACCTTGCCTGTGAACGGACTGATCCATCGGCCTGAGACCACCCTACAACGACTTTCGTCTGCAAACCGGACGTTGGTTGTGGATTGGGCAACCAATGCCTCAGCACGGCTGTCCTGACAGTCTCCATCAGCATCATCCCAACCGTGACCAAACGCAGACCGTTCATAGCTACGTAGCCTGCTTTGCTGCTCCTGGGCCTGTCGAACCGATGCAAAAGAGACTCCATCTGGTAGTTTACCACCTGAATCCAAACAGGCATCAAGGGAGTCGTAGGGTTGATAATTCTGGGTTCGCTCATACCAACTGCTTTGCGGTGGATGGCAAAGGCCACTGTTCGACTTTTTTATAACGGACGCATGGGCCGGAACACTGACGAAACCCACTACCAACGAAAAGAAGAGGGGCAGGATTCTTAAAACGCAAACTATGATGTGTAAATGTCCTCTGGGGTGTAAACTTGCCGTAGGGTGCCAACGTATCATCCCCCGCATCCTGACGCCCCATGGACGATGCTCCACTCCAAGGAAATGACAACGACTAACCAACGGTCGGTGTTACGAATTTGCAGCCCAAAAAGGCTGCGAAGTTTATTCACCAGTAACAGTCGCAGCAAGCTGGCATCAGCCTGAGAACAAAGCGAAGACGTTTGCTTGGCTGCCTAATATCTTTAACGTGAATTGAACGGGAAAGATCGACTATCCATGGCTATTAGCTTTTATGAAAAAGGGGAGCTGACCTCTGGCTTCCACGGCTGGCGAGTTGTTGCCACCATCCGAGGCAAACGCTATCAGAAGTATTTCTCTCTTAAGAGGCCGAACACCCGAATTACTCAAGAACTCTGGTACCAATATCAAGAGACCAGGGCCAAGTACTATGAGGCCCGTTACATGGCCCGCTCCGCAGCACTTCAATATTTGGATTTCATTGGGAAAGACCATCCCACAACCCTCCCCTGTCGCGGTGTTGGCTTCCAGGGCATCACGCTTGGCATCGGAAGTGGGAAAAGTGCTGCACAAGAAACCTGCTATTTCTCCGTAAACAAACGAGGCGCTGCCACCAAATTCTACATTGATGAGCGGGCATCTCTTTCTCAGGCATGGGAGCAGGCCGTAAAACATTGGGGAGAAGCGTTCGATATCCGACCCAAAGACATCGCTAAAAAGCTCGAACAGGTTCCCAGTCCTGATCAGTTCAAATCGCTTCGCAAACAACTGAACGATCACGAGGGCTGCGACTATCAAGCCAGCGTCCTCCATCACGTCTACGCCGAACAGCGAAGCCAGCTGGAAAAACATAGGGCTAAGAAAACCACTAGAGGAAAGCTCAACGAGGACGATCTTCTGGCAATGTACGCGAACCTGGAACGCCAGGTGTCAGAGTTCCAGAATTAGATCTATTCAGTGTCGTGGCCGAAGGACCGGCCCAGCGCGTCCGGTTTAGACGACAAAACCCTGACCATCGGCTGTCGTCCTTCCATGACGCCAACAACTCTGCCATCTCCAATGAAAGCCACTACAATGTAGACACCGGAGCCAAGCCGTTTGTAAGGTTCAAGAATCATCGTTCGCCAAGCTTCGATATCCAATAGAACCGACTTTAACCCCGGAACTAATCGTAGAATCCTTCGATCTGCCACGCCGAGCCAATGATAAAGCTCAATACCATCTTCTGTAACGATGCCTACGGTTTGCATTGAAGCAAACGCTTGAAGGGTGGCATATGCCATATTATGTCGGCGACGAAACTCCATCCCCAGCCCGCTAATCCCCGTGCGCCCAGAGTGGCAAACCAGTATGGTCAGATGGCAAATACCGTAACTTTTCCAAAAACAATGCGGACGGCAACCGATGCTAATGGAGAGTGATGGAATGCCTCCGACTCAATATTGTATAGGCAAGGCTATGTTGGCTTCGGCTGTTGGTACACTCTGATAGTACTGTATAAACAGTCCTTCGGTGGAGTGCAACATGAAAAAAGCTGACCTTAGTGCCCTCGAAAAGGCCTTGGCCCACCTCCCGGTTGATCTCAAACAACACCTTGCCCATCAGCTTCTTGGGCAGATCAACGCTCAGGCTCACACTTTGCTTGAAACGGCCAGATCTCACCGCCGATGCCCTCGTTGTGGATATGAGCACGTCGTCAAATGGGGGCGTTCCAGTGGGTTGCAGCGATATCGATGCCAGAGCCTGACTTGTCACAAGACCTTTAATGCCGTCACAGGAACATCACTGGCCAGGCTGCATCACCGCAACAAGTGGTTTGATTACCTGAGATGTATGCGAGACAGCCTGACCCTGCGGGTATCGGCAGTTCGAGTAGGCATTGATTTAAAGACAGCTTTTAGGTGGCGTCACCGTTTTCTAACAGCAAGTGCAAATGCCAACGCGAATGCCCTCTCCTGCATTGTCGAAGTGGATGAAACCTTTTTTGCCGAGTCCTGCAAAGGCAAGCGCAACATCACGCATCGCAGTTCCAGGAAGCGTGGCGGGCAAAGTAACAGGAAGCATAAAGCGGATAAAATCCCGGTACTTATTGCACGGGATCGCAACGGTAACATCAGCGATCTGGTAGATCCTGCATTAAACAAACCGACGGTTCATGCTTTTCTGACGCCGATTATCAATCCTGACTCGATTCTATGTTCAGATGGCCACAGCTGGTATAAAACCTTTTCCAGAGAGCACGGCATTGCCCACCACCGACTGGTTACACTCGATAATCAGCGAGTGATCGGGAAGGAATACCACATACAGAACGTCAACAGTTATATGAGTCGATTGAAGGGCTGGATGGCGCGGTTTCATGGGGTTGGAACGGCATATCTGCCAAGCTATCTGGCATGGCGGAGGCTATTTGAGCGCGCTCAGCCCTCCGAAGAGGCCTGGCTCCGAATTGCGATCGGCGCAAACCAACAGCCAATGCCAACATAGCGATATGCAAACAGTATTCTGCTGTGCCTGATTCAATAGGTCAAGATTGGGTCGATCAAAGGGGAAAAATTGTGACAAGCGCGGGTGGTGCCAAGTCTCTCCCTGGCGCGTCACACCACTTGGCAGGTGTCGCGTTTGCCTGGCATCCGTGCCGGCGTTGAGTCCCGGTCGTCCTGACCAACTGACTCGGCCCCAACCCTATCATTGTCAATGCAGGATTCGTGTGAGATATACCTTAGAGCTGCGTAGGATCCTGAATTGGGCGTGGCGGCGACTGTCTGACCAGGGATGAGGAGGATTAACAATCAACCCGTTTCGCAAGATAGGCTCTACCGACCTTCCTTGTATATCGAGTCTAATCTACCGACATACTCCTGAAGTCGTTAAGTGCGAAAGACTCAGAAACAACATTTAAACAATGGATCAGCCAACTGGTCATGCCGCTATAGCGTGGTCGGAAATTGACACAACAAATTATCCTGTAGGTCGCAAAGCGGACATTCAGATTGGAAGATCACCCTCGATGCTTAGCGGCCGGTTTGGAGGTCCGTTAGGGGCAGGGCCGAAATTTTCCAATTCTGGACGGATCTGAAACGGGGTCAGGGTCAGAATTCAAGAGCTGGCGGGCCAAAAACCTCGACGAGTGGCCGGTTTATAACCGTCCCCAGTAACGCGGTAGAACTCCATATTTGCACAGTGGCGATGTCACAATTCCGTGACGGCGAAACGTTTGTCGATTGCTGAAAAGTACTAAGAAGTGCGGGAGCAGATCCGGCTTTGATGGCTCTACATACTTCAATCAACAGTTATCCGGAAACGGCCGGTGAGATCACTCATCAAGTGCGCTTTCTGCTTCAAACCCAAACTTATCTCTCGGCTACCAGCCACATGTTGGCTGACTGTCGCCGCATGGGCATCAAGCGCCACAAACCGCTCACCCACACGTTCAATTGCCTCACGTTGCAGCGAGAGCGCCTCATTAATTGTGACACTCCGCCCCTCCAGATCCGAAAACCAGTGGTTCATCGAGACAAGATGACCTTTAAGATCGTCAAGAGTCTGCCGGTTATCATCACCGGCCTCCATCATTTCAGCTATCAAGTATTCAACACCCTGCACGCCCTTAACCAGATCAGCTACCCATTGCCGTGTTTCATGAGTGGAATCGGCAGTGCGTTTCGAAAGTGTTCGAACCTCATCAGCAACAACGGCAAACCCGCGTCCATATTCGCCCGCCCTTGCTGCCTCGATTGCTGCATTAAGGGCCAGCAAATTCGTTTGCTCAGCTATGTCAGCAATTACCCCGATCACCTTCTCGATTTTCGAGGCCGATTCCGTCAGCTCTTGTATCGCCCCGGAGACCCGACCAATGACCTCTACAGTGCGCTCTACCGCCGTATCACTTTTTATTAAGCTGGACTGAATGTCCGAATTTGCCGTCACGGCCGCCTGAACAGCTTCAGTGGATTCACGAGTCGATGCCTCAATGGTGGAAGCCTGATCTGCCATCGCCTTCATTGAGTCTGTCACATCTTGAATCTGATGCTGTGTCGTTTGAGATGCTGACTCCAGTTCTCCCGCCTGGATACCGAGGCGATCAGATCCCTCGTTGATACTTTTTGAAGCTTCCCTTATTTCTTTGATGAACCCTTCAAACCGACCGACCAGCCGAATCAGAGCTGCAGCAACTCCTGCGACTTCGTCAGACCCGGCCAGACCCGGCGGATTGGCCAAATCCGAACACTCATCCATTCTCTGGATATCCCGCTCGATCCGCTGCAGCCTCACAATGACTGTTTGCCTCAGCCAGAGCGTCATCAGAACAATGACCGCCAAAAAGGCAACAGATCCGATAATCAGCGAAACCTGTTGGCGGTCGAGATACCCCAGTAGCTCATCAGATTCCTCAGCGATATGAGTGCGACTTCCCTCCTTGCGATCGTTGATGCTCTCAAGCAATGGCGACAGAGCAGCAAATAGTGAAAAGTCCACCGTTTTACCTGCCTGATAGTAACTCTTCTCCTCGATTCCTTCCGCGAGTTCTTCTAGGTATACAACCACCGCTTCGTGGATACTTTGGTTATCTTTTGCCCAGGCACTCAGCTGTGCACTTCGCTGAATCGCGCTCCACTTAGCAGGAATAGACTCTGCAAGTGACTCGTATTCTTCGTTGATCTCACCCCACAGCAGTAACTGACCTTTGATTTTGAAAGAAAGGTCCTGCACAAGCCGCAGGTCCTGCTCCAGATCATCCAGTAACCAGGCTTCATGCATGCGATTCTGGATCAAATCTTTTGCGGCGTTTTCCGCCTTTCCAATAATTGACCAGGACAACAATGCAAGTGCCAAGAGCGCAAGGACCGAAAAAAATGAAAAGAACAGGATTCTACTTCGAACGGTTTTGAGCATGACGCCACCACATATTAATGATGGCTATAAGGCTGCAGATCGATTGTGACATTCTTGTTACTTGAGCCACATAACACTCTGATTTAATAAATTAATTTACAAAAAATAACATCGATTAGCACACGACTTCAGCATCACTGAAATATTTCGGTAATGTTTAGCGAGGAGTATGTGAATTGCATGAAGATACTTGGCACAACCGGATATGAGCCATTCGAATCAGTAGGTTTGGGATCTGCGACGGAGCGACAAAATTTGGTTTCCCGAAGCCGCACTCACATCCAGGAGTGACCTAATGCAGGACTGCCTCAGTCAAGAACTGAATCGCTTGTTGTTGACAGAAGACATTACGACACTTCTACAACCAATCGTAAACATTAATAGAAAATGTGTGTTTGGTTTTGAGGCACTGAGCCGCGGACCTTCGGACAGCCCCTTGCACACGGCCCCAATGCTGTTTGAAACAGCAGAACGCTGCGGCCAGACGCTAGAACTGGAAACGCTCTGTCTTCGCACCGCTGCACGCCATTGGTCCGGTCATGGCACTCCGCTGAAACTTTTCGTCAATATCAGTCCGGCCAAACTGATGCCTCCAGAATTCAACCCGACGCAACTGCAGGAGCTTTTGTTGGCGAACGGGCTGAAGGCATCAGACATCGTTATCGAACTCTCTGAACGCTACCCCACTGCCGATCCTTCAGAGCTTTTGAAGACACTGGTATGGCTGAAAGCAGAGGGCTTTCTCATTGCTATCGACGATCTTGGAAGTGGATATTCCGGATTAAAACTATGGTCCGAGCTGAAGCCGGACTTTGTGAAAATTGACCGGCACTTCATCCGTGATATTCAGGACGACCTCATCAAGCGCGAGTTTCTGCGGTCCGTTGTAGATTTGGCAGACCGATTGGGCTGCAAATTAATCGCAGAAGGGGTCGAAACGGAAGCAGAATTCCGGGTTGTCTCGGAGCTTGGCATTGCACTGGTTCAAGGTTTCCTTTTCGGTCGACCAAAACCGATAGCTACAGCCTACCTCGACTCGCTGAACGATCATGCGGCCCTTGCGTCCAAGCCACCCCGGAGAGAAAAGGAAATAGCAGGGCTCTTGTGTCGGTACATCGAACCCGTCACTTCGGAATCGACACTGCGAGATGCATGGGAGCGGCTCCAGAGTGAGCCTGACGTGTTCGCTTTGCCGGTGGTGGATAACGGCAGGCCGCTTGGCCTGATCCATAAGTGGAGGATTATGGAAACTTTCAGCACGCCTTACGGCCGGTCGCTTTATGAGCGGCTCCCAGTTTCCAATAGACACAGTGCAGATGCATTGGTTGTGGATTACGAGGTGCCACTAAACGAAGTGAGCGAAAGGCTGATTAATGACGATGCGCACTATCTCAAACAGCATTTCATTGTTGTCAAGAATGGAAAGTACGCCGGCCTGGGAGCCACGCGCTCGCTGCTCAAACACATCACCGAACAAAAGATCGAAAACGCACGCTACTCAAATCCACTGACCTTCCTGCCAGGCAATGTTCCCATACAACAGACTTTGGTTGCCCGAACGGAAGAAATGCGCGCCTTTTCACTAATTTATTTCGATATCAACATGTTCAAACCTTTGAACGATGTCCTCGGCTACCGGGTTGGTGACCAGGTAATAGTTTTGCTGGCTGAGCTTTTGAAAGAGGTATTCCATGCCAGTGATGACTTTGTCGGGCACATAGGTGGGGACGATTTTGTCGTCATCAGCTCTTCGTCCTCAGCTAATTATAATGCTGGTACCGTACAGTCACTATTCGCCGAACGAAGCCGGCGCTTTTACAGCGATTGCATACTGAAAAGCGGGTTTATTGAATCCGAAGACCGAAACGGCCAGCCCTGCCGTTTTCCACTGGTATCTCTGTCAGCGGGCACTGTAGAGGTAGGCCCCGACGAGAAGGTGACGGCCGATCAAATCTCAGAATTCGCCAGCTTCGCCAAGACAAGGGCCAAAGCCTCACCGAACTTCCGTTTTGTGGTTTTTTCAAGGGCCCGATCCGGTGAGCGATCGGAAGGATCGCAAGACTCAGATGGGTCGTGTGTGTCATGCGTATTGGGGGAAGTGCAGAATTAAGCGTAAACAAACCCTACCAACGCCGTCGCCGGTTTTCTCGGGAATTCAAAGCTCAGATTGTTGCCCAGTGCCAGGAACCCGGTGCTTCGGTTTCCCGGATCTCACTGGATAACGGTCTCAACGCCAACATGGTCCGGCGCTGGATGAAGGGCGCGCAGCGAGCGAATAAAACACCAGGAACGCCGGGATTTGTTCCGGTTAATCTGCCTGTGGCAACTGCTTTATCGGGCAACCAATCGGTCTCGGACAAGCGTAGCACCATCCGCATCGAGTTGTTCACTGCGCCTGGCGTACTTGTGACGCTTGAGGATGGCTACTTCGTGGGTCAGCTTCTCGATGATGGCGTTGCTGCGCACCAACTCTCGCTCCTTCAGGCCCAAGACTTGATCCTTGGCGTCCAGAGAGTCCATCAGTTCCGTCGCCAGGGCACGGAGCTGATCGGCAGAGAGTTGGTTGATGTCGGGGCGCTGAGTCATGCCACCTAATATGCCAAGTCCCTGTGCGGCAAGCGATTCGCGGTTCTGGCTATAGCGGCATCACGGCACTTGTGGTTACAGGATGGAGATAACGCCGTCGGCCCCAAGGCGTTGCCAGGGCTGGCCCTGAACCAGGGCGGACAACTGCTCTTCGGTCAGGCGCAGTTGCTCACCGCGCCAGGTTTCGCCCCAGTGGAATTTGCCTCGGTTCAGCCGGCGGGCGCAGAGCCAGATGCCGAGGCCATCGTGGATCAGTACCTTCATCCGGTTGCCCCTTTTGTTGGCGAACAGGTAGGCGCAATGGGGTCTGGCTGAACCAAACACCTGAATAACCCGGGCCAGGGCCTTGTCGGGCCCCGCCCGCATATCCAGCGGCTCAGTGGCCAGCCAGATCTCGTCGATGCGTATCATCCCAACAGGTCCCGCAAAAGGGCAGCACACTGGTGAGCCTGCTCCGCAGGCCACTCCACCACGACCGCACCGCCGGCGCGGGGAATCTCAATGCGGATGGTGCTACGCTTGTCCGAGACCGACGGGTTGCTCGGTGCTGAGGTTGCCGCTGGCAGTTTGACCGGTACAAATTCCGGTGTTTTATCCGCTCGCTGCGCTTCACTCATCCAGCGCCGGACCATGTTGGCGTTGAGGACGTTATCCAGGGAGATCCGGGAAACGGAGGCACCAGGTGCCAGGCATTGAGCAACAATCTGGGCTTTGAATTCCCCGGAAAACCGGCGACGGCGTTGGTAGGGCTTGGTTACGCTTACTTCGTTCATGTTAAGTGTCCACTAGAAAATAAGTGGACACTATCCTGACGGCGGCAGCGCCTGGCTCAAGATGGGATTATCGGCCGCTTACGGATCATGGGCATTTTCCCGGTTTTTGAGCGAAACGGGTAAATTTATGGTGGATTGTATACCCCAGATTCACGGTAAATAATTGCATTTACTCAGGTTTTTATTTTTCAGGGGCGACTACTTACCCTGGATGCAGATCACACGGTACAGAAGTGGCTACAAGGCAGTGGTCGCGACGAAACTAGGGAGATGATCAGCAATAACAGTGACGTATTGATAGAAACGGCGATTGCCGTAGCCGGCACCGCCCTGCAGCCCACCTTCATTGCTGGGGCGGCGATCAGGGAAGGAAAACTGAAGGTCGTCCTGCCAGAGCATGAACCAGAGCCCATGGTACTTTATGCGGTATATGCACACCGGCAGTTGTTGGCAAGCAAGGTTCCTAGCTTTGTCGACTTTATCGACAGTTTTTTCGGCGAACCTCCGTACTGGGACAGGTTCAAATAGCGAGCGCAGGCAAGCCTCCGGTTGCTTCAATGCCCGCCCGTCAATGAATTCATCCCAAGGTTTCAATCACCTGAGTGCATCAATAATGTGTGGACTGCCTCAGTATAGGGAGCCTTAATCCCCAGACGCTCGCAGCGTCGCAGTACCGCCCCGGCAATGGTATCCAGTTCCAGCGGGCGACCTCTTTCCCTATCGACAAGCATTGACGTCTTGATCGCATTGAAGCTACTGATCAGCTCAAACATCTCGCCCAGGTCCTTCTTTCCGAGATTCACGTCGTCTGCCTTTGAGGCTTCGACGGTTTCAGCCATCATTCCATACACGATTTTTCTGAATCCGGGGTGATGGGTAAGGCTTCGAGTATCCAAGCCAGTAAGGGCAGAGAGTGGGTTAACCCCGTTATTAATCAGGAGTTTACGCCAGAGCTAATAGTTAATGTTATCGGAATACCTAGTTGGAATACCGGCATCATTAAAAGCGGCAACCAGGATCTTGAGTAGCGGAGTTCGGGAATCCTGCCTACCGCTGACTTTGGGCCATTCCCCCATCACGATTTGCGCGAGGCCCTCGGCTTCTATAACGCCCGGCCTCGCAATGTGTCCTCCTATAAGGACCGCAAGTCCACCGATGACTCTTTCAGCACCAACTGCTTTCGCTAGCAGTGGTTCATTATCGACTCCGTTCTGCAAGGAAAGCACGGGTGCCCGTCCCTGCTTCAGCCAGTCGCCGAGCTCACTCACCACCGAAACTGTTGCCGTGGCTTTGAGTGTGATGATGATAAGGTCAAACTCGTCAGACTTATATCGGGTGACAAGTTCCTGATGGTCATGAGCAGCCGCCATATGGACCGGCTCGCGACCTTCATAGTGGACTGTCAAGCCGCTCCGCTTAAGCGCATGCAAATGAGCCCCGCGGGCTGTAAGTACAACCTGATGCCCTGCTTCCAGAAACCTTGCTGCGTAGTAACCACCAATGCCGCCGGCACCCACCATCAACAGTTTGAGCATTTACGGAATCCTTTGTTTTTTCCGTAGTTTATTGCATCCAACCATAACCTGCGAGGGACTGCCTGTTCTGATTCAGGGAAAACCCGAACAGGCGCTGGGGCGCTTTCATTCCGCCCAGGCTGAAGGCGGTATTGAGGATACATAATGTCGGTTCTGCCACGGGGCTGCCATTGGTGGCGTACGAACCATCTCCCCTGAGGCTTGAGTTCGACATCGCATTCACCCACCTTTGCTCATCTTCCCACTGCCGGATCAGGTTCCGGATATAGCTGTCGTGGGGCTGATGATAGCTGGCGTTATTGCCATTGGCGTCCAGTCGGTCAAGGCAAATCAGTAATACACCCTGATCCCGTAATGCTTCAATGCAGTGGCCGATCTCCCGATAATGCTCACTGGCCATCCCGGTATTGAGGCGCAATTCAATCACCTCCGCGGGCACCAGCTGTATCATGCTCTCGGCAAGCAGCTTGAGGCCGGGCTCCCGCGAACCATTGACGGCAACCTCAAACCCCCGCGCCTTCATGTCGGATTGCAGGCGCCTGGCCAGAACGCCCTCACCACACTGGTGAAGTATGTTCGGCTGTGCGCCGCCTTCCTCTGAGGTGATAAAAGCCACGCTGTCCACGACTTGATCCCGCGGTACCAGTCGGCGCAGACTCTCCTGTCCCTTGGGACCGGTCAGGGCTTCCGTTTCGCAGGACAGGTACAGCACTGGCAGTTTGCTCACCTGTCTACCGCCCCAGTTTTTTGGCCGACTGACCACCAATACCGAAGTGTTGCTTCGGCATCTCGGTGATCATTACCCGGATACGGTCCATGGGGGCATCCAGGGAGCGGGCCATGGCCTCGCTCACTTCCTGGATCAGGGTTTCTT
>AZIH01003785.1_pt1 | contig 16693 bp, 12 predicted proteins | sample 359041 | NCBI WGS metagenome assembly AZIH01 (sample SAMN02429716, study PRJNA222664) | marine sediment metagenome | biome: Sediment sample; isolation source: enrichment culture of sample MGS-ANC(UA) from oil contaminated site at the... | place: Italy: Ancona | collected 2012-02-14 | depth 6 m m
GGAATCTGGCATCGCGGGAAGAGGTGGAGGCGGCAACCGACGCACTGGCGCGGGCAGAGCTGACGGTCAGTATCCGGGAACGCGCCATCGACGAACACCCGACCCGGCTTCAGAGCCTGGAAGCCAGGCTGGCCCAGGCCGAAGCCAGCCTCGCGTCCACGCAGCGGGACGCTGACAGAGCCACCGTCCGCGCACCCTTCGAGGGTGTTGTGACCGCGGTTCAGGTGGCGCCGGGCGATCAGGTATCCCGTAATGAGTCTCTGCTGTCGCTGTATCCTGCCGAAGGCCTGGAGCTGAGAGCCCGGGTGCCGGAAACCTTTCGTACCGAGCTGCTCAACGCTCTTGATCAGGGCAAACCACTGTCTGCCTTCAGCGAAGGACGGCAGCACCGGTTTGAACTGGTGCGTTTTGCCGGCACGGCGGATCCGGCCGGCACCGAGGCGATCCTGGCACTGCAAGGGCCGCCGCAGGGCCTGAGACCGGGAGGTCTGCTGCCGGTGATGCTCGAACGGCCCGAGCGGTCGCAAACGGTGTCGATTCCGTTCAGCGCGCTGTACGGGGCAAACGCCGTTTACCTGATGAACGACGATAACCGCATGCAGCGTGTCGAGGTTGAGCGCATTGGCGAAGCCCGCGGCAGCAATGGCGAGCGCCGACTGCTGGTGTCCGGCGACGCTTTGGTCTCTGGCGCACGGCTGATCACCACGCACCTGCCGAATGCGGTCACTGGCCTCAAGGTAAATGTGGCGGAATCCGGAGCGTCGGGGCAATGAGACGCAGAAAAGGCGTTATCGGATTTTTCGTTCACCACCGGGTTGCCGCCAACCTGGTGATGCTGGTGATGCTGCTCGGCGGTGTATTGGCCCTGACCCGGATGAACATCCAGTTCTTCCCTACCTTTGCACTGGATATCGTCAGTGTTCGTGTGGTCTGGAGCGGTGCTTCCGCCGAAGATGTCGAACAGGGCATTACCAACCCCCTGGAGCAGCGCCTGCGCAGTGTGGATGGCCTGAAAAAGATGACCTCCACGTCGGCCCAGAGTGTTTCCTCCATTACCCTGGAATTCGAGGAGGGTACAGACCCGATTCTGGCCCTGGACGATGTCCGCCAGCAGGTCGACGAATTCACCAACTTCCCCGCCGAGGCGGAGGAGCCCCAGGTTACCCGGGTGGAGCGATACGAACCCGTGGCCCGTTTGCTGGTGGCGGGCGACGTGGACCGCAGTGAATTGCGGCAGCTGGCCTACCGCTTTGAGGACGAGCTGCTGCAGCGGGGCATTGACCGGGTGTCCATCCGCGGCCTTCCGGAGCAGCAGATCAGTATTGACGTCCCGGTTGAGCGGCTTGAGACCCTGGGGCTGTCACTGGACCAGATTGCCGAGCGTGTTGCCGCCATTTCACGGGATCTGCCGGCCGGCATGATGGCGCAGCAGGATGCGACCCGGGAACTGCGGGCAGTGGAACAGCGCCGTAGCCCCCAGGAGTTCGAGAACATCCCGGTACTCAGTGGCGAGCGCATTCAGCTGAACCTGGGCGATATTGCCATCATTCGGCAGGAAGCCCGGGAAAGCCAGGTCACCCTGGAGAAAGATGGCAAGCCGGCGATTGAACTTCAGCTGCAACGGTCAGAGAACGGTAACTCACTGGCGGCCGCCAAGATTCTGGAAACCTGGCTGGCGGACACCCGGCCGGTGCTGCCGCCAACCATCAACCTGGAAGTTTACGACGAAACCTGGCAGCTGCTGGATGATCGTATTTCCTTGCTGGTGAATAACGGTCTGGGCGGTCTGGTACTGGTGGTTTGTCTGCTCTACCTGTTCCTTCCGGGCCGGGTGGCCATGTGGGTGGCTATTGGCATCCCGACCGCGTTCCTGGCCGCCATGGCAGTGCTCTGGCTGATCGGTGGCTCCATCAACATGATTTCCCTGTTTGCCCTGATCATGGCGCTGGGGGTGATTGTTGACGATGCCATTGTGGTCGGCGAGGACGCCGACGCCCACGCCCGCATGGGCGAGGAATCGATTTATGCCTCCGAAGGCGCTGCCAAACGGATGGTCTGGCCGGTGCTGGCGTCCTCCCTGACCACGGTCGCGGCCTTCATGCCGCTACTGGTGGTGGGCGGTGTCATTGGCAACATTCTCGGTGACATTCCCCTGGTGATGATCTGTGTCCTGGTGGCCTCGCTGCTGGAGTGTTTCATCGTGCTGCCGGCCCACCTGCGGCATGCCTTTGTTCCCCGGCGAAAGAAAAAGGCGGGGCAGGGGATGTCTGAGCCGAAAAAACCGGGCCCGGTCGAGCGGTTCCGGCGTGGCTTCGAGCAGCGTTTCGACCGGTTCCGGGAAGGCCGGTTTCGCCGCTTCTCCCGCTACAGCCTGGAGCACCGGGGCGCCACCGTTGCCGGGGCGGTTGCGCTGGCACTGGTAACCGTCGGGTTGCTGGCTGGTGGCCGGCTCGGGTTCAACTTTTTCCCGACCCCGGAGCCCTCCGTGTTTTACGCCAACGCCAGTTTTGTCGCCGGAACCAATCAGGAAACGGTGGACGACTTCCTGGGCCAGATGCAGCGAACGCTCAACGAGACCGAAGCGGCCCTGGGTGGGGATTTCATTCTCCATGCCGTCACCACTCAGGGGGCAACCCTGGGCGCTGAAGGCAGTTCCCGCAGTGGCGACGAGCTGGGGGCGATGATGATTGAACTGGTGCCCTCAGACCGGCGCTCGGTACGCAATCCCGAATTTATCAACGAGTGGCGCAGCCGGCTGGAGACGCCGGCCGGGCTGGATAACCTGACTATTTCCGAGCGGCAGGCCGGGCCGCCGGGCCGGGACGTCAATGTTCGTCTGACCGGCGAAAACGCCGAGAACCTGAAGCGGGCGGCGGACGAGCTTGGTCAGGCGCTCGCCACACTGCCCGGGGTACTGGATGTTGAGGACGATATGCCCTGGGGGCGTGAACAGCTGATCTATCAGGTCAGTCCTTACGGGGAGGCCCTGGGGCTTACCACGGCGGATCTGGGCCGCCAGCTCAGGGCTGCCTTCGACGGCCGGATTGCCCAGATTTACCAGGACGGCCGGGATGAGGTGGAAGTGCGCGTCCAGCTGCCCCGGGATCAGCGGGAACGCCTGTCGACCCTGTCCCGGATGACGGTTCGGGTTCCGGATGGGCGCTTCGTCCCGCTCAGTCAGGTAATGAATCTCGATCATCGCCAGGGCTTCCAGGCTTTGCGTCACGCCGATGGCAAGCTGGCGGTTGAAGTGACCTCTGGCCTGAATACCCGGGTCAGCACCACGGATCAGATCCTGACGAGCCTGCAGACCGAGGCACTACCGGACATCGCCAGTCGCTACAACGTGCGCTTCAGCTTTGAGGGCCGGGCCGCGGACCAGCGGGAAACCCTGGCGGACATGAAAACAGGCCTGATCATCGGGCTCGGGCTGATGTACGTGGTGCTGGCCTGGGTGTTCGCGTCCTGGAGCCTGCCGATGATCGTCATGGCCATAATTCCGTTTGCCCTGGTGGGTGCGCTTCTGGGGCACTGGCTGATGGGGTTGCAGCTGACCATACTGTCCCTGTTTGGCCTGTTCGGTCTGTCCGGCATTGTGGTCAATAACGCCATTATTCTCGTAGCTTTCTATAACCAGCAGCGGCAGAAGGGGCTGGGGATCACCGACGCGCTCAACGAAGCTGCCGTGCAGCGGGTGCGGGCGGTGCTGCTGACGTCACTGACAACCATTGGAGGCCTGCTGCCACTGCTGTTTGAAACGTCCCTGCAGGCGCAGTTCCTGATTCCCATGGCGACATCGATTGCCTTCGGGCTGGGGCTGTCGACACTGCTGGTACTGGTGGTGGTTCCGGCGCTGCTGTCCTGGCTGGAACAGTTCCGTGAGTGGCGGGCCCGCCGGCAGGGTACCGTTGCCGAGCCCCTGGGGGCTTCCGACTAACCTGAGTGGGAAATCATGGTGGAACCTTTGCTCGCGGCCCGAGGCCTGAACAAACAGTTCCGCAGCGGCACTCAATCGGTGCCGGTGTTGAGAGATCTCTCCCTGCGGCTGGGGCGGGGCGAGTCACTGGCGCTGACGGGCCGCTCGGGTTCGGGCAAAAGTACCTTGCTCAACATTCTGTGCGGTCTGGAAAAACCGGATGCAGGCAGGATTCAGGTGCTGGAAGAGGTATTTGACAGCCGCAAACCTGACGCAAGCAGGCAGGCGGAGGCCCGGTGGGCAACGCTGCGGCGACAGCAGATTGGCGTGGTCTTCCAGGAAGCCAACCTGATGCCGGCGCTGTCTCTGCTGGACAATGTCCGGTTGCGGGCCCGGCTCGCCGGGCAGGATGAAGACAAGTGCAAGGACTGGCTGGAGCGCCTGGGTATTGGCGAGCTTGCCGACCGCTATCCGGACCAGGTGTCCGGTGGCCAGCGCCAGCGCGCAGCCCTCGCCATGGTGTTTGCCATGAAGCCGGCCCTGATCCTCGCGGACGAACCCACCGGCAGTCTGGACCGCCACACCGCTGAAGCGGTCACTGGGCAACTCTTCGATCTTCAGACCCGCCATGGCTGCGCCCTGATTCTCGCCACCCACGACGCCGAACTGGCCACCCGATGCAGTCACCACCTGGATCTCGGGCACCAGCCCGAAGCCTGAGCCTGCCATGACCCTGTTGGCCGCCCTGTTCAGCCACTACCGCCGTCACCCGCTGCAGCTGCTGGCACTGGCCACCATGATTGTGCTGGCCACCATGCTCTGGACCGGGGTCCATCACCTCACCAGCCAGGCCCGGGCCAGTCTCGCTCAGAGTGAGTCGGCAGTGGCCGAGCGTCAGCAGATCATCCGAAGCGATGGTGAGCCGGTTACGGTGGAAGACTTTGCCCGGCTCCGACGGCAGGGAGTCTGTGTCATGCCATGGCTTGAGGTGGCGTCACCTGAGGCAGGGCGTCTGGTCGGTATTGATCCCCTCGCGGCCCGGTGTTTTGAGGATCGGTCCGAGCAGCGCGAGCCCTGGCGCGGTGAGCTGGACGGCCAACCGTTTGTGGATATCAGTGAGGCGGCGACACTGGGGGACGGGCAAGGCACGTTGTCATTACTGGTGTCCGGAACAGAAACCGAAGCGACTCTGCCCTCCGGTTACCGAATTGCGCCTTTCATGGTTGGGCCGGACACGGGGGAGCTGGGAGAGAGCTTTCTTCTGAATCTGGATGCCCTCGGTGTTCTTGTGCTGTTGATAACGGCGCTTTTACTGCGCAGCGTCTACCTGCTTGGGCTGGCTCAGCGCCGCGACAGTTTCGCCCTGTTGCACCGCTTCGGGGTTCCCGGGTGGCGAATAAACCGCCTGCTGATGCTTGAGATCATGGTGTTGGCCCTGGTCTGTGTTGTTCCCGGCGTCTGGCTGGGCCGCTGGCTGGCGATAGCGCTGGGCAGCGGCTTTGACCGGGCCCTGGAAGGGCTTTTCGATCTGCCCTTGTATGCGGGGCAGGACGCTGGCTGGCTGGTGCCGATAATCACCATGCTGACGGTGGTTTTTGTCGCCTGCCTGGCGGACTTTCTCCTGCCCCTGGCAAGACGCCTGTTCCCGGCACCCGGATTCCGTCGATGGCCACTGATGGTGCTTCTGCTCGCCGGTGTCACTCTGTCGATCCGGGCGCCGAGCCTGGTCTGGATTTTCATCGCCGTGGCCATGGTTTTCGTGGCCTCCGGCATCCTTGCACCGGCGCTGATTGCCTGGCTGGCAGACTGGCGGGCCGGGCGCGAGACGGATCCGCTGTCGCGTTGGCGCCACCGGGAAGTGTCCGTGCTGGCCCGGCGTCTGGCATTGCCGCTGGTGGCTCTGCAGTTTGCCATGGCCATGGTGCTGGCGGTGCAGGCCCTGGTGACGACCTTTGAAAGCACCTTCGACCAGTGGCTGGCCCAACGGTTGGAGGCGGACTTTTACATAGAGGTTCCCAAGGGCGCGGATGCCAGCCTGGCTGCGGACTGGCTGGACCAGCAGACCGAACTGGCGTCGTCCGGGCTTTGGCATCGGGTGATTCGGGGCCAGGCTACGATAATGAATGCTGCCGGAGAGTCGGGCCCAGGGGTGGATGTGTTCGCTCTTGGGCCCATTGGTCCGCTGGTCACCGGATGGCGACTGTTTGAATCCGGAACAGCCCCCTGGCAGAGACTGGCAGCAGGGCAGGGCCTGATGGTGAATGAACAGTTGGCGCGCCGGCAGGGAGTGAAGGTTGGCGATAACCTGTCTGTGAAACTCGGACCTAGCGTTGTCGAATTTCCGGTTTTGGCAGTGTACCCGGACTATGGGCGGCCCGCCGGCGAGATTCTGGTGAATACCTCCATGCTTCCGCCCGGGTTTGATACCAGCTTCGAGAGTCTTTCGGTATCACCGGGAAAGCTGTCAATCGAGGAAATTTCTGGTCAGCTGAAGCAGGTCTGGGGGGTGCAACAGCTGACGATCCGGGATAACCGGGCCATCGAGGCCCTGGCCTCCGCCATTTTTGACCAGACTTTTCTGCTGACCCGGGCCATGACCCTTCTTACGCTGATTCTGGCCGCCATTTCCCTGTTGATGATGGGCTGGGTGTTTTTCTCTACCCGGGCCTGGTATTTCCGGCTGCTGGTGGTCTGGGGATTGCCGCACCGGCAGGCGGCGGCGCAGCTGACCCGGCTGTCGCTGTCCCTGACCAGCACTATCGCCCTCCTGGCCCTGCCACTGGGTGTCTGGTTGACCTGGGTTCTGGTGCACCGTATCAACCCCATGGCCTTCGGCTGGTCCCTGCCCATGGCGGTTTATCCCCGGTTCTGGCTGGAGCTTGGTGTGCTGAGTCTGCTGGTGGGTCTCAGCATTGCTTTGCTGATGCGTTGGCAGCTGAAAATGCCGGCTTCCATCCCAGAGAGTGCCAGTGCCCGGTCTGGGGGTGAGCGATGATGCGGAGCCTGTGGCTTGTCTTGTTGTTCACGCTGGCTGCCTGTTCCGGGTCCCGGGAGGAGGCCGGTTTTGCAGACCTCGCCGGCGTGGCGGATTCGGAAACTGGGGTGCCATTTTTGCAGCCCGGACCGGGTGACCGGTTGAGTTTCCCGGCAGATTTCGGCCCCCACCCCCAGCACCGGATTGAGTGGTGGTACCTGACTGCCAACCTGAAAACCGTTGAAGGCGATCGCCTGGGTTTGCAGTGGACCCAGTTTCGCCAGGCCATCAAACCAAGACCGGCCGATGCCCCAGCGCCCGATCCTGGCGATTGGCCACTGGAAGCCGCCTGGATGGCCCATGCTGCGGCCAGCTTCGATGGCCGGCACTACTTTGCAGAAAAGCTGGCCCGGGGCAATGTTGGCCAGGCTGGTGCCAACGCTGAGCCCCTCGCCATCTGGCTGGATGACTGGCAACTCAGTGCCCCGTCGGGAAGCGGGCCATGGCGTTTGCAGGTGTCCGCGGACGAGTGGTCCTACGATCTGTCCCTGAGCATCAACGGCGGCCCGGTGGCTCACGGTGATCAGGGTTTCAGTGCCAAATCTGCCAGTGACGAAGGGTCCATGTACTTCAGTCTGGTGGATCTGCAGATTGACGGCACCGTCACTCTGGGCGACAAGACGCTGCAGGTGTCCGGCAAGGGCTGGTTTGACCGGGAGTGGAGCAGCCAGTTTCTCAAGGCCGGGCAGCAGGGCTGGGACTGGTTTGCCCTGCACCTGGATTCAGGCGACAAGCTGATGGCCTTTCAACTGAGGGAAGACGGGGGCGCCTTCCGGTCCGGTACCTGGATACCGGCGCAGGGAGACCCGGTGGCGCTCACACCCGATCAGCTCCGGATGACGCCCCTTTCCGGGCAGGACAATTACCCGCGCCAGTGGCAGTTAGAGGTGCCCGGTTACGGGGTTCGCCTGGAGGTGTCCGCACCGGCGGGCGACTATCGCAATACCGGGCTCTATCCATACTGGGAGAGCCCGGTTACGGTGTCCGGGAGTCATTCCGGTGTCGGTTATATGGAGTTGACGGGTTATGGGGATTAGGTGCTCTGTAGATCGAGAGCTATGGCCATCAGCCGGTGGCAAGCACCGGCGGTTCAAGCTGATTGAACAGCACCTGAATGCCTTCGTGCCACTGCTGTCGCAGCTCATGGAAGTAGTGGCTGTTTTCCTCAACCCGCTCGGTAAAGCAGGGCTTGAGGGCATCCCGCTGGTAGATGGCAACATCGATGGGCATGCCCACCGAGAGGTTGCTCTTCATGGTGGAATCGAAGGAGATCAGGGCGCACTGATAGGCGCGGTTCAGCGGTGTCTTGTAGCTGATGACCCGGTCCAGAATCGGCTTGCCGTATTTTGATTCCCCGATCTGGAAAAAAGGGGTTTCTTCCGTGGCCTCAATGAAGTTGCCCTCCGGGTAGATATTGAACAGCCTCGGATCCTCACCGCGAATCTGTCCCCCGAGAATCAGGGAACAGCTGAAATCCACGTGGCCGAGCTTGCCGTCGGGATTGTCCCGGCGGATTACTTCCCGCATGGTCTGGCCAACGATTTCCGCCGTCTCGAACATGGAGCCAGTGCTCAGGACATTGTGGACATCGGTTCCGGCCCGGCGCTCCAGGAGGCTGATCACACTCTGGCTGGTGGCCAGATTGCCGGCAGACAGCAGGACCAGTTCGCGCTCGCCCGGTTTCTCGAACACGTGCATCTTGCGAAAGGTGGAGATCTGGTCAAAGCCGGCGTTGGTCCGGGAGTCGGATGCGAATACCAGGCCGTCTGCCAGCCGCATCGCTACGCAATAGGTCATGAAGCCCTCCTGAAAGGCCTGTTCTCTGGGGCGTAGTCTAATCAACTCCCTCGCCAAGTGTGAGCGCTTTATTGTTCCAATTGCCGGCTTTTTGTTACTGGCTGTCTGCCGGGTTGGTTACCCAGGCCCGGGTTTCCATGTGTTCCATGCCACCGCCGGCGCGAACACCGCGAACCGGGGCGGCATCGCGGTAATCCAGACCGACCGCCAGCTTGATGTGGCTTTCGGCCACGTTCAGGGTGTTCACCACATCGAAAGTCTGCCAGTTTCGGCCAATCCAGGCTTCGGCCCAGGCGTGGGTGGCCACGTGAGCGTCGTTCGAGGAATGTATGTAACCACTCACATAACGGGCGGGTACGCCGATGTGCCGGCAGCAGGCCAGGAACATGTGGGTGTGGTCCTGGCACACGCCGGCCTTCTGTTTGAATGCCTCACTGGCGGTATGGGTCACGGTGGTGGCGCCGGGCATGAACGCCACGTGTGCCCGCAGGTGTTTCATCAGCCGGATCAGGCCCCGTTTATTGGGTGGATACTGAACCGCCAGGGCTTTCAGGGCTCCGTCCGCCTCGGTGAGCGGGGTCTGGCGCAGGAAGACCTCCGGCGGGAAGGGGGAGTCGTCCCGGGTCAGCGGTTTGCCGGTCAGGTCGACAATACCCTCGGCGGTCAGCACGATCTCGTTGACGGCTTTATCAAGGGTCATCACGGTGACCAGGTTGCCGAAGCCGTCCACCATCTGGCTGGCTTCACCGGGCGCCTGCAGGTGCCAGTCGTGGATGCGTTGCTGTGGCGTATTGCGCGGTGTCAGCCGGATATACTGAATGCTGTCGCTCACCGGTGTTTCGTAGGTGTATCGCGTTTCATGCCGGATATGTAGTCTCATCCCTGCCACCCCATGTAGTCTTTCTGGATCTGGCTGGCAATGAGCTGGATTCGGTCCAGGAAATCCACCAGATAATTGTGAAGGCCGCGTTCGGCAATGTAGTCCCGGTCGCCATACCGGATATTGGCGTAAAGACTGGAAGCCAGGCGCCGTGCCCCACGGGCATCGCCACTTTCCACCTGCTCCAGGAGGCTGGCGATTTCCCGCAGACAGCCATGCAACGAGCGGGGGACATCCGGTTCCAGGATCAGGAGTTCGGCAACGCTCATGGCATCCAGGTTATGGCCGTAGGTGTTCTGGTAGGCCTCGAAGGCGGCCAGGGAGTGCAGCACGGCTGTCCACTCGAAAAAGGCCTGGGTGGCGTGATCTTCCATGGCTTTCATGGCCATGACATGGCGGATATCGAGGACCCGGGCGGTGGTTTCGGCCCGTTCAATGAAGGTTCCCAGTCGGAGGAAGTGGAAGGCATCGTTTCGCAGCAGGGTGCCGTAAGCGGCGCCCCGGAACATGTGGGAACGTTCCCGGACCCAGTCAAACACAGAGCTGGCGTTGGACTCGGTGACCCCCTTGCGTTGCAGATCTTTCATTTCCAGCCAGGCCTGGTTGATGCTCTCCCAGACATCCGATGACAGGTTGCCCCGAACGTGCAGGGCGTTGTCCCGGGCATTCCTTATGATACTGAACACGCTTGCCGGATGCCGGCTGTCCAGCAACAGAAAATCAATCAGGTTCTGGGGCGTGATTTCGTCATGGTAATCGAGGAAAATCTCGCGGGTTCCGGACACCAGCAAGGGCACGGACAGCTGTTCCGTGCGGTCCTCCGGTACGTCAATCAGGGCCATGGTCAGGCTGACATCGAGGAGTCGGGCCTGGCTTTCCGCCCGCTCCAGGTAACGGGCCATCCAGAACAGGCTTGAGGCGGCGCGGCTCAGCATGGATCGTCCTCCAGTACCCAGGTGTCTTTGGTGCCGCCACCCTGTGACGAGTTTACCACCAGCGACCCTTCTTCCAGGGCCACCCGAGTCAGCCCGCCCGGCACCATCTGGATCTTCTTGCCAGACAACACGAAGGGGCGCAGATCGAGGTGTCTCGGTGCAACCCCCTCATCGACAAAGGTTGGGCAGGTAGAGAGACTCAGGGTTGGTTGGGCGATGTAGTTCTGGGGCCGTGCCTTGAGCAGGCTGCGGAAAGTGGCCAGTTCTTCCTTGCTTGCTTTCGGTCCGATCAGCATGCCATAGCCACCGGCGCCCTGGGCCTCTTTCACCACCAGTTCCGGTAGGTGATCCAGCACATACTGAAGGTCTGTCGGTTTCCGGCATTGCCAGGTCGGGACGTTTTTGAGAATGGGTTCTTCGTCCAGGTAGAACCGGATCATGTCCGGCACATAGGGGTAGATGGACTTGTCATCGGCCACCCCCGTGCCCATGGCGTTGGTCAGAACGACATTGCCGGTGCGGTAGGCGGCGTAGAGACCAGCCACGCCCAGCATGGAGTCCGGGTTACCGGCCAGGGGATCCAGGAAGTCGTCGTCCAGCCGCCGGTAGATCACATCCACCTGCTGCGGACCAACGGTGGTTTTCATGTAAACCCGGTTGTGGGCGACAAACAGATCGGCGCCTTCCACCAGTTCCACACCCATTTGGCGGGCCAGGAAGGCATGCTCGAAATAGGCACTGTTGAACCGGCCCGGGGTAAGCACCACCACTGTCGGGTCTGGCTTGAGTGACGCCGCCCGCAGGGTTTCCCCCAGCAGGTTGGGGTAGTGTTCTACCGGGGCCACCGCCGAATGAGTGAACAGTTCCGGGAACAGTCGCATCATCATTCGCCGGTTTTCCAGCATGTAGGACACCCCGCTGGGGCAGCGAAGATTGTCTTCCAGCACATAGAAATCGCCATCGTTGTGGCGGATCAGGTCGATTCCGGCAATATGGCAATACAGGTTGCGGGGCAGCTTCAGATTCTGCATACCCGGCTGGTACTGGGGATTGGCAAAGACCTGCTCGGCGCTGATGACGCCGGCCTTGACGATGTCGTAGTCGTGGTAAATATCGTGGAGAAAACGGTTCAGGGCCTGGACGCGCTGGCGCAGGCCAGTCTGCAGTGTATGCCAGTCGCTGGCCGAGATAACCCTCGGGATCAGATCGAAGGGGATCAGGCGGTCCGCCCCCTGATCCTCACCATACACGTTGAAGGTGATGCCGAGGCGCTGGAACAGCACATCGGCTTCACGCCGCTTTTCGGCAATCAGCTCCTCATTGGAGTTGAGGAGCCAGTTTTCGAGCATCCGGCATTGGGGACGCACCCGGTTGTCTTCATCGAACAGTTCATCGTAGAGGCCTTCGGCCGGCGTCTGGATCAGCATGATTCGGTACATCTCCCTGAATCGCGCCGTTCGCAACGGCGCGTAATGAGAAAATCAGCTGCAAGAGACGGGCCATCGCTCCTGTTTGTTCGACTTATTCGACCGCCGTTGCACCGATTCGGTGAATGCTCACATCCGCACCATTGAACTCCTCTTCCTCGGTCAGCCGCAGGCCGGAGATCGCGTTAATAACACTATAGACGATCAATCCGCCTACAAAGGCGACTATTACGCCCGCCACGGAACCAATGAGCTGCGACATCAGGCTGACGCCCCCCAGGCCACCCAGAGCCTCCTGGCCGAAGATGCCGCAGGCGATGGCACCCCAGACACCACACACGCCGTGCAGGGGCCAGACACCCAGCACATCGTCCAGGCGCTCGATTTTCGCTTGCGCCCATTCAAACAGGTACACGAAGATCGCGCCGGCCACGGCGCCGGTGACCAACGCACCGACCGGGTGCATCAGGTCGGAACCGGCACACACGGCGACCAGTCCGGCCAGGGGACCGTTGTGAATAAAGCCCGGGTCTTTGCGGCCCAGAAACATGGACACCAGAATGCCGCCAACCATGGCCATCAGGCTGTTCACCGCCACCAGGCCACTGATGCCATCCAGGGTCTGGGCAGACATCACGTTAAAACCGAACCAGCCCACGGTCAGAATCCAGGCGCCGAGGGCCAGGAAGGGAATGTTGGAGGGGGCAAAGGCGACCACCTTGCCGTTACGATACCGGCCCTTGCGGGCGCCCAGTACCAGCACGGCCGCCAGTGCGATCCAGCCACCGACCGCGTGCACCACAACGGAGCCGGCGAAATCGTGGAAGGATGCACCAAACTGATTCTCGAGCCAGCCCTGGAAACCATAATTGCCGTTCCAGATCAGGCCTTCGAAGAAGGGGTAGACGAAAGCTACGATCAGGCCGGAAGCGATCAGCAAGGGGTAGAACTTTGCCCGCTCGGCAACGCCGCCGGAAACGATGGCGGGAATCGCGGCGGCAAAGGTCATCAGGAAGAAAAACTTCACCAGATCATAACCATTGGCGGCAGTGAGATCGGCGGCGCTGGTCATGAAGTGACTGCCGTAGGCGATGTAATAGCCGATAAAGAAGTAGGCCACGGCTGAGACGCCGAAATCGGTCATGATCTTGACCAGTGCGTTCACCTGGTTCTTGTGGCGCACCGTGCCCACTTCCAGGAAGGCAAAGCCGGCGTGCATGGCCAGCACCATAATGGCACCGATCAGAATAAACAGTGTGTTGGCGCTTTCAGTCAGGGTGTTTACTGCACTCGTGATGTCCACGGGTTTTCGCTCCTGATGTTGTTTGTCCGGCCTCTGTCGGGCCGTTGTGCATTGATGAGGTGCAGTCAAAGCAAGAGCTGTTCCAAAACAATGCATTTCAAGAGCGGAAAGGGAGTTGCGGCCATAGTGAAAGCGGTTGGCTGGGAGTGACTGGCACTTTTCGCACTATGGTTGTGCGTTTTCAGGGGGAGTGCACCAATCTGGCGTGCTGTTTACCAGCGGATTTCGCCGGAAGAGGGGGGGGCCGACTCGATGCCGATAATGGCTTCCTGGCCCCCGGATTCGGCTTCAATCAGCTCCCGCAGGCGAATTTCCTGTTCCTGCATGGGCTCGGAAAGATCAATGATGATCTCCACCCGGCGGTTTTTTGCGCGGTTCTCAGGGGAGGTGTTCGGCACCCTCGGCTCGGTATCCGCCAATCCCGTAACGGCGAGTCTGGTCGGCTGCACGTAATCCCGGGCCAGCAACACATTAGCCACAGCCGCCGCCCGGGCTGCGGACAGATCCCAGTTGCTGTAGAAGCGTTCTGTGCGGATGGGCACGTTGTCGGTATGGCCTTCAATGGTCAGGTTACCGGGAATCGTGGCCAGAACCTCCGCCATCTCCAGCAACAGGCCCTCGAACTCGTAGGTCAGTTGAGCGGAACCTGACGGAAACGACCCTTTCTCTTCGACCCGGATCACAATACGCCGCTGGCTCTGACTGACATTAATGCGTCCGTCGGCAATGGCTGGCTCAAGAACCTGGAGCATCTGATCCATGGTTTCCTGCATCTGGTCGTCAATCGCCGCTTCCACGGCGACATCGGTGGGGCTTTTCAGGGTCTGGAGTTCCGGTTTCTCATCAGTGGTGGTCTGCTTGACTTCACTGATGACCGTGGGCTCCGGAGGCGCCGGTGAGAACTTGTCGAAAATTGGGCTGGTGCCCTGCGGTATTTCCAGGGCCGGGACTTCTCGCTGGACACCGAAGGCCTTGGAGAGTTCACCGGCAAGCTGCTTGAATTTCTGGGCATCGATCTCCGAGAACGAGAGCAGCAGAACGAAGAAGCACATCAACAGCGACATGAGGTCCGCAAAGGTGACGACCCAGGCCGGAATTCCCGGTTTTTCCTCTTCGGGCAACTCGTCCATGCCTAGGTGGCCTCGGCTTCAGCGAGTTTTTCACGCTCCTTGGGAGGGAGGTAGCTGGAGAGCATCTGTTCAATAATCCGGGGGTTGGTGCCTTCCTGGATGGCGACGAGAGCGTCAATGTACAAGGACTGCATCCGCGCCTCTTCGGTCATCCGCAGCGACAGCTTGTCGGCAATCGGTGTCGCGATCATGGTGGCTATCATGGCGCCATACAGTGTGGTCAGGAGCGCGACGGCCATGGCCGGGCCGATGGATTTCGGGTCTTCCATATTCGAGAGCATCTGCACCAGGCCAATGAGGGTGCCGATCATGCCCATGGCCGGCGCAACATCGGCCATGGCGGTGAACACCTTGGCACCGGAGCGGTTGTGATCGAGGGTCATCAGGCGCTCTTTGCTCAGGAGCTGCTTGATGGTGTTGCCATCCTGACCATCCACCAGCATCTGGATGCCCTGGCTCAGGAAAGGGCTGCTGACCTCGCGGCCTTCAAGGCCAAGGACGCCCTCTTTCCTGGCCACATTGGCAACCTCCACCAGTTCGTCGATGCTGGCCTGGGTTTCCGGAAGCTTGAACTTGAACGCTCGAAGTGCCGATTTGAAGGCCCAGAAGAACTGGGCGAAACTGAACTTTGCCAGTACAACCAGCAGGGTGCCGCCAACAACAATCAGCAAGGATGGGGGGTTGATGAATACCTCCGGAGAAACGCCGAGAATAACGGCAGAGGCAATAAGCATGATGGCGCCAACAAGACCGATGAGGGTGGCGAAGTCCACGGCTACTCCAGATGCAGGTTGAATGTCTTGAAAAGGTGGGTGAGATTACCGTTAGTACACAATTTAATCAATTCGTCTCGGGTGCACTTTTCAGCTCTTCCCGGTGTTCTTTCCAGGCAGCGTAACGATGCAGGTCCGATTCCACCAGTTTCAGGCACAGGGCCACCACACCTGCATCGTCCAGAAAGCCAAAGCCCAGGATCAGATCCGGAATGAAATCCAGCGGGTTCATTACATAAAGCAGGGCCCCGGCCACTGCTGCAATGGTTTTCCAGGGTACGCTGCGGTAGTTGCCGTACCAGTAGTCGCGGATCATCGAGAACATCAGGCGAATGTCTGCGCTGAAACGGTTCAGTTTGCCGCTGCCCTTCACTTTTTCCTCGATAGCACGCTGCCTGTCCAGGAGCTTTTCGAGATCGGCCTGATGGACCTTGCTGGCTTCAGAATTTAACTGTTTTTCGGCATTTTTCTCGCTGAACAGAGTCATCGACAGGCTCTCTTTCTGGCATGAGGTGTTGGGTAATCATGATCGCGCAACCTCGCCGGTATTGCCAATAGGGGGTTATCCGACAAATATCCGCTTCGCCAATCCAGCACCGCGCCAGCCCTGTATGGCCAGGGTGCTGACCAGCCCACCGATCATTGCACCCACCACGCCGCAGGTGAGGATGTCCTGGCCGGTGAGGTAGAGCCCGGGAATGTCGGTTTTCGGTTTCAGCCAGTCCTGCTCGAAGCGCTCGGGATTGTGGTCCAGACCGTACAGCTCGCCCCGGCCATAGCGGCAGAACCAGGCCGTGGAGAGCGGCGTGGAGGTTTCCACGTAATCCACCTTGCCCCGAAGCTGGGGCAGCTTCTCGTACATGACTTCCAATAACTGGTCGGTGATTGTCTGCTTCAGGGTTTCGTAGTCGTCGCCGCGCTTGCCCCAGGTGGTGTCCTGCCAGGGCTCGAACATTTTCCAGGTGGTGGGCGCCACAATCTCAATGGTTGAGGTGCCCGGCCAGCGGTTCTGGTAATCCGGATCCTTGGCCGCCGGGAAGGAGATGTACACCACCGGGAAATCCGTGTGCTCCGGGTCGTCCAGGAACTGTTGAACGTTGCCGTCGTGGTCGGCACTGGGGTAAATCCAGAAGTTGGTGCGGGGCAGCCCGAGCTGGTCCGGTGTGCCCTTCAGGCCAATATAGAGGCCGATGTGGGGCATGGACGGAATAATGTGCCGGCGCTTGCTCTGATACCCGACCTTTTTGGCCGCATCGGGCGGCAGCAGCTTTTCGAAGGTGTTGATGACCCCGGCATTGCTGATCACCAGAGGTGCCCGGATTTCCTCGCCATCGGCCATGCGTACGCCAGTCGCCTTGCCTTTCTCGACCAGGATGTTGGTCACGTCGGCGTAGGTGAAGACCTCCCCGCCCGGTTCCTGAATCACCGGAATAATCGTCTTGGCAATCTCCGAGGCCCCGCCGACCGGGTAAAACCCGCCATACAGGTAATGCTTGGC
>AZIH01000583.1_pt1 | contig 16670 bp, 11 predicted proteins | sample 359041 | NCBI WGS metagenome assembly AZIH01 (sample SAMN02429716, study PRJNA222664) | marine sediment metagenome | biome: Sediment sample; isolation source: enrichment culture of sample MGS-ANC(UA) from oil contaminated site at the... | place: Italy: Ancona | collected 2012-02-14 | depth 6 m m
ATCTGACCCAGTCGGCCTTGAGCCATTCGGTCCGTAAGCTGGAGCAGAGGCTTGGTACGGACATTTGGGTGCGCGAGGGGCGGCAGCTCCGGCTGACCCAGTCCGGTGAGTATTTACTTTCCCTGGCCAATCGACTGCTGCCGCAGATTGAGCACGCGGAGATGCTGGTTGGTCAGTTTGCCAAGGGCCAGCGGGGAGCCCTGCGGATTGGTATGGAGTGTCACCCTTGTTACCAGTGGCTGCTGAAAGTGGTGGGGCCCTACCTGGAGCATTGGCCGGGCGTGGATGTGGATGTAAAACAGAAATTCCAGTTCGGTGGCATTGGTGCCCTGTTTGGCCACGACATCGACATGTTGGTAACGCCGGACCCGTTGCATCGCCCCGGTCTGGTCTTTGAGCCGGTGTTCGACTACGAGCAGGTGCTTGTGGTGGGGGCGGATCATCCTTTGGCAGGCAAGCCCTGGGTGGAACCGGAAGATCTGAAAAGCGAGACTCTGATTACCTACCCGGTGGAGATTGAACGGCTGGATATCTACACACGCTTTCTCCTGCCCGCGCACGCCAGCCCGGCGCGCCATAAAACCATTGAAACCACGGACATCATGTTGCAGATGGTTACGGCAGGCCGGGGCGTGGCGGCTTTGCCACGATGGCTGGTGGACGATTACGGGGGGCGGATCCCGGTAAAAGCGGTGCAGCTTGGCAAGGAGGGTATTCCCAAACAGATCTTTCTGGGCCTTCGCGAGCGGGATCGGGAGGTCGATTATCTGAATTCGTTCATGGCGCTGGCAAGAGAGGTTCGCTGGAGCTAGTGTCTTCGGTTAAACTGCGCAAAAATTTGTTCAGGAAATCAGACTATGAGTGAGATACCCGCAGACCTGAAATACATTGAGACGCACCAGTGGGTTCGCGTGTCTGACGACGGCACGGCGACGGTTGGTATTACGGATTTTGCCCAGGAGCAGCTGGGTGATGTGGTTTATATCGGCGTTCCGGATATGGGTGCGACGGTCAACGGTGGTGAAGAGGCCGGCGTGGCGGAGTCTGTGAAGTCTGCTTCGGATGTGTTTAGCCCGGTGACCGGCGAGGTTATTGAGGTGAATGAGAGCCTTGAGGATGAGCCGGAGAAGGTCAATGAGGATCCTTATGGCGATGGCTGGCTGTACAAAGTGAAGCTGGCGGATGCCGGTGAGCTGGATGGCCTGATGGATGCTACGGCTTATGCGGAGCATGTGGCTGCCGAGGAATAATGCTTCCATTTGGGAGGCTGGCCTGACGGGGCGGGCCTTCCAAAACACGCTGTGAATACTTCCCTGTACGCTTGGCTCCGCCCCTCAGCGCTAAATGCTCCTGCGTCGCGCTGAGGGTCCTGGGCAGGCCATCCGTGGCCAGCCCGTGAAGAGTTATCACTCTTCACCCATGGCTCCGCACAGTTTTGGAAGGCCCGCCCCGTCAGCCCGTCATACATCGGTGTCAGTTTCAACTCATCTTGTATAATCCCTGTCTTTCCTTTCCAGGTGGTCTTTATGAATTTTCCGGTTCTGTATCTTCGAAAAGGCGCAGAGCGCCGTCTCCGTGCTGGCCACCTCTGGGTTTACAGCAACGAGGTGGATACCCGCCGCAGTCCGCTGACGGACTTTGAAGCCGGTGTTCAGGCGGAGCTTCGGGCTTCCAATGACAAGCCGCTGGGTACGCTTTTTGTGAATCCCCATGCGCTGATCTGTGGCCGGCTGATCAGCCGGGATCCTGGCCATGGGATGACGCCGCAGCGGCTGACCCAACGTATGGAAGCGGCGCTGGAGTTGCGGAATCGACTGTTTGATAAGCCGTTTTACCGTTGGGTCTTCGGGGACAGTGACGGGCTGTCCGGGCTGGTGATTGACCGGTTTGATTCCACGGTGGTGGTGCAGATTTCCACCGCGGGTATGGAGCTGATGAAAGAGGCGGTTGTCCGGGCCATTCACCGCCTGGTGCATCCGGACGCGATCATCCTCAAGAACGATGGCAAGATGCGTAGGGTCGAGGGGTTGGATACCTATGTGGAGCAGGCTCACGGCCCGGAGGTCAGTCTGCTGCAGGTTGAGGAGAATGGTGTCCGTTTCGAGGTGCCGTTGGAGGGCGGTCAGAAGACCGGTTGGTTCTATGACCATCGGATGAATCGTGCCCGTTTGCAGGCCTATGCGCCGGGTAAACGGATTCTGGATGTGTTCAGTTACGTCGGTGGCTGGGGCATTCAGGCGGCCTGTGCCGGTGCTGCTCAGGTGACGTGTGTGGACAGTTCGGCTGGAGCGATTGATTCGGTGCACCACAACGCTAGGCTCAATGGCCTGGACAATGTCGAAACCATTGAGGGCGATGCCTTCGAGGCACTGAAGGCGCTGGCGGATGAGAAGGAAAAGTTTGATGTGGTGGTGCTGGATCCACCGGCACTGATTCCCCGGCGCAGGGATCAGAAGGCGGGGGAGGAGGCCTATGCCCGGCTGAACCAGTTGGGCCTGCGGTTACTGGAGCGGGATGGCATTCTGGTGTCCGCGTCCTGCTCGATGCATCTGTCGCAGGAAAAGCTGGTGGATATCATCCGTGGCAGCGGCCGGAAGATCGACCGCTTCGTCCAGCTGCTCGAGCAGGGGCACCAGGCCCCGGACCATCCGGTGATTCCGGGGATTCCCGAGACCGATTACATCAAGTCCTGCTTTGTGCGGTCACTGACCGGATTTTTCTGATGCTGGCGAACTGAGGGTCAGATGAAGGCTTTCATCCGACCCCCGGTTCATGGGGCCGAGTTCAGCCTCGAAGTGACATCAGCTTCCAGCCATTATCCCGCGCGAATTTCTCCAGGGTGGGGTCCGGGTCGACGACAACCGGGTTATCCACTTTCTTCAGCAGCGGCAGGTCGTTGTGGGAGTCGCTATAGAACCAGGCGCCCTCAAGTGTCTCGCCGTGGGCGGCCAGCCAGTCGTCCAGCCGTGTGACCTTGCCATCCTGAAAGCTCGGAGTTCCCGCCACTTCACCGGTGTAGCGGCCGTTGACCAGTTCGGGTTCGGTGGCAATCAGATGCTCAATGCCCAGTGCTTCAGCAATGGGTTCGGTCACGAAGCGGTTGGTGGCGGTAATGATCATCAGGGTGTGGCCCTGTTCCCGATGGTTGTTCAGGAGGTCTTCGGCGCTGGCCTGCATCATGGGCCGCACTTTTTTCTCCATGAAGGTGTCTCGCCAGGCCAGTAGCTCGCTCATGTTGTGGCTGGCCAGGGGCTGAAGCGCGAAACCGAGGTAGTGCAGGATATCCAGCTCGCCGTTCAGGTATTCCTGATAGAAGCGGTCGTTGGCAAGGCGATATTCCTCGGCATCCACAATGCCTTCCTCTACGAGAAATTCACCCCAGGCATGGTCGCTGTCGCCGGCCAGAAGGGTGTTGTCCAGATCAAAAATTGCGAGCGTCAAGCGGTTACCTCCGGTGTTCACAGGGCTTGCAGGAAAGCGCCAAGTCTAACACGACCTGTCCACAACGGCTCCGTTTGCCGAACCCTTGGGATTCTGTAAGAATGAGAGCAACTTGGACAAATCCGACCGGTGAATTTTTGTACCGGTCTACCGACTTTTAAGAGGACTGTGCCGTGATCGATTCAGACGGTTTCAGACCCAACGTCGGAATCATTCTGGCCAACCACAGGGGAGAAGTTCTCTGGGCAAGGCGAATAGGGCAGGATTCCTGGCAGTTTCCACAGGGTGGCATCAAGCATGATGAGTCAGCCGAGGAAGCACTGTACCGGGAGCTTGGAGAGGAAGTCGGTCTTGGTGCGAACGATGTTGAAATCATCAGTTGCACTCGTGGCTGGCTTAGGTATCGACTCCCGAGGAGGATGGTACGGCACAACTCGCTCCCCATTTGCGTGGGCCAAAAACAGAAATGGTTCCTGCTGAGGATGTTATCGCCGGACGCGCAGGTTTGCGTGGATGGTACGGATTCACCGGAGTTCGACGGCTGGCAGTGGGTTAGCTACTGGTATCCATTGGGCCAGGTGGTTTCATTCAAGCGTGAAGTGTATCGACGTGCGCTGAGAGAGCTTGCCCCGCGACTGTTCTACAACATGGAACAGTGGCAGCGGGCAGAGCAGAATCGGCGTTTAAAGGAACAACAGAAATGACGGACTGAGACCGCCATGCTGAGCATTCTGCGAAGTCTAGTACAAGAGGTAAACAGCGCCCGCGATTTGCAGGAGGCGCTGGATATCATCGTATCGCGGGTGCAGAAGGCCATGGGAACGGAGGTCTGTTCCGTCTACCTGCTCGATCCTGCGACCAACCGCTATATCCTGATGGCCACCGAAGGGCTCTACCGGAAAGCGGTGGGGCAGGTCAGTCTCGCCTATTCTGAAGGTCTTGTCGGTCTGGTGGGCGCCCGTGAGGAGCCCATCAACCTGGAGGATGCGCCGTCCCATCCGCGCTATCGCTACTTTCCGGAAACCGGGGAGGAGCGGTTCCGATCTTTCCTCGGTGTTCCCATCATTCACCACCGCCGTGTTCTGGGCGTACTGGTTGTTCAGCAACGGGAAAGTTCCCGGTGTTTCGACGAAGGTGAAGAGGCTTTCCTGGTCACCGTCTCGGCCCAGCTGGCGGGCGTTATTGCCCACAGCGAGGCCACCGGCGCTATCAGTGGCCTGTCGCTGACCGGTGAAGAGGCTCACGATGTCAGCTTCAGCGGCGTACCCGGTGCTCCGGGCGTGGCTATCGGTACGGGCGTTGTGGTTTACCCGTCGGCTGACCTGGATGTGGTTCCTGAAAAACCCACTGACGACATCGATGGGGAGCTGGAGTTATTCCGATCAGCGGTGAAGGCAGTTCGGGAAGATATTGAACGCGTTGCCAAACGACTCGCATCGCAGCTGCGCCCGGAAGAGCAGGCACTGTTTGATGTCTACCTGAGAATGCTGGGCGACGATGCCATGCCCGGTGAGGTCGCAATCAAGATCCGGGAAGGGGTCTGGGCACAGGGCGCGTTGAAACAGGTGGTTCAGCAATACATCCGTCACTTCGAGATGATGGAAGACCACTACCTCCAGGAGCGCGCTGTTGATATCCGGGATCTGGGTCGCCGCCTGCTGTCCCATCTCCAGGAGGGCGAGCAGAAGCATCTGAATTACCCCGAGCGGACCGTTCTGGTGAGCGAGGAGCTGACGCCGGCCATGTTGGGAGAGGTGCCAAAAGGGCAGTTGATCGGTCTGGTGTCGGTCAAGGGCTCCAGCAACTCCCATGTTGCGATTCTCGCCCGGGCCATGGGCGTGCCCACAGTCATGGGACTGGTGGATATTCCAGTGAACCAGCTCGACGGCAGGGAGCTGATTGTTGACGGATTTGAGGGCCAGATATTCGCGTCACCATCCTCGGACCTGCGGTCGTTCTATCAGGCGATCTGTGAAGAAGAAGATGAACTTATCCGGGGGCTGGAAGTACTCAAGGACAAGCCCTGTGAAACCACCGATCATCACCGGGTTTCCCTGCTGGTAAACACGGGGCTGATGACGGACGTTGTCCGCTCACTGTCCAACGGTGCTGAGGGCATTGGTCTGTACCGGACCGAAGTGCCCTTCATGATCAAGGACCGGTTCCCCTCCGAGCAGGAACAGCGTGAGTATTACCGGGAGCAGCTCGAAGCCTTTGCGCCCAGCCCGGTAACCATGCGCACCCTGGACATCGGCGGCGACAAGGCGTTGACCTATTTCCCGATCCAGGAAGAAAACCCGTTTCTTGGCTGGCGTGGTATCCGTGTAACACTGGACCATCCGGAGATTTTTCTGGTTCAGGTGCGGGCAATGCTCAAGGCCAGCGAGGGCCTGAACAACCTGCAGATCATGCTGCCGATGATATCGAACATTTCGGAGGTGGAAGAGTCTCTGCACCTGATTTACCGGGTGTATCACGAGGTACGCGAAGAGGGCTACGACATTCATATGCCGAAGGTGGGCGTGATGGTCGAGATTCCCGCCGCCGTCTATCAGATCCGTGAGTTCGCAGACCGGGTGGACTTTCTGTCGGTGGGCTCCAACGACCTGACCCAGTACCTGCTGGCGGTAGATCGCAACAACCCGAGGGTTGCCCAGCTTTATCATTCCTACCACCCGGCGGTACTTCAGGCGCTGGTCCGGATTGCCCAGGACGCTCACTCGGTCGGCAAGCCGGTGGGCATTTGCGGAGAGCTGGCTGGTGATCCCGGTGGCGCGTTGTTGCTCATGGCCATGGGGTACGATTCTCTGTCCATGAACGCCGCCAGTCTGCCCAAGGTAAAGTCCGTGATCCGAAGTGTCAGCCGGGAATGGGCCGTGCAGCTACTGGAAGATGTGTTGCTGCTGGATTCTCCCCACGTGATCAAGAGTTGTGTGGATCTGGCTCTGAGAAACGCGGGCTTTGGCCGCTACCTGAGGCCTGGCAAGTCAAGCGCCATGGCGGTTTCTGAGGCGGCAGTGTCCTGAAAGCGGGGCAGTTTGGCGAATATAGGGTGTGAATTCTAAAACCGGTTGTTACCTTAGTACCTGCAGTATCCGGCGGTTCAGAACACGGGATCGCATGTTTTCTCCGGAAAAGGAAAGGCTATGAAGGCACCAGCTGATCTCAAATCCGCTCCCCGCATCGGGCTTGCCCTGGGCGGTGGTGGCCCATTGGGCGGAATCTACGAGATCGGAGCATTGCGTGCCCTGGACGAAGCCCTGGACGGCCTCGATTTCAACAATATCGATGTGTATGTCGGGGTAAATGCCGGTTCGTTTGTGGCTGCGAATCTGGCCAACCAGATGACCACCGCGCAATTGTGCCGGATTTTCGTGCGCAATGAGGCGGAAGTTCACCCTTTTCATCCGGAAGTCTTTTTCCGTCCTGCGTTCCGGGAAATTGGCAGCCGCTTACTGGCGGTGCCCGGGCTGGTATCAACCGCGGTCCGGCGGTTTGTGAATAACCCTTACGATCAGAGCCTGTTGGAAGCCATGACCATACTGGCGCAGGCGGCTCCAGCGGGATTGTTTGATAACGAAGGTCTGCATGAGTACCTCAAGCGGGCCTTTACCATGCTGGGGCGAACCAACGATTTCCGTCAGCTGAAGCGCAGCCTTTATATCGTGGCAGCGGATGTTGAGAGTACCGAAGCGGTCTGTTTTGGCGCTCCGGGATTTGATCATGTGCCCATTTCCAAGGCAATTCAGGCAAGCACTTCGTCGCCGGGTCTGTATGTGCCCGTGGAGATTGATGGCCGTTATTACGTGGATGGCACCCTGCGCAAGGGTTTGCATGCATCCGTTGCCTTTGAGGATGGCGCGGACCTTGTATTCGCCGTGAATCCCCAGGTGCCCATAGATGCCAGTGCCGCGGTCCGTGCCGGATCCATGAAACCGGGTGAGCTGACCCGTTCGGGTATGCCCAACCTGTTGTCGCAGATGTTCCGGACCATGGTCTATTCGCGGATGCAGTCCGGTATTGCCCAATACGCTCGGGACTACCCGGACAAGGACATTCTGCTGTTCGAGCCTACCCGTGATGACGCCAAACTGTTCTTCTCCAATGTGTTCAGTTTCCAGTCCCGGCGCATGGTTTGCGAACACGCCTACCAGATGACCCGGCGGGATCTTCTGAACCGCGCAGACCAGCTGGAGCCCAAGCTGGCGAAATACGGCATCAAGCTGCGGCGGGATCGTCTGGAAGACGAACAACGCACGATCAGTACCAGCCTTTACGGAGAAATGCTGCCTCTGTATGTGGCCAAGGGCAGAAAAAAGAAAGCGGACAAGGGGAAGTTGGCCACCGGTCTTGGAAATGTCACCCACCTTTTCTCGAAAGCTGAATAAGGCTCCGGGAGCAAATTTCGGATGAGCAATTAAAAAGGGTCCAGATGACACTCCATCTGGACCCTTTTTCATGGCATTGAATTCAGAGAATGTACCGGCTCAGATCCTCGTCTTCCGCCAGTTCGCCAAGCCTTTCATCCACGTACTCAGCGGTGACTTCAAAGCCATCGGTGACCTTGTCACCGGCATCGAAGGACAGGGTCTCAAGCAGCCGTTCAAGCACCGTATGAAGCCGCCGGGCACCAATGTTTTCGGTGCTCTCGTTAACCTTCCAGGCAACCTCCGCAATGCGGGCGATGGCGTCTTCACGGAATGTCAGCTTAACGCCTTCTGTTAGCATAAGCGCCTCATACTGCTGAACCAGAGACGCATCCGGTTCGGTCAGGATACGCTTGAAGTCCTCAGGCGTGAGTGCTTGCAGCTCCACCCGGATCGGCAGGCGGCCCTGGAGTTCGGGAATGAGGTCCGAAGGCTTGGACAGGTGGAATGCGCCCGACGCGATGAACAGGATGTGATCGGTGCGCACCGTACCGTATTTGGTGCTTACCGTGCTGCCCTCGATCAGCGGTAAAAGGTCACGCTGAACACCCTCGCGAGACACATCCGATGAAGTGTTTTCCGAGCGCTTGGCTACCTTGTCGATTTCATCAATGAACACGATACCATTCTGTTCTACTGCCAGGACTGCCTTCTGCTTGATCTCCTCTTCGTTCACAAGCTTGGCGGCCTCCTCTTCCTTGACCCGCTTGAGCGCATCCGCGACCTTCATCTTGCGGGTCTTGCGCTTGTCTGAGGAAAGGTTGGAGAACATGCTTTGCAGCTGATTGGTCATCTCCTCCATGCCCGGAGGTGCCATAATTTCCACCCCGGAGCTGGAGCTGCGCAAGTCGATTTCAATTTCCTTGTCATCCAGTTCGCCTTCCCGCAGTTTTTTCCGGAACAGCTGGCGGGTGGATGAGTCCGAGCTGCGCTGGCTGTCTTCGCTCAAATCCCTCGGTGGCGGAATGAGCGCGTCCAGAATCCGGTCTTCCGCGGCATCCAGTGCCTGGCTTTCATGGCGCTTCATCTCGGCTTCACGCAGCATTTTCACAGCCATGTCTGCCAGATCCCGAATGATGGATTCGACATCTCGGCCAACATAACCCACCTCGGTGAACTTGGTGGCTTCCACTTTCAGGAATGGCGCATCGGCCAGCTTGGCCAGGCGCCGGGCAATTTCGGTCTTGCCGACGCCGGTGGGGCCGATCATCAGAATGTTTTTGGGAGTGATCTCATCGCGCAGGCTGCTGTCCAGCTGCATCCGGCGCCAGCGATTTCTCAGGGCGATGGCTACCGCCCGCTTGGCTTCTTGCTGGCCCACGATGTGCTTGTTGAGTTCGTGGACAATCTCACGGGGTGTCATTGCAGACATGGTTGCTCCGGATCAGTCGTTTTTGGAGAGAACTTCAAGGGTGCGATTGTGATTGGTGTAGATGCAGATATCAGCGGCGATATCCAGGCCCTTCTCGACAATCTCGTGGGCGGACAGATCGGTGTTCTCGAGCAGTGCCCGAGCCGAGGCCTGGGCAAAAGGCCCCCCTGAGCCGATGGCAATCAGCCCCTGTTCCGGCTCAATAACATCACCGTTGCCGGTAATAATCAGCGAAGCGGTCTTGTCAGCCACGGCCAGCAGGGCCTCCAGCCGGCGTAGCGCCCGGTCTGTTCGCCAGTCTTTCGCCAGCTCCACGGCGGCCCTCGTAAGGTTGCCCTGATGTTTTTCAAGCTGGGCCTCGAATCGCTCAAACAGCGTGAAGGCATCGGCCGTGCCGCCTGCAAAACCGGCGATTACCTGGCCATTGTAGAGGCGGCGAACCTTGCGGGCATTTCCTTTCATGACGGTGTTGCCCAGGGAAACCTGGCCGTCGCCACCCATGGCAACTTCGTCATCGCGTCTGACGGAAAGAATGGTAGTCATTGGGGCTCCAATTGCCTGGTTAAACTTGGTATTCGCAAGTTATGGAGGCTTCTGTCTGGAATTCAAGAGCGCTCCGGCTTGGGAGAAGGCCAGGGTTGGGTTTTTGCTTTTCAAAACACGCTCGTGGCGGCACATCCATGTGGCGCTTCCACTAAAACTGGGAACCAGACAGCGAAGATTAACCTTCCTTGGGAATCTTCCGAACCAGAGGCTGGATGCTGAGGGAAACCAGCTTGTCGATCGCAGAGTTCATCTGGCTGCGGGACGTAAACGGCCCCACATTGACCCGGTACCAGATGGAACCACTGTCCAGATCAATCCGCTGGATGCTCGCACGCAGGCCCTGGAAAGCAATCTGGGCCCGCTGGCGTTCCGCGTCCTCTTTGCTGCGGAAGGAACCGGATTGCACCAGGTAGTCGAAGTCTTGTTTCGTCGGGCCGGGCGTGTATTCGTCAACCTTTGGCGGGACAACCTCGGACTCCGGCAACATATCATAAAACCGGAATGCCGGTTTCTGGTCTTGTGGGCGGGCCGTTTCCGCCGGCTTACGGGCCGGTTGTTGTGCCTGCTTTTCAGTCGCTGGCTGAACGCTGCCGCCAGGCCCGGGTGGCAGCGAATTCAGATAGACAATAAAACCTATGAACCCGCCGACAGCTGCCAGAGACAAAATCCACTTCAGCGACAAACCTCCCTGCTGCGAGCGGGCAGTGGCTGCCGGCTTTGGCCTGGCAGCCTTCGTCTTGGCCTGTTTCACAGGCTTTCGGCGCGGCGTGGCTGAAGCCTTGGCTGGTGACCTGTCTTTACGGGCGTAATCTCGGGACATTCTTGTTTACATCTCTTCCGGGGCGCTGACGCCCAGCAGGTCCAGACCGTTTGCGATGACCTGCCTGATTGCAAGGTAAAGGCTGATACGGGCATCGCGGGTGGCTGTGTCTTCAATTAACACCTTGTGGGCGTTGTAGTAGGTGTGAAACTGCCCAGCGAGATCCCGCAGGTAGTGGGTGAGGTGGTGCGGTTCACGCTGGGCGGCGGAGTTGATAATCAGCTCCGGGTATTTTGCCAATTGATTGGCCAGCTCTTTTTCCTCGTCCAGAGTCAGCAGCTCCAAATCGCCTACACATTCATTCCGGCCACGTTGCACACCTTCTTCGGCAAGTTTCCGGAGTACGCTACAAATGCGTGCGTGGGCATACTGGATGTAATACACCGGATTTTCATTGGTCTGGGAGCGGGCAAGATCGATATCGAAGGTCAACTGGGAGTCGACCCTCCGGGCTGCCAGAAAGAACCGGGTGGCGTCGCGGCCAACTTCATCGATCAGGTCCCGGACCGTGACATAGCTGCCGGCCCGTTTGGAGATTTTTACTTCCTGGCCGGAGCGGGTCACCATGACCATCTGGTGCAGAACATAATCCGGCCAGCCTTTCGGAATGCCGGCGTTCAGTGCCTGCAGGCCAGCGCGAACGCGGGTAACGGTGGAGTGATGGTCGGCACCCTGTTCGTTGATCACGGTGGTGAAGCCCCGCTGCCACTTATCGAGGTGGTAGGCCACATCCGGCAGGAAGTAGGTGTAGCTACCGTCCTTCTTGCGCATGACCCGGTCCTTGTCATCGCCAAACTCTGTGGTCTTCAGCCACAGGGCGCCGTCCTGCTCGTAGGTGTAACCATTTTCCTGCAGACGCTTGACCGTCGCTTCAACCTTGCCTTGCTCATAAAGGGAGGACTCCAGGAAGTAGACATCAAACTGGACGCCGAACGCTTTCAGGTCCAGATCCTGTTCCCGGCGCAGGTAGGCTACGGCAAATTCCCGGATGGCGTCACGGTCTTCCGGATCCGCCTTGGCCGTGACTTCCCGGTCATCCGCTGTCACCGTCTCACCGGCGAGATACGCCTTGGCGACATCGACGATATAATCGCCACGGTAGCCGTCGGCCGGCCAGCTTTCGTCTTCAGGGCTCAAGCCCTTCACTCGTGACTGCACCGAAAGCGCCAGGTTGTTGATCTGGGCACCGGCATCGTTGTAATAAAACTCCCGGGTGACATCGAACCCGTTCGCTTCCAGCAACCGGCACAGGCAGTCGCCAATCGCCGCTCCGCGCCCGTGGCCGACATGCAGTGGGCCAGTAGGGTTGGCTGATACAAACTCCACCTGCACTTTCTCGCCCTTGCCCTGATCGTTGCGACCGAAGCGTTCCCCCTCATCCAGGATGGTGTTGACGACTTCGAAGGCACTGGCGGTGCTCATGAAAAAATTGATAAAGCCCGGTCCGGCAATCTCCACCTTCTCCACCGCCTTGCTCTGTGGCAGCTTTTCGATCAGCGCTTCTGCCAACTGGCGGGGCGGGCATCCGGCCGCCTTGGAGGCAACCAGGGCAATGTTGCAGGCGTAGTCCCCATGGGACTTGTCCTTGGTGTTGCCCACCTGAGGGGTGAAAGCCTGGTCCGCAGGCAGAGTGCCATCGGATTGGAGTGCTGCCAGCGCGGACTGGAGCAGATCGGAAACGGTCTCTTTCATGCTGTCGGGTGACTCGGTTTACAGGAGAATTGGTGTTGGGGCAGGCAGCCCCTAGATGATAGAAGGTTGGTATTATCGCGGAAAGGAATGGTCTTCTCAAATATATGGCCGCCCTGCATGGAAGCAGGGCGGCCATAACCATTAATCGGTCAGAGGAGCTCTCGAAATAAAGGCGTTTCCGGAGAACGGTGCCGGAGGCGTCACCTCAACCGTTAATGTCCCAGTAGATGACGTATCATCGGCTTCAACAATGACGCACTGCTCAACAGGATCTTCCGTGTAGGATGTTGTTGTTGTAAACGAGCTTGGCGCGACAACAGATCCGTTCGTTGATGTGAAGCTCACTTGTGTGCCGCCTGGTGGGGGCCCCTGTACGGTGTTGCCCACGCTGTCAGAAAATACGCCTGCTACATCTACACACACCTCACCTGGGGCGACGGGGGTTGTGAAACTGATGCGGATATTGTCGCTTGCCATAAAGATTTTGGCTGTCTGAGTGATCTCCAGAAGCGCGGTTGTACAATTTGCCGCGTCATCGGCACAGGCCGTTCCGTTATAAATAGAATTTGCTGCGTCGTATTGTTTGTTATCGTTATAGTCGAAATACTCTTCATCCGCGTCTCGCGCGCCACTCAGATTTCGATCGAGGAATGCTTCGCCGTTGTCGTCATTTGCAACATCGAAGCCATCATCAACTTTACTGTATTTTCCATCACTGTTGAGGTCTCTAAAGCTCTCTTCTCCCACCGTACGGGCGAGAACGAGGATAATGCCATCTTCCGGTCTTGGGTCTTGGCTTATCCATTGTACAGAGCAGGCCCCATCCTGAAGTGTACACTCGCTTTGTACAGAGCCTCCGTTAGTAACAAAGTTAACGACCGCATCGCTGATTCTATTATTATTTCTGTCCGCCGCCCTAATCGAAATGGGCACAGTCACACCGTCATAGTTTCTTGCGTTTGGCAAGAAGTTCTCTTCAACCGATACAGAGAAGCTGTCTTGGTCGGGAATCGTGGCGCTTATTGAAATTGGTGCTGATGTTGTCTGTATGGGGACTCCAGAGTCAGGTGTGTAAGTCGCAGTTACACTGACAACGCTTGCAACTGTTCCGGCATTGACTCGAGTTGTTGCCTGGCCCTGCTCGTCGATTTGCGTCGAGCTTTGGGAAAGTGAGATTCCACCGACAGATGTAGAAAGAGAAAAGGTTATTTCTTCGCCGGACGTAATAGGGTTGCCATTTTTGTCAGTCAGCCTGAAAGCAACTTCTGAGACGCTTGGGCGACTACTATTGGAGCTACCGCTCAACGCAATCGAATCTGGAGTCGCGCTGATAAACTCCAGCTCTCCAATTTCTGGTGCTGCTACCATGATATTAGCTAAGGCAGAGGCACCGTTTGGTAGTCTCGCTGTGATTGTGTCGGTGCCTGCGCAACCTGCTTCATAAGTCATGGTGAAAGACCCGGAAGTCGTCGTGACCGGGCTGTCAAAAACTGCACTTTGACACAATGAAGTGATGCCGACTGAGGTCTCCGCAGCATTGTAAATGCTATTGCCTTCGGCAGCATTGACGACGTTAAACTCTAGTCGAGTCGACCCACCTGTCGAAAGTGAAGTCGCGGAAACGTTCATTTGGCCGGACTGAAAAGAGGAGCCGCTACCGGTCCCGAGTTCCAAAGTTACTGTTTGCTCTGCGTCACCTCCGGTTCCTCCATCAGTCGCCCCGCCTGAGCCACTGGCTCCACCAGTGCCAACCAATGGGGAAGAGCTTTCATCACCGCCACAGGCTGCGAGCATTAGGGCAAGCGAAATGGCCGTTGCACGCGCAAGGATGTTCCCTGACATTATTTTTTCTCCAGTTTCCATTTACAGCAAAAGCCTTCAAATGCGCATTCCCTGCAGAGAACCGCAAGCTCAGGTATTTTCACAGAATTGGTTGTTAGTTTGCTGAAAATCATAGCACAGGAACTTGATCAGCAATGATGATTAGTATTCATTTATGAAAAACTTTGTAACCGTTCATTGAGCCTTCAAGCGCCGTTATTAACCCGTTTCCTGAGGATCAACATCAATCATCCACTTCACGCCAGCGGGCAGCTTTTTCTGGTCCAACTCCTGGCAGATTCGGGTTAGGAGGTTGTTCAGTCGTTTTCGGTTGCGGGCATTCAGGATCAGCTGTGCGCGGTGCTTGTCGGCGCGCCGGGCAATCATGGCGGGTAGTGGGCCCCAGGTTTCAATGCCCGGGGCATTGGTGAGCGGTTTGATGGCGTCCAGGACTTGCAGGCTCTTTGCCATGGTGTCGGCTTCTGCGCGGAAGATGGCCATGGCGCGGAATGGCGGGAACTGGCTCTCCTCGCGCTCGCTGAGGAGTTGTTCGGCGATGTCCAGATAATGCCCCTCGCAGAGGGTTTTTAACAGTGGATGGTCGCTGTGACAGGTTTGAACCAGCACCTTTCCCGGTTTCGTGCCGCGGCCAGCGCGGCCGCTGACCTGCAGCAGGGTTTGAATGAGTTGCTCGGGCGCCCGGAAGTCGACGCTGAACAGACCGCCATCGGCGTTGACCACCACTACGAGGGTGACGTTGGGGAAATCGTGGCCTTTGGCCAGCATCTGGGTGCCGACAAGTACGCAGGGCTTGCCGGTGTTAACCTGGTTCAGAATGCTCTGGATGCTGCCTTTGCGCTGCGTACTGTCGCGATCGACCCGCACGACGGGAATGTCCGGGAAGGCGGATGCCAGAATGTCCTCGGTTCTTTCAGTGCCCTGGCCAACGGGTTTGAAGGCGTCACTCTGGCATTTCGGGCAATGCTCGGTGGCGGCTGTCTGGTAGTCGCAGTGGTGGCACCGCATGGCCCGGTCTCGGCGGTGATAGGTAAGCCGGGTATCGCAGCGGGGGCACTCGACCATATGGCCGCAATCAAAGCACATCATGACTGGCGCAAAGCCGCGGCGATTGACGAAAACCAACGCCTGTTCGCCCCTGGTGAGGGTTTGTTCAATGGCGTTCAGTGCAGGTCGGGAAAGCCCCCCTTCAAGGGGGCGGCTACGAATATCCAGCAGGCTGATAACCGGCGGAGTCGCCTTTCCCGCCCGTTCTTCGAGTTTTATCAGGCGGTATTTGCCCTGTTCCGCATTGTGGACAGATTCAAGTGATGGCGTGGCCGATCCGAGGATCACCGGGCAGCGGTTCAGGTGTGCGCGGTAAACCGCGACGTCGCGCCCGGAATACCGGAAACCCTCGCCCTGTTTATAGGAGTTGTCATGCTCCTCATCAACAATGATTGTGCGTAATCCAGTAAATGGCAGCAGAACGGCGGACCGGGTGCCGATCAGGATGACAGGCTCGCCTTCGCGAATCTTCAGCCAGGTGGTCAGGCGCTCGCTGTCGTTGAGCGCGGAATGCCATACCACAATGCGCGTACCGAAATAGTGCCTGAAACGGGCGACTGTCTGTGGGGTAAGGTTAATTTCCGGAACCAGCACAAGGGCCTGGTCATCTGCCCCAAGTTGCTGCTTGAGGTAGTGCAGGTAGACTTCCGTTTTTCCGCTGCCGGTTATTCCATATAAAAGGGAGGCGCTGAACCCTTCCTGGGGGCTGGCCAGCTGTTCGGCTGCGGCTGCCTGGGCAGCTGATAGTGTTGGTCGCCTCGCCAGAAGTTCAGGCGCCTCGGGCTTGGATCCGGGAACGGGTGGCGAGATGGTTCTGACCAACTGCTTGTCGCTGAGGGCCCTCAATTGGGCGCGGGTAAATCCGGCCTTGATGATGTCGTTGCTGGCTGCACCCTGACTGTGCCGGCTCAGCCATTCAAGCAGCTCTTTCTGCCGATGGGCATTGGCTGGGAGAGGTTCGCCGTGGTCGCAAACCATCCACCACTCCACAGCTTTCTCTTCCGCTTTGCGGCCTCGCCTGAGGGCGGGGGGCAGGGCAGTGAACAGGCACTCGCCCAGAGGATGTTGGTAATAGTCGCTGGCCCAGCTAAGAAGTTCGACGGTCTCACCGGGCAATGCCGGCCAGTCTTCCATGGCCGCGAACACCGGTTTGAGGCTGACTCCCGGAGGCGGCTCCACCCCGGTTTGAACAATCAGGCCCGTTGCCTGCTGGCGGCCGAAGGGAATTCGTACCCGCTGACCGGCCACAAGCTGGATGCCTTCAGTAACAAGGTAATCGAAGAGCCGACGCAGCGGACGGTTCAGGGCAATGCGTGCGATCAACGGCACTGAGTGCTCCACTGGAAAACGAGTGTCACGGTTTTTCCCTATCCTGTAGTGATCGGCTAGTAATCGGCGGCCTGCCGCGACATCTCTGCGTTCGGCGGGTCCGGAAACCAGACTGGTGCTTGCCTGCTGCGGTAATTGCAAGTAAGATTCGCGGTCT
>AZIH01000335.1_pt1 | contig 16648 bp, 12 predicted proteins | sample 359041 | NCBI WGS metagenome assembly AZIH01 (sample SAMN02429716, study PRJNA222664) | marine sediment metagenome | biome: Sediment sample; isolation source: enrichment culture of sample MGS-ANC(UA) from oil contaminated site at the... | place: Italy: Ancona | collected 2012-02-14 | depth 6 m m
TCTGGTGCTCACCCGACTTCGGCCGGAAACCGCTCCCGCCATGCCGGAGGAACCCGGTGTATCCCGCAAGAAGGAAGTTCTGAACGCGCTGCTGGCGATCATTCCGCCGCTGGCCCTGATCGTTGTGGTTCTCGGTTCAATCTTCACCGGCATTGCCACACCTACGGAATCCTCGGCGCTTGGGGGCGTTGGTGCGGTCGTGCTGGCGATTATCTATCGCCAGTTTTCCTTCAAAATGGTCTGGGATGCGTCCAAAGACACCGTCAAGGTCACCGCCATGGTGTTCGCAATCCTTATCGGTGCCACCGCTTTCTCCATGGTCTTCAGCTACACCGGCGGTGACTACCTGCTGGAAGAGTGGTTGCTGCAACTGCCAGGCGAAAAATGGGGCTTCATCATTCTGGCCATGCTGGTCATCCTGGTATTGGGCTTCTTCATCGACTTCGTGGAGATTTCCTTTATCATCGTGCCAATTCTGGCGCCAGTGGCAGAGGCTCTGGGCATCAACATGCTCTGGTTCGCCATTCTGATCGCGATGAACCTGCAAACCAGCTTCCTGACACCTCCATTCGGGTTCTCGTTGTTCTACCTCAAGGGGGTGGCGCCCCCGCAAGTGAGAACAACCGACATCTACAAAGGCGTCCTGCCCTTTATCCTCATACAGATACTGGTTCTGGCGCTGATTGTAATTTTCCCGGAATGGTTCGGGATGAGCTCCTCCTATTAATAACGCCAGCACAATCCCGGGCCCTCGGGCCCGGTATTCTTTTGCCTGACTCACCCCACCACCACGCTCTGACTTTCCTGTTTTCCCCTTACAGCTCTGTTCTAGTCCCTCTCACCTGACAAAATCCGACAGTTTTCTATACTGAATGGACAACCGGCAATTCTCAGACTGGCATTCGGGAACCCTGGCGCATGAGCGTCGACAAAAAACAGTGATGTTGAGGTTATCAAGGGAGAGCGGAGTCCATGAATCAGAGTACCGTCCAGAAAGCCCGTGACACGGGTACCGAACAAAAAAGCCACGTGCTTACATTGCCACTGGAGAACACCCATGTAGACCGGTCGCCTCATACTTACGAGCGGTGGCTGATTGCCAAGCTCGTGCGTATGGCCGGCAATCCACCGGTGCGCTTCCAGCTGTGGAACGGTGATGTCATTGAACCCGGAGCACAGCAGGCAAAGTTTACCCTCCACCTGACCGATCCCAAGGCTCTGTATGCGCTGGTCACTAATCCCAATCTTGCCTTCGGTGATCTTTACGCCTCTGGACGGCTAGAGGTGGAAGGCGACTTGCCGGACCTGATGGAGGCCCTGTACCGGGCCGTTCATCAGGCCCGCCAGAAATGGCCGAAATGGCTGGAGGCCCTGTGGCGCAATCACAACCCCCGCTCCACCGGCATTTCGGAGGCAAAAGAAAATATTCATCACCACTATGACCTCGGCAATGAGTTTTACCAGCTCTGGCTCGACCGTGCGGAAATGCAGTATACCTGCGCGTATTACGAAACCCCGGATCTGAGCCTGGAGCAGGCCCAGTTGGCAAAGCTGGAACATGTCTGCCGTAAACTGCGACTCAAACCCGGGATGACCGTTGTCGAAGCCGGCTGTGGCTGGGGCGGGCTGGCCCGCTACATGGCCCGTAACTACGGCGTAAAAGTCCACTCCTACAACATCTCCCGGGAACAGCTGGCCTATGCCCGGGAAGAAGCCCGGAAGCAGGGGCTGGATCATCTGGTTGAATACGTTGAAGACGACTACCGCAATATCAGCGGCCAGTACGATGCGTTCGTATCCATTGGCATGCTCGAACATGTGGGTAAGGAAAACTACCAGCCCATGTCCGAGCTGATCAAACGAAGCCTCAAGCCCGACGGCATTGCCCTGCTTCACAGCATTGGTCGCAATCGCCCGATGCTCATGAATGCCTGGATTGAAAAGCGCATTTTCCCCGGAGCCTATCCGCCGAGCATCGGCGAATTCATGCAGGTCTGCGAGCACAGTGATTTCTCGGTACTTGACGTGGAAAACCTGCGCCTGCATTACGCCCAGACCCTGGGCCACTGGATGGATCGGTTCACCGAAAACGAAGACAAGGTGACGGCCATGTACGACGAGCACTTTACCAGGGCCTGGCGCATGTACCTGGCCGGCTCCATGGCCGCATTCCGGGCAGGATCCCTGCAATTGTTCCAGGTGGTTTTCACTCATGGTGATAACAATCAGCTGCCTCGAAGCCGGCAGGACCTCTACAACTTTCCCGCGGCCCCCGAGGAGGTCTGATGGATTACTATGATCTGATCATTGTCGGTGCCGGCCCCGCCGGCTCCACTCTGGCCAGCGCACTGGAGAACAGCGGCAAGCGAATACTGATCATCGACAAACAGGACTTCCCCAGAGACAAGACCTGCGCTGGCTGGGTAACGCCCGCAGTGATGGCCACCCTGAAGATTGATCCGCAAGACTACGGAACCAGCCGGACCCTCCAGCCGATCCGGCGCTTCCGCATCGGCATGATGGGCCAACCGGCGGTCGAAAACGATCACGGCGACGTGGTCAGTTACGGCATTCGCCGGTGCGAGTTCGACGATTACCTGCTCAACCGGGTTACTTGCCCCAAGCAACTGGCCACCCCCGTCAAATCGATTGCCCGGAAAGAGGGCAACTGGATCATCAATGACACCTGGGAAGCGCCCCTGATAATCGGTGCCGGCGGTCATTTCTGCCCGGTGGCACGGCTGCTGGGCGAGGGCCCCGGCGGGCATGAAACCGTCGTTGCCGCCAAAGAGGTTGAGTTTGAGATGACACCGGAGCAGGCTTCAGCCTGCCAGGCCCGGGGCGATACGCCGGAACTCTGGTTCTGCCGTGATCTGAAGGGCTATGCCTGGGTGTTCCGTAAGGGCAATTACCTGAATATCGGTCTGGGCCGGGAAGACAATCACAAACTGACCGGCCACTTGCAAGCGTTTGTCGACGAGATGAAATCAACTGGACGAATCCCTGCGGATTTACCCGGACGGTTCAAAGGCCATGCTTATCTGCTCTATGCCCATGCGGAACGGCCACTGGTCGATGACGGCATACTGCTGATCGGTGACTCGGCCGGCCTTGCCTATACCCAGAGTGGCGAGGGCATCCGGCCAGCGATCGAATCTGCACTGCTGGCGGCGGATGTGATTCGACATGCACCGGATTATTCCGCCTCCTCACTGCAAGTCTACGGTGAGGCCATTGCCGAACGCTTTGGCAACCGCGCCGCCGACACCGAGCAAGGCTGGCAGGTCCCGGATTGGGTCAAGATGCCGCTGGCCAGTAGCCTGATGCGCTCGCACTGGTTTACCCGAAAGGTGGTAACGGAGAAGTGGTTCCTGCACCAGGAGGTGCCGCCGCTGGGAATCGCGGTCTGACTGCGGGCTGAGGCAGCCCGCTGCCGAAACAGTTATAAAAAAGCCGGGGCAAGCCCCGGCAATGTCCTGACAACTCAAAAAAGGTATTACATGGAGAACTTGTGCTCGAAGCCGATACCGAAAGTGGTGTCGTCGGTATTCAGGCCAGTGGTCGTGTCAGCTTCAACTTTCGCGAAATAACCGAACATTTTGCTGTTCTTGGCCAACTTGTAGTCAGCACCGACGGCCATCAGAGTGAGGTCATCGTTGGATACATCCATGTCTGTCATGCCGTACTGTGCTTTCAGCTTCCAACGATCCAGAGTCACGGCGCCAGCAACAATGTAGGTGGAATCTTTGAAATCACCGCCATCAAACGCTGAATCCGAGTTTTCAGATTGCTGATACAGGGCGCCCAGTTCAAAGTTTTCGATATTCACCTTGGCGGCAACGTGGAGGGCATCTACCAGAGTGTCGTTATCACCCAGGTCGAACAGGTTGGTTTCAACCTCGGAATCGTAACCGGCTGACGCGTAGATCATTCCGTTATCGAAGACCAAAGAGGTTGAAAAGCCGTCGGACACGCCGTCGCGACGATCACCGTAGTCGGTGTCGCCCTCACCTGGAATCATGGCCAGGTTCAGGGTGATGGCGTCAGCCAGCTTCGGTGTTGAGTACTGTATGATGTTGCTGACACGCTCGGAACCACCCACGATTTCGTTGATGTCGCCTCGCAGATCGCCAAACTGATCAATCTCGCCCTGTGATGCCTTGAAAGGCGTATCAAACTTACCAGCTTTCAGCGTACCGAGGGTGGCATGCTTGAAACCGCCGAAAATATTACGTTGGCTGAAGGTCTGGCCACTGTTGTCACCATCGTCGATGGCAACCTGGAATTCGGCCTGATAAATGGCCACCACATTTTCAATATCAAGGTCCAGCTCCCCCTTCACACCGAGACGGGAGGAATTACTTTCCAGCGACCACTCATCCTCGGTACCGTTGTCCTGATTCTCGTAGGAAACGTTCACCTTGCCATAAACCGTGGGTCCCTTATCAGCCAACGCTACAGACGGCGCGACAACCATGGACCCGATAGCCAGTGCCAGCAATTGCTTTTTCATTCTTCGTTACTCCATCAGTGATCATTATTGATCGGTGTTGAAAGACGTGGAGCAACTATGCTTTCAGTTTATGACGAAATGGTGAAACTAACGCTTCAGTTATATGAATCTGCACTAAAAAGAGTCACGTTTCGGAGACACCGCACCCAACATAAAAACCGGGAGCGCCTTTTACAGCGGCTCCCGGTTCTTTTATGACCGCGAATCAGTTCGCGGTCAGCTCAATCACATCAATGCCATACAGAGTGGTGGTTCCGCTGATTTCATTGCCTACCGCCAGCATGGGCTGACCGTTGGGGCTGTCTTCGGCCGTAATAAAGGCGACGCCCTCCGGCCCAAGATCACCGGCCATTCCGGCTTCCAGATCAACATCGGACACCAAGAAATCCCGGTTGTTCAGGTATTGCACGAACTCCGGATTCTGGGGGTTGGTCACATCGTAGACCATGATCCCGCCAATCCGCTCAAGACCGATAAACGCAAAGGTCTGGCCGTTGATTGTGCCAACCGTCACCGCCTCCGGCTCGGGCCCCTTGTCGTCAGAGCGGTTGTCAAAGTTGTTTTCGTCGTTGGTGGCATTGAAATTGTCCGGCAGCAGACTGGCGGTGATGCGCTCGAACTCGCTGCCGCTGTCGAAGACCCGTTTGCCATCGGCAGACCAGATGGAGAAGGATCGGGCGCCGTAAGCATACAGTTCGTTGTAGCACTCGGTGGCGGCGAGTGGGGCACAATCAGACGTGGCTCCAAGTGTGGTGGTAATGTTCAGACGGCCCAGATTCGAGTCGTTCTGGATGTCCGACGGGAAAACGCCAGGTGCCAACACCAGGTCGGCTACACGCGCCTCTTCACTGAAGCCATCGTAGTCCCGGGAGTCGCCTTCGTTGGCTGTGATGTAGTAGGTTTTGCCGTTGTAGCCATAGCTGGTGATCGCGTCCGGCATATACATGCCTTTAACCGGCCAGTTGCGAATATTGATGCCACTGTCCCGGTTGCTGGCATCCAGTTCATTGCCGATTACACTGTGGTCTTTGAACCCCAGAGGCAGGATGGCATTGATCACGCCGGCCTCGATGCCCAGCTCAGCCACCGCGTTGGCTTCCTGCAGGGCAACCCAGGCGGTCTTGTTGTCCAGGGAAACGGCAATGTACTCAGGCTCCAGATCCTGGGCTACCGTTGCGTTTGGACCAAATACCCGCACACCGCTGGCTTTCAGGGCTGCCTCGTCGGTATTAAAACTTTCGAATCCTGCAGTGGTTACTGTGGCGCCGGCAACGCCCGCTGACAGATCAATAATGCTGACGGATCCGACCGGATCATTGATGTAATCGTCGCTGGGCTCGCCCTCGTTGGCGACCAGCACTTTCATCCCATCCCGGGTGAAGGTGACCATATCCGGCAGCGCACCCACAGTGACTTCACCCACCTTGCCCAGGTCCGTGGCGTTGAAGAATACGACCTTGCCATTGTCCTGCTTTACGGTCGCTTCAATGGCCACCGCGACCAGATTGCCGAACACCGCGACGCTGTTGGCCGAAGCCCCCTCAGCGGTTGCATCAATGGTTCTCAGCAACACGGGCTGGGATGGATCCTGGATATCCAGCACATCAACTGTGCGGGCACCGGCATTGACAACAAACAGGCGCTGGTTGGCTGCATCATGGGCAACAATCTCGGCTGCCCCCACATCAAACACGTCACCGGGTGCCTGGTAGGTGCCAAGGACATTCAGCTCGATCAGGGATCTACTGGTGCCGTTGACACCGTCGGCGCCATCGTCACCGTCGTCGGTACAGGCGCTCAGGCCCAACAGGGAAGAAAGTATGGTTGCGGAAAGCAGGGTCTTTCGAAACATGACATTGCGCCTCTGGAATAGCTTGATGTAGAGAATCCCTACACACGCTAGGTCAAAGGCGTGACATTTCGGCGTCAGTTTCGAGTCACTAGGATTACCAATTGATGAAAATGACAAAAAAATGGCGACCCGAAGGTCGCCATTCATTCAGTCCGCTCAACTCAGTGACCGAGATAACTGCGGTACATCCAGACAGTCTTCTCCTGCTGCGAGATATAGTCGCTCATCAGGGCAACTGTGCCCTCGTCTTCCGCTTCGCCGGCCAGGCTGAGCAATGTGCGCTGTTTGCCGATCAGTTTGGCAAAACTTTCCACGATGTTCTCCATCGCTTCCTTGCCGTCAGAAACATCTTTGCGCTCCGGAACTTCCGAACGCTCTATGTAGGTGCTGTAGGCGTGAGCCGGGCGATGGCCAAGCGTCAGTACCCGCTCTGCGATCTCGTCAATTTTGAGTAGCAGGTCGTCGTACAGCTCTTCAAATTTGACGTGGAGCTCGAAGAAGTTGTCGCCCTTGATGTTCCAGTGGTATCCACGAACATTCATGTAAAAGATCTGATAGTTGGACAGCAGATCGTTCAGAGAATCTGCAAGTTTTGCCGTTTTCTCAGTATCAAGACCAATAAAATTCTTACCCATAACGCGTCTCCTTGGCAGTTATGTGAACAGGATTAAGTTAAGCATACGCCCGTTGGCCGGACGCCGAGAAGTTTAGTTTGCTAATCTCGGTGATAGAGACGCTGCATTACACTATAAACATCCAAAAAAATATAGCTCTGAACTATCGAAACCCTCAATACATTTCATTTAACAATCATTCTCACCCGGCGTTAAATGGAACCACTAACGAACGACACCGGAGAGAACCATGAGCGCTTTAAAACTGTTCGTCCACAATCATGGCACGAAAGGCGATCAGTCGCTGATCAAGACGGTAACGTTCGCCCTCACTCATTTTGTCGTCGCCTTTGCCGTGGCTTATCTGCTCACCGGTGACATCCTCATCGGAAGCCTGATCGCCATGGTGGAACCGGCAATCAACACCGTTGCCTATTTCTTCCATGAAAAGATCTGGGCCCGCCGCCAGCGGAATGCAAGGACTCCGGAAGGAACTGTACCCCAGAGCCAGCCCCACACCTTTTAATCCCGATCAAGGGCCGGCTCAGACACCCGGCCCACAATCGGTGCAGCCTTCTTCTGGCGCCGGTCCGATACTGAGATTGCGGTTGAGGTCTTTCAGTGCGGTTCTCAACCCTTCCTCGATGACCGGATGATAGAACGGCATTTCCAGCATTTCAGAGACGGTCAGTCTTCGCTGGGCAGACCATGCCAGCAGATGGGCGATGTGCTCTGCGGCAGGGCCAAACATCTCGGCTCCCATAAAGAGTCCACTACCATGCTCACCGTAAACCCTCAGTAGCCCCCGGTTTTTGCCGATCACCCGACTGCGCCCCTGATCCTCGAAGGACACCTCTCCAACGGCAAAGCAACCGCGACAACGCTCGCCCACCTCCTGAATCGTCAGCCCGACCGTCGCAATCTGCGGATCGGTGAAAACCACAGCCAACGGCGTCCGGCGCAGCCCGGTTCGCACATCCGGGTAGGAAGCCGCGTTGTCGCCGGCTATCCGGCCCTCGTCGGCTGCCTCGTGCAACAGCGGCAGACTGTTATTGGCATCGCCGGCGATAAATATGTGGCTCTGGCCACAACGCAGGGTATGGGGATCAAACAGGGGCATGCCCTTTTCATCCAGCTCAATACCGGCATTCTGGATATCCAGTCCGTCTATGTTTGGTCTGCGCCCAGTTGCCGCTAACAGATAATCGAAGGTTTCCGTCTTTTCACCGGCACTCCCATCCACGAACGTAATGGCAACACCGTCATTAACGCGCTCAACGTTCGTTACGTCCGAATCCGGGTCCAGCGGAAATTCGTCGTTGAATGTTTTCAGCGCGTAGTCGCGAATGGCGTCATCTTGGATCGGGCCAACCGCCCCGCCAACGCCGAACATCCGGACCCGTACTCCCAGTCTGCTCAGCGCCTGCCCAAGCTCCAGCCCAATCACGCCCGGACCAAATACGGCCACCGACCCCGGCAGATCCTGCCATTCGAAAATATCATCATTCACCACCAGCCGGTCCTTGGCTTCTTTCAGAAAACCGGGAATATTGGGCCGGGAACCGGTAGCGATGATGATGCGCTCGGCCTGCACTTCAAGATTGTCGCCGACCACCAGACGATTCGGGCCAACAAACCGGGCGTGACCTTTCAGGCGATGAGATTCCGGAAACTTCTCGACCGAATCAATCACGGACGAAACGAAACGGTCCCGTTCGGTTCGCACCCGTTCCATAACCTGCCTGCCATCGATCCGTATGCCCCCGGCAGACACTCCAAAAAGGTCGCCAAGCTGCATCTGGTGGGCGTTGTCAGCGGCCGCTATCAACAGCTTGCTGGGCATACACCCGACTCTGGCGCAGGTGGTTCCGTACTGGCCACCTTCGATCAACACAACCTTGTCGGTCGCTTTGCGCACACGCTGATAGGCCACCATACCAGCGGTACCTGCTCCGATAATGGCAACGTCTACGGCTCGCTTTTCCATACAAGGTTCTCCTGACAGACATCCCCGGCGTTCGGGAACTGGGAAGGTTCGAAGGGTGAGACCTCAGTATAGAAGCCATGGCAAGTTTCACACACCGTGAAAAAAGCATGGATTCGGCCTATGCTGTCAGACTTTTCAGACCGCGGCAGGCGCAGGAGAGGAGTTGGCAATATGCAGAGTTACTGGCCGGAATTTCTGACGGTGGCCCTTGTCCACTTGCTGGCAGTGGCAAGTCCCGGGCCGGATTTCGCGGTAATGCTCAGACAGGCGCTCTGCCAGAGCCGCAGAAACGCACTGCTGACCGCCATCGGTATCGGCGGGGGAATTCTGGTGCATGTCTGTTACTCGCTGCTGGGGATTGGCCTGCTGATCCAGCAATCGATCATGCTCTTCAATATTCTCAAGGTGCTGGGGGCCCTCTACCTTGCCTGGATTGCGTTGCAGTGTCTGCGGGCCAGGGCCGGTGGCGTTCATGTGGAGCAGGACTCCACAGGTGGGCAATCCGGTCTTGCAGCCCTGCGACTGGGTTTCCTGACCAATGCCCTGAATCCCAAGGCAACGTTGTTTTTTGTCTCCCTGTTCTCGGTTGTGATCAGCCCCGGCACGCCCATTGCGCTCCAGGCCGGCTACGGTATTTACATGGCCCTGGCCACCGGACTCTGGTTTGCCATGGTTGCCGTGTTCTTCACCCTGCCGCAGGTACGCAGGGGATTTAACCGCTTCGGCCACTGGCTGGACCGGTTAATGGGCGGTGTATTGCTGGTGCTCGCCGGCCAGTTACTGTTGTCTACAGTGAGCGGATCAGAGCCTCCGTCTGGGCCCACCCCAGGCATGGATCGGTAATCGAACAACCATAGCGCAGCTCCTCGCCATCGTCCTGACGACCCGGCTGCAGGAAGCTTTCGAGCATTAACCCGCGGATATGGCTGTTGCCAGCGCGGCGCTGGGCCATCACCTCCCGGGCAATATCCAGCTGGCGCTCTGCCTGCTTGCAGGCATTGTCATGACTGCAATCCACCATCACCGAGGTGGACAGGCCCGCTTCCGCCAGCGCGCTGACCGCCCGCCCAATGCTGTCGGCATCGTAATTGGTGATCCCTCGGCCACCTCGCAGAACCAGGTGCGTGTCGGGATTACCTCGCGTAGTGATCATCACCGGCGCCCCGGTGGCGGACACACCCAGATGGTGGTGAGGATGGCTGGCAGACTTCATGGCATTGGTAGCCACTGCGATGCCGCCATCAGTACCATTCTTGAACCCGGTGGGCATGGGCAGTCCACTGACCATTTCGCGGTGAACCTGCGACTCGGTGGTTCGGGCACCGATGGCGGTCCAGCTCACCAGATCACCCAGGTAATCCATGGCGAACGGACTCAGTGCTTCCGTTGCCAGAGGCAGCCCCATGGCGGTGAGGTTGAGAAGCAGGCGACGGGAACGACGCAGCCCTTCATTCAGATCACCCGCTCCCGTGCGCTCGGGATCGTACAACAGCCCTTTCCAGCCAACGGTCGTCCGGGGCTTTTCCAGGTAGGCCCGCATGACAATCAGGAACCGGTCGCTGACGGTATCGGCCAGCGCCTTAAGTTTCTCCCCGTATTCCAGGGCGGCCACCTCATCATGGATGGAACAGGGGCCCATCACGATCAGAGTTCTGTCGTCGGTGCCCTGCAGAATCCTGCGGATTGCCTGCCTCTGGCCACTCACCTGCTGAATGACAAAATCAGTGACCGGCATCTGTTGTTTGAGCTCCGCCGGTGTTGGCAGAACAACCTCCTGGCGATTCAGAACCAAAGGCTCCGCTGTCTGGTCTGTCAATTCGGTGTTCAAAGGCATGTTCATATCAGTGTTCCCGTTTCCCTGCGTCAGAATCAAAAAAGCCCCGGCTGGGCTACCAGTCGGGGCTTTTCGAGTCCGGTGGCAGCCTGGGTTTTCTGCCGGGCTGCCTTCCTCGTTAATCGTTCGATGAAGATCCTATGGGCGGCCCCGGCTCTGGCTAAAATAAAAGCCATAACCAAACCACCAGAAAAACACAGCAGCGACTGACGCCGCCGGCTTGATGCCGAAAGCTTTCAAAACATTCAATTGACAGGTCGCGTGTGTCGTCTTCATGCTTTTCAATATATACCCCCGGTTTTCAACTTGGCAACCCATGCGCCGGAGTTTTTTTCAGTTCCGGCAACTATTCAGTTCCTGCAAACGTTGGGAGCAACCAATGACCGTAACGTTTCGACGATACCCGCTTTTACTGGTCCTCGCCGCACTCATCGGCCTGCTCTCAAGCCAGGCACTTGCTCAGTCGGAGACCCGGGCTTACCAGCTCAACAACCGGCACGGCGACGATGTCGCCGCACAGATTCGCCAGCTCTACCAGGGCTCACCCGTAACTGTCACCGCTCGGGGGGCCCAGCTGGTGGTTCGCGGTGAGCCAGAGCTATTGGATGAAATAGGAATACTCGTTGAGACTCTTGATGTCGCGCCGGTACAGCTCCGGATCACTGTTCGCTCCAGAGCCGACATAGGGGGCAAGCGGTCAGGAGTCGGCGTTTCTGCGTCCGGGGGCCGGGCGGAACTTTCAGCACAGCAACGGGTGACCAGCACCGGCAGCAGCCAGGAAAGGACCCTGGTCATACAGGATGGACAATCCGCCCACATTACTTCCGGTCAGATCCGGACCCTTCCGGTCGCTGTACGGGGTGGACGGAATCCCGCCGCCTTCCTGCAACAGGTCGAAACCCGAAGCGGATTTCTGGTCAGCCCGCAGGTCATTTCCAGTCAGGCCGTTGAGCTGAGCATCGTGTCTTTCGAGGAGGATCCGGCGAGCCTGGATGGTTACGAAACCGAAGCCGTTGTCACCATTCGACGGGTCGAGCCAGGTCAGTGGGTGTCACTGGGCAGCACAACAACCCGCTCAACTCAGGAGCACAGCGGAATTGCCTACCAGGTAAACAGCAGCCGATCGGATAACCGGAGTTTTGAAGTCAGGGTCGACCTTCTGCCCTGACCTCAGGCGTTGCGTTTGCCCAGCAGAATCTGCTTGGCTTCGTTGAGCTTGGCCGCCAGATAATCGTTGCCGCCCCGGTCCGGGTGAAGCTTTTGCATCAGCCGGCGATGGGCCATGACAATCTCCTCTTCGGAACAGCCGGCTTTCACGCCGAGGATATCGCAGGCTTCGCGCATCGACATCTGGCCACTCAGGCCGCCGCCCGATTCCGACTGCCGGTTTGCCTGTGCCTCTTCCCCTTTTGGCTGCTTATCCGTAAACATACGGTTAAAGGCAGGGGCGTATTGCAGCAACCCTGGCAGCTTGCGCAGCAGAGGAATAACGGCAGCCACTGCGGCTGTCAGCACATGAATGCGCCCTGTAAGAACCATAAAGACCAGAAGGGCGCCACCAACAACCAGCACCACTTTCCAGGTCGCAGCCTTCTTTTTCTCAGCCGACAGTGCTCCCCATTGTTTCAGAATGACAAAGACCGCTGCTGCCAACGCGATTCCCAGAATCCACTGCATGGTTGATCCTTAGCTTGAGTACCGTCGTAATTCTGTCACCGTAAATGGCCATATTACCAGCGTCTTTACGCGGAAAAGGGCAGGCGCGGATACTGCTATGATTTCCGTCAAAGCTGGCCGACCGGAATCTAACGAGAAATACTTACAACCCGGTGACAATAGCGACCTGAATTTTGTAGGATGCTATGCTTCGCCAAACATGAATGATTCCCGTATTCAATCAGTCTGTCGTCGCGCAATGGATCGGCAAGGGAACGCAGATCGCCAGCCTGCTTTCCTGTGCCGATAATTGTATCGCCCAGACCGGACACAGATTTCCAGGACCTGAACTATGCGCATTGCTTCCCGCTTTCTGATCGTCATCATTTTCCTCGGCGTGGTGCTTGGAGGCATCTTCGGCTACAAGTTCTACCAGTTTGGGCAGATGCAAGAGCAGATGTCCCAGCCCCAGCCGCCTGCCCAGATTTCCGCAACCGAGGCCCAGACTGAAAGCTGGACGCCCGCCATCAAGGCCGTCGGCAGTGTCGAGGCCGTCAATGGCATTGAAGTTGCCAACGAGGTACCCGGCGTCATTGAGGCGATCAATTTCGAGTCTGGAGACACCGTTGAACAGGGCAACGTACTCGTTCGCCTGAACGCGGAAATTGATGAAGCAGCCCTGCGCACTCGTCGGGCCGAAGCCCAGTTGGCGGAACAGGAATTCCAGCGGATCGCCGATCTGCTTCCCAAGCGGGCAGTATCCCAGTCCCAGTACGACGAAGCCAAGGCCAACTTTGATGCGGCCCGGGCACGGGTGAACGAGGCCGAGGCACAGCTGAGCAAAAAGGTAATCCGCGCGCCGTTCGACGGCACCCTGGGTATCCGGATGGTGGATCAGGGTGAATACATTGCCACCGGCACTCCGATTGTTGAAATCAACATGCTTGATCCGATCTACGTGGATTACACCCTGTCCGAGAAAAACCTGCCGAACGTGAAACCGGGTTACCCGGTGATCGCCACGGTAGCCGCCGTACCCCAGCAGAATTTTGAGGGCACTGTCAGCGCCATCAACACCTCGGTCAACCCCGAAACCCGTACGGTTCGCGTCCGCGCGACTCTGGCAAACCCCGAGAACCTGCTGCGCCCAGGCATGTTTGCAACAATTCTGACTCGACAGCCGGAAGACAATGAAGTCGTTACCGTTCCACGGACCGCGATTTCCTATAACACTTACGGCGACTTTGTATTTGTGGTCGAGAAAAACGATGGAGGTGACCTGGTGGTGAACCGCCGCACGGTTACCACCGGTGAAACCCGCAATACCCGTGTAGCTGTGCTGTCTGGACTGGAAGCAGGCGAAACCGTGGTCTCCAAGGGCTTGCTGCGCCTGCGCGCGGGGCAGAAGGTCGCCATTCAGGACGAAAACCAGAAGCAGGAGGCGTCTGAGTAATGCGCTTCACTGATATCTTTATCCACCGCCCTGTACTGGCGACGGTGGTCAGCCTGCTTATCCTGCTCCTTGGCGCACGGGCTGCCATGGAAATGGAGATCCGGCAGTATCCGGAGCTCGAGAGCACCACCGTGACAGTGACCACCGCCTATCCGGGTGCCAGCTCAGACCTGATCAAGGGGTTTATTACCACGCCCCTGCAGCAGGCGATTGCTGAAGCCAGCGGTATCGACTACCTGACCTCGACCAGCTCCCAGGGGTCCTCCACCATCGAAGCGAAGATGGTGCTGAACTATGACGCCAACGCGGCCCTGGCGGAAATTCAGGCCAAGGTGGCCAGCCAGCGCAATGTGCTGCCGGCCGAGGCCCAGGACCCGGTTATTAGCTCGACCACCGGCGATTCAACGGCGCTGATGTACATTGCGTTCTATAGCACCGAACTGGCCGTGCCGCAGATCACTGACTACCTGACCCGGGTTGTCCAGCCTCGACTCCAGGCACTCTCCGGCGTTGGCAAGGCACAGCTGTTGGGCCGGAAGTTTGCCCTGCGGGTCTGGCTGGACCCGGAGCGCCTGGCTGCCGTCGACATGACACCGCAGGAGGTGGTGGCAAAACTGCGCGCCAACAACTACCAGGCCGCCGTTGGTAACACCAAGGGCACCTACACCGAAATCAGCATGACCAGCGACACCGATGTCGCCGATCCGGACCAGTTCCGGAACCTGGTGGTCAAGCAGGCGAATGGCACCCAGATCCGCCTGCAGGACATCGCCCGTGTGGAGCTGGGCTCGGAAACCTACAACCAGTTGGCTCTGTACAAGGGCCAGCCCGCCACCTATGTCGCCATTGAACTGGCGCCGGGGGCCAACCCGCTGACAGTAGCGGGCCTGGTGAAAGACGAGCTGCCGGATATCGAAAGCCAGTTGCCCTCCGGCCTGGATGTACGTCTGGCCTATGACGCGTCGGATTTCATTGAGGATTCCATCAACGAAGTTATCCAGACACTGCTGGAAGCCATGATCATTGTCCTGGTGGTGGTCTTCCTCTGCCTGGGCTCGGTGCGCGCTTCTATCGTACCGTCCGTTGCGGTGCCGCTGTCACTGATCGGTGGTGCCTTCGTCATGCTGATGTTCGGCTTTTCCCTGAACCTTCTGACCCTGCTCTCCATGGTGCTGGCCATCGGCCTGGTGGTGGATGACGCCATCATCATGGTTGAGAACGTGCACCGGCACATCGAAGAGGGTGAATCCCGCTTTGACGCCGCCCTCAATGGCGCCCGGGAAATGGCGGTGCCGATCATCGCCATGACCACAACCCTGGTGGCGGTTTACGCACCTATCGGATTCATGGGCGGACTGGTCGGCTCGCTCTTTACCGAATTTGCCTTCACCCTGGCAGGTACGGTAGTGATCTCCGGCATTGTCGCCCTGACACTCTCCCCCATGCTCTCGGGCAAGGTGCTGAAACCCCATGGCAACCCCGGAAAATTCGAAAGCCTCGTTGAGCGCACCTTCAACGGCCTCGCGGCCACCTACAAGTCGGCCCTGAGTTCACTGATGCAAACCAAGTCGGTGGTGGTGTTCTTCGCCATCGTGGTGCTGGGTTCCATCTACTTCATGGTATCGATGAGCCAGAACGAACTGGCGCCCACCGAGGATCAGGGCATTCTGTTCTATCAGGGGCTTGGCCCCCAGACCTCAACCCTCGACTATCTGATGGAGCATGGGGACGAAATTCAGGAGCGGATGTCCACCGTCCCGGGTTATAACGAAGACTTCATGATCATCGGCATCACCAGCCCCAATGCCGTATTTGGTGGTTTCAAGATGGCGCCCTGGAGCGAACGGGACATCAGCCAGTTCGAAGCCCAGCCGCTGCTGGATGCTGAGCTGAAGAAGGTCACCGGCCTGCAGACCGCCGTATTCCCGCGTCCCTCCCTACCCGGCTCCGGCGGTGGCCTGCCGTTCCAGTTCGTGATTACCACCGGTAGCAGCTATGAGCAGCTGGACCAGGTAGCCGATGAGCTGCTGGGCAAGGCCATGGGCAGCGGTAACTTCATGTTCCTGCAGAAATCCATCAACTTCGACCGCCCGATCACCCGCATCAAGGTCGACCGCGACCGGGTTGCGGACCTGGGCCTGTCCATGCAGGACGTTGGCCAGAGCCTGTCGAGCATGCTGGGCGGCGGTTACATTAACCGCTTCAGCATGGAAGGACGCTCGTATCAGGTGATTCCGCAGGTTGACCAGCAGTTCCGGTTCGACGCCCAGGCACTGAACGAATACTACATCCGGACCGACAACGGAGAGCTGGTACCTCTGGGCAGTGTCGTGAGCTTCAGCCAGGATGTTGAGCCCTCGAATCGGACCCAGTTCAACCAGCAAAACTCGCTGACGCTTCAGGGCGTGGTGAAGCCTGGCGTTGCGGCCGGAACCGCCATGGATTTCATGGAACAGACGGCAGAGGAGGTTTTCCCGCAGGGCTTCAGCTACGACTACACAGGTCAAAGCCGCCAGCTGGCCACTCAGGGCAGCGCCCTGGTGGTAACCTTCTTCCTGTCGCTGCTGGTCATTTACCTGGTGTTGGCGGCCCAGTTCGAGAGCTGGCGCGATCCGTTCATTATTCTGGTCTCGGTGCCCATGTCGGTGGCCGGGGCCATGGCGTTCATTGTGCTCGGCTTTGCGACCATGAATATTTACACGCAGGTGGGGCTGATCACGCTGATCGGGGTGGTCTCCA
>AZIH01010667.1_pt1 | contig 16582 bp, 17 predicted proteins | sample 359041 | NCBI WGS metagenome assembly AZIH01 (sample SAMN02429716, study PRJNA222664) | marine sediment metagenome | biome: Sediment sample; isolation source: enrichment culture of sample MGS-ANC(UA) from oil contaminated site at the... | place: Italy: Ancona | collected 2012-02-14 | depth 6 m m
GGCACAGGCGCGGCGGGCTGTCTGATTCTCGGCGTCATTGCCCGGGTTTCCCTGGGCCACACCGGCCGGCCGCTGATTCTGCCCAAAGGCATGGTCACCGCCTTTATTGCCATTCATCTGGCAGCACTTATCCGGGTTCTCACCGCCTTTGAAATCATCCCCTGGCACCCGGGCATCGGCAGCAGCACCCTGCTGTGGCTGTTTGCGTTCGGCGTATTTCTGTACCGCTACACCGCAATCCTGGCCAGCCCAAGGCCCGATGGGAAAACCGGTTAAGGCCCGAAAAGTTCCGGGCCAGACGCCAATCTTTCATCCATCCCCATTTCTCCATTTCCCCCAAAAATGCCAATCATCCACTAAAGGTCAATACCGAAACCCCAAATTCGCGCTAAAGTATGAGGAAATCATTTTGTAACAGAGACACTGGCACTATGAACCCGGATCATTTTGATAAAGAAGACCTGATCAAATGTGGCCACGGCACGCTCTTCCCTGGCTCCATGCGCCTGCCCATTAATGAGATGCTGATGTTTGACCGCGTCACTCATATAGCAGACGACGATGGCCTGTTCGGCAAGGGCAGTATCGTGGCCGAACTCGATATCAACCCGGACCTCTGGTTCTTCAAGGTACACTTTGTTGATGATCCCGTGATGCCCGGATGCCTGGGCCTGGACGCCATGTGGCAGCTGGTCGGCTTCTTCCTGGCCTGGGGTGGCGGTGAAGGCAAGGGGCGCGCCCTGGGTTCCGGTGAAGTGAAGTTTACCGGCCAGGTGCTGCCAACTGCCAAAAAGGTGACCTACCGCCTGGACCTCAAGCGCGTGATCAGGCGCAAGCTGACCATGGCCATTGCCGATGGCCGGATGGAAGTGGATGGCCGGGAAATCTACACCGCCAAGGACCTCCGGGTTGGCATGTTCACCTCGACCGATGATTTTTAGGAGCTAACAAGATGCGTCGCGTTGTAATCACCGGTATGGGCATCGTTTCCAGCCTTGGTACCAACCAGAAGGAAGTTGCCCAGTCCCTCAAGGATTCCCGCTCCGGTATCGGCTTCAGTGAAGAAGCCCGGGATAGCGGTCTGCGCAGCCACGTCTGCGGGCAGATCAACCTGAACCTGCCGGAAATGATTGACCGCAAACTCTGGCGCTTCATGTGCCCGGCCTCAGGTTACACCTACCTGGCCATGCTGGAAGCCATTGAACAGTCAGGGCTGACTGACAAACATATCAAGGCTGATACCACCGGCATCATTTTCGGCCAGGGTGGCGCCTCCACGGTCGAGCTGATCGATTCCATCGACACTCACCGCGACCGCGGCATCCGACGGGTTGGCCCCTACCGTGTGCCCCGCACCATGGGCAGCGCCATTAACGCGTCGCTCGCGACCGGCTTTGGTATTCGCGGCATCAACTACGGCATTACGTCTGCCTGTGCCACCAGCGCACACTCGATTGGCCACGCTGCAGACCTGATCGCCCTGGGGCGCCAGGATGTGATGTTTGCCGGTGGCGGCGAAGATATTCACTGGACGCTGAGCCTGCTGTTTGACGCCATGGGCGCCCTGTCCACCAAATACAACGACACGCCGGAACTGGCCTCGCGCACCTACGATGCCAACCGCGATGGCTTTGTTATTTCCGGTGGTGGCGGCGTTCTGGCCCTCGAAGCACTGGAACACGCGGAAGCACGCGGAGCCAACATTCTCGCAGAGATCGTCGGCTTCGGCGCGACCTCTGACGGTGCCGACATGGTTGCCCCGAGCGGCGAGGGCGCAGTGCGCTGCATGAAGCAGGCCATGAAGAATCTGGACGGCGAGATCAGTTACATCAACACTCACGGCACCAGTACCCCGGCCGGGGATATCACCGAGCTGAAAGCGCTGAAAGAAACCTTTGGCGACAAAATCCCGCCGCTGAGTTCCACCAAGCCCCTGTGTGGCCATGCCCTGGGGGCCGCAGGTGTGCATGAGGCCATTTACAGCCTGCTCATGATGCGCGAGGGCTTCATTGCTCCGTCCGCCAACATCCAGACTCTCGATGAAGGTGCCGACGGCTACCCGATCGTCAGGGAACGCATGGATAACCAGAATCTGGACCTGGTAATGAGCAACAGCTTCGGCTTTGGCGGCACCAATGCCTCGCTGGTGTTCAAAAAGTTCTGAGCCCGATCAGGACAGCCTGACAGAGCGATACTCAGCCGGGGATGTTCCCATCCAGCGCTTGAAAGCCCGGCTGAATGCACTCAACTCCGAAAACCCGAGCTGCTCAGCAATTTCCACGAGCGGCTTGGTTCTGTCCTGCATGTAGGTCAGCGCCTGTTGACGGCGAACTTCCTCAAGCAAGCGGGCAAACGTCAGCCCTTCGCGTTTCAGCTTCTTGTGCAGCGTGTAACGGCTCATATGCAGCTGCGACGCCACTACTTCAACACCAACCTTGCCACGGGCAAGCTGTACGCTGATCAGGGAACTTACCCTGAGGCTCAGCGAAGCCCGCGCCACCTCTGGCGTCAGAGGCTTTGATCCCATCTGGAACTCCTCCTTTTTCATTCTATGGCCACATCGGCCAGGCTGTGAGCGTACACATGTTAGCCGAAAACAATCAATACAACCTTTGAGCAGGATCAAGGGAGCGCCCGCCAACCTACGGCAAAATGCCTCGCTTTCAGAGTCGCCCGGAGCCCATATGACTACCCCGGAACTGCTTGCACCTGCCGGCACCCTTGAACACCTCGAAACCGCCTTCGCTTACGGCGCCGATGCCGTATACGCCGGCCAGCCCCGCTACTCACTGAGAGTAAGGAACAACAGTTTCAAAGACGTTGCAGCCCTTGGGGCCGGGATTGAAAGAGCCCACGACCTCGGCAAACAGTTCTACCTTGTCTCCAACATAGCACCCCATAACAACAAGGTACGCAGCTATCTCAAAGATCTGGAGCCAGTGCTGCAACGAAAACCCGATGCCCTGATCATGTCTGACCCGGGACTGATCATGCTGGTGCGGGAAAAATGGCCGGACCAGCCCATACACCTCTCGGTACAGGCCAACGCCGTTAACTGGGCCGCCGTGGAGTTCTGGCGCAGGCAGGGTATCAGCCGGGTAATCCTTTCCAGAGAACTGGCGCTTGATGAAATTCGCGAAATCCGTGACCGGGTCCCCGACATGGAGCTTGAAGTCTTCGTACACGGCGCCCTGTGCATGGCCTACTCCGGCCGCTGCCTACTCTCCGGTTACATGAACCACCGGGACGCCAACCAGGGTGCCTGCACCAACGCCTGCCGCTGGAACTACAAAGAAGTCCAGCACAGCCACGACCAGACCGGCGACCTGATCGCCACCTGCGGCAGTGGCGGTGTGCAGGAAGTGGAACCAAAGGAAATCCTGCTGGAAGAGCCCAACCGCCCCGGTGGTTTCATTCCCGCCTACGAGGACGAACACGGCACCTACATCATGAACTCGAAGGACCTTCGGGCAGTCCAGCACGTGGCAGAGCTGGCCAAGATGGGCGTCCACTCCCTGAAAATCGAAGGCAGAACCAAAAGCACCTACTACGTCGCACGCACCACCCAGGTCTACCGCCGCGCCATCGACGAGGCGGTCAATGGCAAGCCCTTCGACATGGGCCTGATGGACGAACTGGAAGCCCTCTCCAATCGAGGCTACACCGAAGGCTTCCTGCGCCGACACGTACCCCGGGAATACCAGACCTACGAACAGGGCTCCTCATTCCTCGGCACCCAGCAGGTGGTGGGAACAGTTGTCGACATGGATGACCGGTGGCTGACCATCGACGTCAAGAACAAGTTTGCCCCCGGCGACCAACTGGAACTGGTCAACCCGGCCGGCAACATCCGGTTCTCGGCCAATATCATGGAAAACCGAAACGGCCAGGCCATGGACTATGCTCCGGGCAGCGGACATATCGTCCGCATTCCGAAACCGGCAGATCTTCCGCGATCTCTGGAGCACAGTTACCTCACCAGAATCCTGCCTACCAGCGACTAGCAGTTAGCCTGAGGCGCCAGGCGGGATTGCCTCCCAAAACCGTGCATGGCCATGGATGGCCATGCCGAGCCCCCAGGGGTGAGCCCAGCGATTATGAAGCACCGCTTCATGCGCAGGCGAACGACTGCAATCTATGATTGCAGGCCGGACCCGGAGGGGTTCACGGCGTGTTTTGGGAGGCAGTCCCGCCTGGTGCCCAACTTGAAACTCTCAGTCCCGCACAAAAAGACTATCAGCCTCATTGCAAGCCCCCTTAGTGCCCCAAAGGCCGATTAAGGTATAATCACACCACGCACAAATTAATACCTGACTAATTTACTCTGGTATTGTATAATCACTCGCCAGAAGCAACGGATTCAGGCTGTTTTTCTGCTTATTTATCAGCACCAGCCCGTGAAATCCGTCATCCAAAAAGCGATTGCAGGGCGTACTCACCGGATGAGCGACCACTGCAACACCCAAACTGATGACATCCGATCGACAGCCCGCCTAATGAGGCTGCCGGCGACACCAAGGGCGCAAGCCCGCGATGAGAGAATACGGAGCGACGATCATGGCGACCACCGATACCGAGGTGAACGAGCTGATCAAACGGGAATACGAGTACGGATTTGTAACAGACATTGAATCCGACACGTTCGAACCCGGACTTAATGAAGACGTTATCGCCCGCCTATCCGGCCTCAAGAAGGAGCCGGAGTGGATGCTGGAGTGGCGTCTGAAAGCCTATCGTCGCTGGCTCGAGATGGATGAGCCGGACTGGGCCCACGTGGGCTACCCGAAAATCGACTACAACTCGATTTCGTATTATTCGGCGCCCAAGCGTCCCGAAGACATGCCCCAGAGCCTGGACGAAGTGGATCCTGAGCTGCTGAGAACCTATGAAAAACTGGGTATCCCCCTGCACGAGCGGGAGAAGCTGGCAGGCGTAGCCGTCGATGCGGTATTCGATTCCGTTTCCGTAGCGACCACCTTCAAAGAGCCGCTGGCCAAAGCCGGTGTAATTTTCTGCTCCATCTCCGAAGCGATTCAGGATTACCCGGAGCTGGTCAAAAAATACCTGGGCTCCGTCGTACCTGCTGGTGACAACTTCTTCGCCGGCCTGAACTCCGCAGTCTTCTCCGACGGTACTTTTGTATATGTGCCCAAGGGCGTGCGCTGTCCCATGGAGCTGTCCACCTATTTCCGCATCAACGCGGCCAATACCGGCCAGTTCGAGCGTACCCTGATCATCGCCGAAGACAGCAGCTACGTCAGCTACCTCGAAGGTTGCACCGCACCAATGCGGGACGAAAACCAGCTGCACGCCGCAGTGGTTGAGCTGGTGGCGCTGGACGACGCCCAGATCAAGTACTCCACCGTGCAGAACTGGTACCCGGGCGATGAAAACGGCAAGGGTGGCATCTTCAACTTTGTCACCAAGCGTGGCGCCTGCATCGGCAAGAACTCCAAAATCTCCTGGACCCAGGTCGAGACCGGTTCAGCGGTCACCTGGAAATACCCGAGCTGCGTACTGCGCGGTGACAACAGTGTCGGTGAATTCTATTCCGTGGCGCTGACCAACAACTACCAGCAGGCCGACACCGGCACCAAGATGATCCATCTGGGCAAAAACACCTCCAGCACCATCATCTCCAAGGGCATTTCCGCCGGCAAGAGCTCCAACGCTTACCGCGGTCTGGTGAAATTCGGTCCGGGAGCGGAAGGCGCACGTAACTTCACCCAGTGTGATTCGCTGCTGATCGGCGACCGCTGCGGCGCGCACACCTTTCCGTACATCGAAAGCAAGAACAAATCCGCCATCGTCGAGCACGAGGCAACCACCTCCAAGGTAAGTGACGAGCAGATGTTCCTGTGCCGCCAGCGTGGTATCGACCCCGAGCAGGCCGTGTCCATGATCGTGAACGGCTTCTGCAAGGAAGTGTTCAAGGAACTGCCCATGGAGTTCGCTGTGGAAGCCGGCAAGCTGCTTGAAGTCAGCCTCGAAGGCTCGGTGGGTTAACCCGGGCCGGCCCCTAGACTGCACACGAACTCATACAGATTCAGAAATAGAGAGAAGCCAACAAATGCTGAGCATCAAAAACCTGCACGCATCCGTTGAGGGCAAAGAAATCCTCAAAGGCATCAACCTGGAAATCAAGGCCGGGGAAGTTCACGCCATCATGGGCCCGAATGGCTCTGGTAAGAGCACCCTGTCGCAGGTGCTGGCAGGTAACGAGGCATTTGAAGTGACCGAAGGCGAAGTGACGCTGAACGGCGAAAACCTGCTGGAACTGGAGACCGAGGAACGTGCCCGCGAAGGCGTGTTCCTGGCATTCCAGTACCCGGTGGAGATCCCCGGCGTGAGCAACCTTCAGTTCCTGCGCACTGCGGTAAACGCCATGCGCCACCACAAGGGTGAGGGCGAAATGAACGCGGCAGAGTTCATGAAGCTGGCCAAAGAGGTCTCCAGACAGGTGGACCTGGACCCGGCTTTCCTGAAGCGTGGTGTGAACCAGGGCTTTTCGGGCGGCGAAAAAAAGCGGAATGAAATCATGCAGGCGCTTCTGCTACAGCCGAAGCTGGCCATTCTGGATGAAACCGATTCCGGGCTGGACATCGACGCCCTGCAGGTGGTCTCCAACGGCGTTAATGCCCTGCGCGCGAAAGACCGCGCTATTTTGATGGTGACCCATTATCAACGCCTGCTGAACCACATTGTACCGGATTACGTGCACGTGCTGGCCGGGGGCAGAATCGTTAAATCCGGTGGCCGTGAGCTGGCCCTGGAGCTGGAAGAGCGCGGCTACGGCTGGCTCGGCATCAAGGATGAAGAAACAGCCGACAGTTCAGCCAACAGTACTGCCAACTAAAAGGAGGTCGCGGAATGAAACCAGCACCAACCCTTTCTACCGCGTTCCTGCATCCGGCCGGGCAGTCACTGCCGGAGCCGCTGGCTGCGCTACGCAAGCAGCAGGGCTCCAGCCTGGTGGATCTGCCGCTGCCAACCCGGAAAACCGAGAACTGGAAGTACTCAAGCAAGTATCTGAAGCTGACCGACGAAATGGCCATCTCACTGCCTGCCGATGGCAAATCCGGCAGCAGTCTGGCAGTGCCCGGCTACAAGGTCGTGTTGCTGAACGGCATCATGATGCCGGAAGCCAGCGACTACCCGGACCTGGACGGCATCACCATTGAACGCTTCGAAGACCTGGACGGCGACAGCGCTACCTGGCTCGCCGAACGGCTGGATCACGCACTGGATAGCCAGACCGTGCAAATCTCCCGCCTGAATACCGCGCGCTTTGACGATGGCCTGCTGATTCGGCTCAAGCCCGGCGCGGTGCTGGACCAGCCGCTGTTCATCATTCACGAGACCAGCGCCGACGCCAGCGGCTCCGCCTATCCCCGCATTTACGTGGATGCCGGCACCAACAGCCAGATCACCCTGGTGGAAGAGTACATCTCCAGCGGCAGCGAATCGGTCATGGTGAACACAGTCACCGAGATGAATCTTGGTGAAGGCGCCAACGTCACCAGCATCCGCCTGAACATGGAAGGCGAGAATGTTCAGCATATTGGTTCAACCGGTGTTCTGCAGCAGCGCAGCTCCCGGTTCGAAAGCCACTGCGTCGGCTTCGGCGGCCCCCTGCGCCGACACGATCTGCAGGTTCGGCTGGAAGGCGAAGGTGCCGAGTGCAAGCTTAACGGCGTGGTGGTCACCCAGGGCAAACAGCACTACGACAACCACACCACCATTGAGCACGTGGCCGCCCACTGCAACAGCGAAGAAACCTATCGCAATATTGCTGCGGACCAGTCCCACGCGGTATTCAACGGCCGGATTCATATCCACCCGGACGCCCAGAAGTCCAACGCGGAGATGAACAACAAGAACCTGTTGCTGTCCAATGGCGCAGAGATCGACACCAAGCCGGAACTGGAAATTTACGCAGACGACGTGAAATGTGCCCACGGCGCTACCATCGGCCAGCTTGATGAAACCTCACTGTTCTACTTGGTTTCACGGGGTATCGGCCGGCGCGAAGCCAATGTTCTGCTTACCATGGCATTCATTAACGAGCTGGTCGAGCAGATCCCTGTTGAAGCAGTTCGGGAAACGGCCCAGGGTCGCCTGAACCACTTCTTCGAACAGACATTCCAGGAGGCATAACCGGTTATGACCGATCTGTCCGTGGCAAACACCGCCAAGCGCCCCACCTTCGATGTGGAGGCGATTCGCCGGGATTTCCCGATCCTGTCACAACAGGTGAACGGCAAGCCTCTGGTGTATCTGGATAATGGCGCTTCGGCCCAGAAACCAGAGGCAGTGCTGGACGCCATGGACCGCTATTACCGGGAAATGCACTCCAACGTTCATCGTGGTGCCCATACTCTCGGGGACCGGGCCACCGCCGCCTTCGAAGGCGCCCGTGAAACCGTTCGCGGCTTCCTGAACGCCGAAAGCACCCGGGAAATCATCTGGACCCGTGGCACCACCGAAGCCATCAACCTGGTGGCCAACGGCCTGGCACCGCGCCTGAAAGCCGGCGACGAGATCCTGGTCAGCTACATGGAGCACCACGCCAACATTGTGCCCTGGCAAATGATTGCCGAGCGTACCGGCGCGAAAGTGGTTCCTGTCCAGGTAACACCCGAGGGTGAGCTGGACCTGGAATCCTTCACCAGCCTGCTGAATGACAGAACCCGGGTATTGGCGATCACCCACGTCTCCAACGTGCTGGGCACGGTGAACCCGGTGGCAGCACTGATCGAGCAGGCCAAGGCTCATGGCATCATCACCCTGGTAGATGGCGCTCAGGCAGTACCCCATTACCAGCCGGATGTCCGGGCACTGGATTGCGACTTTTACGTGTTCTCATCCCACAAACTGTTTGGCCCCACCGGCATTGGTGTTCTCTACGGCAAGGCCCAGTTACTGGAGGAAATGCCTCCGTATCAGGGCGGCGGCGAGATGATCGAGCGGGTCTCGTTCGAGCGCACTACCTGGAACACCCTGCCCTACAAGTTTGAAGCCGGCACCCCGGCCATTGCTGAAGCCGTGGGACTGGGAGCCGCCATCGACTATCTCAATGGCCTGGATCGCCACGCCATGGAAGCCGCGGAATCGGCCCTGCTGAAGCGGGCCAACCAGCTGGTGGAGACCGTCCCGGGCATGGAAATCATTGGCACCGCGAAACAGAAAGTACCGGTGATGTCCTTTAAAATTGTCGGCCTGCACCCCAGTGATATAGGTACGCTGCTGGATCAGCAGGGTATCGCCATCCGCACCGGCCACCACTGCGCCATGCCGCTGATGGATTTCTACGGAGTTCCCGGTACAGCCCGGGCCTCCTTTGCGTTTTACAATACCCTGGACGAGGTGGAAGCATTGTTTACCGCCCTGCAGAAAGTCCAGCGCCTGTTTGCCTGATGGAGGTCGAATCATGACAGCCGAAGTCTTCACCCCAACCGTCGCCGTCACCATGACGCCGAACGCCGTCCGACATGTGCGCAAACAACTGGAGAAGAAGCCGGAGGCCAAAGGCATCCGGCTGGCGATCCGGAAAAGTGGCTGCTCCGGCTTCAAATACGAAACCCAGTGGGTGGAAGAGGTCGCAGCCGACGACAAGGTTTTTCACATTGATGGCGTCGACGTGTTTGTCAAAGACGAACATCTGCCTCTGGTGAACGGCATCGAGATCGACTTTGTCACCGAGGGTGTGAACTCCATGTTCCAGTTCCGCAACCCGAACGCCACCGCCGAGTGCGGGTGCGGCGAGAGTTTTACCGTAGCCTGAAATCGGGGTCCGATGAACATGGGGTCAGATGAAAACTTCATCTGACCCCGGGTTAACAAACACAGCATTTAGCGAGGCCAGTCTGGGCATGCAAGAACGGGAAGTCGTCCTGACCAAACGCGAGGTGGAAGCCCGCCTTGTTCCTTCCGGAACCGAAATCATGATTCCGTCGGACACCTTCGTGACGATCACACAGTCACTGGGCGGCACCTTCACGGTCGCAGTGAACGGCAATCTTGCCCGAATCGAAGGCCACGATGCCGATGCGCTCGGCAAACAACCCCTGGAAAGCAGCTTCGACACCCCGGAAGACGGCACGGTGAATGAGAACCAGGTGTGGGAAGCCATGCGCAACTGCTACGACCCGGAAATTCCGGTGAATGTGGTGGATCTGGGCCTGATTTACGAGTGCAAGATCGAGAACGGCACGGAAGACGGCAACCACGTGTACGTCAAGATGACACTGACCGCCGCCGGCTGCGGCATGGGGCCGGTGATCACCGAAGACGTCCGGCGCAAGCTTGAGCATGTGCCCAATGTGGACAAGGTGACCGTGGAACTGACCTTCGATCCGCCCTGGAGCAACGACATGCTCACTGACGAAGCCAAGCTTGAACTGGGAATGCTGTAAATGACTGCCAGCAAAGAGACCTTTCTGACCAACCCGCTCGGAAAAGACACCACCTTGGAAGACGTTCTTGATGGCTTCGAGCTGCTGGACGACTGGGAAGAGCGCTACGCCTATATTATCGATCTGGGCAAACAACTGCCGGCCTTTCCGGACGAGGCCCGGATTGAAGAGAACTACGTGCACGGCTGCCAGAGCCAGGTCTGGCTGATTCATCACTATGACGAAGACAGTGGCAGGCTGTACCTGCTGATTGACTCGGACGCCATGATTGTTCGAGGCCTGGCCGCCATCATTCTGGTCGCCCTGAACGGGAAACCCCCACGGGATCTGCTGGCCACCGATATTGACGAGCTGTTCGAGAAGCTGGATCTGTTCCGTCACATCTCGCCCACACGAGGCAACGGCCTGCGGGCCATGGTTGGCAAGATTCGCGATATTGCCGCCGCCGAGCTGGCCCGCACCAGCGACTGACGGCGACCGCCTACCACAGGATGGCGATATCATCCCTCTGAATATTCACGATACCGCCCAGCTGGGGCATGGTTCCGCGGCTGGACTGGGGCTGAACCCTGTCCAGGGTTACGGACAGCTGGCTATCCGTCAGCTCCGGAGTGGCGCCAGGCGCATCCAGATACCCCGTGCTCCGGTACAGCTGCAATTCGTCACCAGGCCGGAGCCCTGCCGTTGCGCCGGATTCCAGTGTCACTGAATATCCATCCACCCGGGTGATCCGGGTAATAAAAGGCTGACAGGCCAATGCCTCGGTAACGGCTGTCGCCATTTCTTCAATGACGCCACTCACAGACTGGCCATAGGCGGTCTTCCGGAAACCTTCCGATCCAAAGCCGGCTGAGCTGCCGGGCCCTGCGTTCCAGCCCCCCGAGGTAGCGAACCTTTGCTGATAGATCGGTGAACCGCTGAAGCCGTCATAGACGACAAGATCCGCCGCAAAGCGACGTTGCTGATCCACCGTGCCAATACCCCGCTGCATCCGGTCCAGAACCGACGTGCCCCAGGCGGACGGGTCCGCCACGCCCAGATCCCGGATAACGCCCGTTACGACGAACTGAACCCCCATTTCACGGGCCACCTGCAACACATTGGTCAACCGGTTATTGCCCTGCTGAACCGTGGGTGCATTCCGAAGATCGGAAAACATTCGCGACCTGGTGGCGCCAAAGACCTGAAAGCCACCCCGCTCCATCAACCGCTGCTGGAGTTGTTGCGGCAAGATTTCGCCGGCGTCGCCAATACGCCCTATGCGGGTCTGGTCCGGGTGGAGCACCGGAAAACCGGTGACGGCAACCCGTTTTTTAAGCCGGCTCGCCTCACCCGCACCGCACTGGCCTCGGCTCTCACTGATATCGCCCCGAACCACAACCCGCAGCAGATTACCGCTCTGGTACTCGTCGACAATCCGAACATTTCTTGCCCGCGTGCTTGAGGCCAGGCGAACCTGTGACTCCGTGATAACGCCATTCTCCATGGTGTCCTGGGTGCTCACCCGGGCTTCATACTGCAGCGATAAGTCCCGGATGGCCGACTTGCGGGCCTCAGCGCGGGCGGTCTCAAGATCCCCGTTGTAGATAGTGGCGTGGCCCACACCTTCCAGAACCACAGCCTGCGCCCCGCTGGCGAACACCAGGGGCAGAACCAGAGCGCACATGACTATCAGTGATGACAAACGCAGTGATGACAAACGCAGTGACGACAGACGCTTCATATCTTTCTATCACTCAAGGTAATACAGGGAATCGACACCCTTGCTGTGCACATCGCCGATGCTGTCATTGTCCTGGGGCATGGGAATCGGGCACAGGTCCCGAACCTGATCATCAGCAACCTTGGCAACACAGGCCCGGAACCGGGGTTCCAGCTTCAGCTCCATAACCGTTTCAAAAACCCCGTCGTTGTGTTCATTGACCGCGACCACCTTCGCGCCGCGGAGATAGCTGTCAACATAGGTTCGGAACATATCATTGCGCAACACGAAGTCGTTGACGGTGGAACTGCCGTAAACCACGGTTCCGTATACCCGTTCAACCAGGTTCCGGTAGGCGTCCAGCTGCGAAGCCCGCCGGGCCATCAGACGCTTGCGGGTATCCGAACGGTCTGCGCCGGCATTCTCATAGGTCCCCAGGCCGCTGACCCGAACGGTGATTGGCTCCAGTTTCGTGTCGTCACGGGACTGGCTTCCGCTATCGGCCCGGTAACTGCCAACCGGTGCACAGGCAGCAAGACTCGTTGCCAACAGAGGGATGAGTATCCAGCGAAGGGTCATTGCTTCTCTCCAAAAAAACGTCATTTCGGGGTTACCATGAAAGAATTACGCCAGTTTTGCTAAGCCTCTGATATTTCGCAATACGGACTCAAAACGCCCACCCCCAAACCGACCATGCGGCAAAAACCTGCCTCCGTTTACACATCGAAAACAAACCGTTACCCCTTGTGTCATGTGCCGGACAAGGTTCTGCATTAACCTTTCAGCCACTTAATATCTATTTTGCATTTTTACCCAACAGGATCCTTCATGACCGGAACTCGTCTGACCAAACTGTCTTTGGCCATCGGCCTTTCCATTGCCACCACCTCGGCATTGGCGAGCCCGCAGACTTTTATGTCTGCCCGTTCTTTTGCCATGGGTGGCACCGGCGTTGCCGTTGCGCATCCCTCCGATGCGGCAGCAACCAACCCCGCCCTGATGGCCGGCAATCACCACGACTGGGCTGACGATTTTGGTCTGCAGCTGTTGTCTGTCAACGCCCAGGTTGCAGATGAAGAAGAGACCATTGATCAGGTCGACGAGATTCAGAACACCATTGATGATTTCGAACAAGCCATCAACAGCCTGAACCAGACAGAAGCAGAGAATCAGGCCGGCAAGCTCCGCGACCAGTTGCAGGCCTTTGACCAGGATACCGCCCGTGTTAACGCCGGCCTGGGACTCTCAATCGCTTTCCCGGGCAAGCAGCTGTCGGTGGGCGTTTTCACCAACGGCAACCTGACCGCGACCGTTCGGGGCGAGTACGACGAGGACGACGACCTCATTCTCGCGGCTATTGAAAATGGCACACCGCCAGCACCGGGCGTCACAGATACCCTGGAATCCCGCGGCAAGATCCTCGCCTCTGCCGTTACCGAAGTTGGCATCAGCTTCGCACGGGAGTTCGAATTGACCAATGGTCAACGCATGCAGGTTGGCATTTCACCCAAGTATGTGAACCTGCAGACGTTCCAGTACACGGAAACGATTTCAGGCTTCGAAGACGACGAATTCGATGGCGATCAGTACCAGACCGACAAGAGCGGCTTCAACCTCGACATTGGTGCGACCTACGCGTTCGGTGAAGAACAACAGTGGAATGCCGGGATCGTGGTTAAAAACCTCATCCCCATGGAACTGGACTCCGCCGCCAGTCGCCCACTGTTGGGCGAAAAAGTCCGCACCCTGGAACTCAACCCGATGGCGACCGCCGGTATCGCTCACAAGAGCGAGTTCCATGTGGTCACTGCCGAAATCGATCTGACCAAGACAAAGGCTTTTGGCTTTGAGGACGATACCCAGTGGTTGGCCCTGGGCGCAGAATTCGATGCCTTCCGTTACGCCCAGCTACGCGTTGGCGTACGCCATAACCTGGCCAGCAATGAGAACAACGACGGTATTGAGGAGTCAACCCAGTTCACTGCGGGTCTCGGCCTGAACATTCTGGGGGCCCGCCTGGATCTCGGCGCTCTGTACAGCGATGCCGATGTTGGTGCGGCTTTGGAGGTTGGCACCGCATTCTGACCCCCTCGCCTGAAGACAAAGCCCGCCCTGGCCACCCCGGCCGGGCGGGCTTTTTTTTGTTCGCCCGTCCGCCACAAGTTTGCCTGCCCAGCCCCGGAACCGGATAATCCCGGGAAACACTCCCCGAAAGGAATCAGACATTCCATGCAAGCCTATCTGGTTGGCGGTGCCGTTCGCGACGAATTACTCGGCCTTGAGGTCAAGGACCGGGACTGGGTCGTAGTGGGCGCAACCCCGGAGGACATGCTCGCCAAGGGCTTCAAACAGGTCGGCGCGGACTTTCCGGTCTTCCTGCATCCGGGAACCCGGGAGGAGTACGCGCTGGCCCGCACGGAGCGCAAACAGGGGCGCGGCTACCATGGCTTCACCGTTTACAGCGCGCCGGATGTTACCCTGGAAGAGGATCTCCGACGCCGGGATCTGACCATCAATGCCATGGCCAAGACCGAAGACGGAGCTTTGGTAGACCCCTTCCGCGGCCAGGCGGACATCAAAGCCAGAACGCTTCGCCACGTGTCCGAAGCCTTTGCCGAAGACCCGTTGCGAATCCTGCGTACTGCCCGGTTTGCAGCCCGGTTCCGGCCCCTGGGATTTACCGTGTGCGACCAGACCATGGCGTTGATGCGCAAGATGGTCAACGAGGGGGAAGTCGACCATCTGGTGCCGGAACGGGTCTGGCAGGAGCTGCAGCGGGCATTGCATGAGCGAGCCCCGGACGGGTTTTTTGAGATCCTGAGGGACAGTGGCGCGCTTGCCGTGCTGATTCCGGAACTTGATTCGGAAGAGATTTTCCAGCCGGCAATGGAGGCACTTCGCTGCATCCACGATAGGCCTGACACCAGCACGGAAGAACGCTTCGCCGCCCTGCTCTCGCCTCTCGAGGAGAATGCCGCCATCACTCGGGCAAAGGCTCTGAAGGCACCCAATGACAGCCAGAATCTCGCTCGCCTGGCCACGGCATTTGTCCCTCAACTCCGGAAAATGGATCCCCAACATCCCGATGGTGACGCATTGCTGGACCTGCTTGACCAGGCCGATTTCTGGCGCCGCCCTGAGCGATTTGTTCAGCTACTTACCGTTCTGAGATGCGCCGCCCCGACGAGTGAGGATCAACTGAATCTGCTTGCCACAGCATCGAATGTAGCGAGCGGCGTTGACCCCAAACTTCTGCTGGCTCAGGGTTACACCGGCAAAGCCCTGGGAAGCGCTATCCGCAAGGAACGTCTGAACCGGATCGTCGACGCCACTTCACACCCCGATCACTGAGGAGTTGATATGCCAGCCACGGTTCCCGTTGCATTGATCACCGGCTCCGCCCACCGCCTGGGCGCACAAACCGCGAAGACGCTTCATCAGCGGGGCTGGAACCTGGTGATTCATTACCGGAGCCGGGAAGAGCAGGCACGAACACTGGTTAAGGATCTCAACCGGGAGCGCCCGGATTCCGCTCACGCGATTCTGGCAGATCTAAGCCTGACGGCTGAGGTGGAACGACTGGCACACGAAACCATTGCCCGCTGGGGCCGGCTTGACGCACTGGTCAACAATGCCTCGGTGTTCTACCCCAGCCCGACGGAGGCAGCTACCGAGGAGGACTGGAACACCCTGCTGCACACGAACCTCCGGGCCCCCTTCTTCCTCCTTAAGGCCTGCCTTCCGGCATTGCAGGAACGTGGTGGCAGCGTAGTCAACATGATCGACATATACAGTGAGAGGCCCCTGGCCGACCACCCACTGTATTGCGCCAGCAAGGCTGGCCTGGCCGCCCTGACCCGCTCCTGGGCGAAAGACCTGGCGCCGGGTGTACGGGTGAATGGTGTCTCTCCGGGGGCCATCCTCTGGCCGGAAGGCGAGGGCGAAATGGATCAGTCCGCACAAAAGGCGATTCTGGACAAAACCCCACTCGCCCGTACCGGCAACCCCGACGATATCGCGAAGACCATCGCCTTCCTGATCTGCGACGCGCCGTTCATTACCGGACAAATTGTCGCCGTTGATGGCGGTCGCAGCCTGAATATGTAACCCGGCATCCTGCCCTGCGGGTCTGCCCACTTTGGCCAACCGTCGCTTTCCGGATACAATGCCAGCAATGTTCAATCCTGCCTGCACGAAGGCTTAGACCTGCGTGCGCCTCAGATCCGGAGAATTCCCATGCGTGATGTCGTTATTGTTGCTGCCCGCCGTACAGCTATCGGAACCTTTGGCGGAGGCCTTTCCAGCCTGCGCGCAGACCAGCTCGGCACCGCCGTCATCAAGGCCCTGCTGGAGGAAACCGGTGTCGCTGGCGACCAGATCAACGAAGTGGTTCTTGGCCAGGTCCTGACGGCCGGCTGCGGCCAGAATCCGGCTCGCCAGTCCGCCATCAACGCCGGCATTCCGG
>AZIH01000885.1_pt1 | contig 16408 bp, 19 predicted proteins | sample 359041 | NCBI WGS metagenome assembly AZIH01 (sample SAMN02429716, study PRJNA222664) | marine sediment metagenome | biome: Sediment sample; isolation source: enrichment culture of sample MGS-ANC(UA) from oil contaminated site at the... | place: Italy: Ancona | collected 2012-02-14 | depth 6 m m
CGGCGACAGGTCCGAACCTGCACTACGAAGTCCTCGTGGATGGGCGCCCGACTGACCCCCTCTCTGACGACCGGCTCGCCGAAGCGGCCGAGAGCGATGCGGATGATACCGCCGCGCTCTCGCGTCTGGCCGAGGCGCGCGCGCTTCTGAATCAAAACCTCGGCAGCGAGATTGCCGAAACGACAACCGAAAGGCTCTGACCCATGAAACGCATGACCCAAGCTCTGGCAATCACCCTCGCCCTGTTACCAGCGGCCCAGGTCCTCGCAGAGGCAACGGCGATCGAGGTCCGCAAGACGAACGGTTGCGGCTGTTGCCTGTCTTGGATGAACCATCTCGAAGAAAACGGGTTTGCGCCGACGGGCGAGAACATGTTCGGTGGGTCGCTGGTTCGCTTCAAGCTCGACAACGGCGTGCCGCAGCGCATGGTCTCCTGCCACACCGCGCTCATTGATGGCTACGTGATCGAAGGCCATGTCCCGGCCGCTGACATCCGCCGCATTCTCGAGGAGCGCCCGGACGCCGTCGGCCTCGCTGTTCCGGGGATGCCCTATGGCTCGCCCGGCATGGGGCCAGAAGACGACCGCGAGGCCTATGATGTCTTCCTCATCCGCAAGGACGGGTCGACGGAAGTCTTTTCGAGCTACGCCGAAGGATAATCTGGCCCGCCCATGGAAAATCTGTCTCCGATAATGCTCGGCTTTCTCGGAAGTCTTGCCGCCGGATCGCTCACAGCAGTCGGAGCAGTTCCCGTGCTGTTCGGGCGCATCCCGTCTCGGGCCACACGCGATCTGTCGCTCGGCTTCGCTGCCGGTGTGATGCTCGCCGCTTCTTTCTTTTCGCTGATCATCCCGGCATTGGATGCGGCGGAGCCGATGTTCGAAAACGGCGCGATGCCTGCGGCCATCGTATGCGTTTCGATTCTTCTGGGCATGGGGGCTGTCGCCCTGATGAACGAAAAGCTGCCGCACGAGCACTTCAAGACGGGACGCGAAGGGCCCGAAGCGGCGTCTTTGCGGCGGGTCTGGCTGTTCATCATCGCGATCACGATCCACAACTTCCCCGAAGGCCTTGCCGTGGGGGTCGGGTTCGGATCCGGAGGTATGGAGGGCGGTTTGCCGCTTGCTGTCGGCATCGGGCTTCAGAATGCGCCCGAAGGATTGGCCGTCGCTGTATCTCTGCTGGGCGAGGGATATCCGAAACTGCGCGCCTGGGGCATCGCGGCGCTGACGGGCATGGTCGAGCCGATTGGCGGCCTGCTCGGGGCCGGGATCATCACACTGTCGGAACCGCTGCTGCCATGGGGACTGGCCTTTGCCGCGGGCGCAATGCTCTACGTCATCAGCCACGAAATCATCCCCGAAACCCATCGCAGCGGCCATCAGAACAGGGCGACGCTCGGTCTCGCAGTCGGGCTCGTTCTGATGCTGTTCCTTGATGTCTGGTTGGGATGAGGCAATGTCACTAAACAAGGTATCTCCGATGATCGGCGTCTTCGCAGCACTTGCTGCGTTCGCGATCGATCAGATCACCAAAGCCATTGTCGTTGCGAATGCCGTCACTTTAAGCGCCGGAATTCCCGTGTTTCCGGGATTCAACCTCGTCTTTTATCGTAATGACGGCGTGACTTTCGGGATGTTGGGCGGCGCGCCGTGGTGGAGCCTCATCGCTTTCGCTCTTGCCATCTGTGTTTGGCTGGGGGTTATGCTGTTTCGCGCCGACAATGCGGTGGAAACGCTTGCCTACGGTGCGATCATTGGCGGAGCCCTGGGCAATGTCATCGATCGTGTGCGGTATCGGGCTGTAACAGACTTTCTCGATTTCTACATTGGCACAACACATTGGCCTGCCTTCAACTTGGCCGATGTATTTGTCGTCAGTGGCGTGGGGCTCTTGCTCGCCACGCCATGGATCAGCGCGCGGCGTTCGATCAAGTCGTGAAGCCGGAAATTCTGAACCGCATCGCTCTTCGCCACCGTTTTCTTTCGCGGATGACGCTCGGTTTCGCCGCCGGGGCGATGACCGTTCTGACTTTCCCGCCTCTTTCGATTCTCCTGCTCGTTCCCGTTGCCTATTCCGCGTTGTTTGTCGGGCTTCGCGATCTCTCCTTCGGGCGCGCTTTCCTCGTCGGCTGGGCGTTTGGTCTCGGCCAGTTCGGTTTCGGGATTTGGTGGATCGCGGAAAGTTTCTACGTCGAGGCCGAGCGGTTTGGGACGATGGCGATTCCGGCGGTCGCGGGATTGTCCGCAGGTCTCGCGATTTTCCCAGCCATTGCCGCTGCGCTTTTTGCCGAAATCGCGCGGCGCGGAGCCATGGGCAGTCTCTTGGCCTGCCTCCTGTTCGCGACCTCCTGGACCGTGGCCGAGTGGTTGCGTGGTCACGTTCTGACAGGGTTTCCCTGGAACCTGGCCGGTTACGCACTTGTAGACTACGCCGCCCTTCGCCAGACCGCCGCCTGGGTCGGAAGCTATGGGCTAAGCTTTCTCACCGTGTTCGTCGCGGTACTCCCTGGCGCGGCTGCTATGGCGTCCGGGCGGCAACGATTGACCATCTCGCTCATGGCGCTGGCCGGAATCGCGACGATGGGGGCTGTCGGCACGCTGCGCCTCCAGTCGGATGCACAACAGCCACCCGGTGTCGACCTGCGCATCGTCCAGGGCAACATTCCACAAGAGGAGAAATGGGCTCCCGAGAACCGCGAGGCGACCTTCGCGCGCTATCTTGAGCTTTCAACCCGGCCCGGCGATTTCGACGTGCTTCTCTGGCCGGAAACCGCCTTTCCGGGTTTCCTCGATGAGGATACGGAGGCGCGGGCCCGCATTGCCGCGGCGTTACCGGACGGCAGCGTGCTGCTCACCGGAGTGCCGGACCGTGTACCGAGCGATGATGGCATGCGATATTTCAACACGGTCCAGGCTTTTGGCGATACCGGCAAAATCCTGACCGGATACGCGAAACACCATCTCGTACCCTTCGGCGAATATGTGCCATTCCGCGGCTGGTTGCCCATCGAGCGGCTCACGGCGGGTCTGGGCGATTTTACGCCCGGACCGGGCCCGCGAACGCTTGCGCTTCCGGGTGTGCCGCTGGTCGCCGTGGCGATCTGCTATGAGATCATCTTCCCAGGGCATGTGGTCGACGACCTGTTCCGGCCAGACTGGATTTTCAATGCGACCAACGATGCTTGGTTCGGAACCAGCATTGGACCGGAGCAGCATCTCGCCTCCGCACGCATGCGCGCTGTCGAGGAAGGGCTTCCCATCGTCCGGGCCGCAAACACAGGGATCTCCGCGATCATCGACGCAAACGGTGACCTCGTCGCGCGGCTCGGCAACGGAGAAACCGGTGTCATAGATGCGGCTCTGCCCTCTGCTCATCCGTCAACGCTCTATGCGCGCTTCGGCGACTGGGCGCTGCTGGCTCTCATCTTCACTACTTGGGCCGTGGGACTGGCTGCAGGTCTGGTCGGCACACACCGGTGCAACAAGAGAACAAGAACGGAGAAAAAGTCATGCTGGTAATCGCGGGCATTGTCGCGGGTGCGATCTGGGGTGGATATCTGGCGCGACGCCGAAAAGGAAACCGGCTGGATATCCTCCAGTATGCGGCGAGTTCGGCGATCGCCTTCGGTCTTCTCATCTATTTCATATCGGTGGTCCTCTTGCGCATCCTTTTTAAGAAGGGTTTCGAAACAGCACCGACATGAGACGGCTTTTCAACATATTGCTGTACGGGTTTCTGGCAATCTGCATCACGGTATCGGTTGGTTCCGGGTTGGTCTATTTTCTGCTGAGCGCATCCGTTCCCGATTACGACGAGGACTTCACGGTCGCAGGCTTAGGCGGACCGGTCGACATTCTGCGAGATTCTTCGGCAGTCCCGCACATCTCCGCAGCTTCCGCTGCGGATGTTTACTTCGCGATCGGCTTCGTTCACGCCCAAGACAGGCTCGGTCAACTGTTAAGGGCAAGGCGAAAAGCGGAAGCTTCGTGGCCATCGGATGAGATCTTGGACCTTGAGCCAGCGGTCTCAGACGCGCTCGCATCCTATGCCGCCGGCGTTAATGCGTGGCTGGAGCTAGTGTCGGAAGGCGGGCGTGGCCGAGGCTCTCCGGAGCTGCTGATCGCAGACGAACGGTCGATCGCGGCCTGGACACCCGGCGATAGCCTGAGGATTGCCCGGTCTTTCCTGAATGGCCTGCGACCGGGAAGCGCACGGGAAGGAATGCCGAGTATATCAGGTGCCATTATACCGGCGGATCGCCTGAGAGTGCCCGAACTGTTTGCGACTGATCCGGAGCAGCGCCTTGATGCATGGGCGATCGACGGCGACCGAACAGCGACCGGAACGCCAATTCTAGCCGCCGATATCAGCGGTTCCCTGTCGCTTCCCTCGGAATGGTATCTCGCAGATCTTCAATTTTCGACAGGGCCGGCCATAGGGGCCACAATACCGGGCGTACCTTTCGTTATTGTAGGTCGCAATGCGCGCGTCGCCTGGGCCTTCCGGTCATTTCCCGTGCCAGACGAGGAGGCACCAAGGGGGCCGTCACCCGTGCGGGCGGCAGGTTTCCTGACGATGCTGGAGCTGTTCGCGCGTTCGGCCGATGCGACCGATGCCATCGGAGTTGCCGCAGACATGTTGCCGAAGGGCATGGAGGTATTGGCCATTGACCGAGAGACCGTTGCCCGATGGCCAAGAGCGGAGGCCGTACGGGCGTCGTCTTTTCGCGACATTCGACTGGCGGAGCTTGAAGCGCGGCAATCGATCTTCTCGACGGAAGGCGCCATCGGTGTTCAAAGGGACACCGTAAGTTCCGTGGCGCGAACCCTCCTGCCCCTGATGGCGAAGGAGCTTTGGTTCGTGCAGTCCAGAGACAGCATCGAAGGCACCGATGCGGACAGCCTTCGTCGTGAGCTTCTGGACAGGCTTGCCTCGTGGAATGGCGAAATGGATCGCTATTCACCGGAACCTCTGCTGTTCTGGACCTGGGTCCGGGCTTTGCAGCAGCGCATTTTGAAGGACGAGTTTCCGACAGCGGAGCAACTCTGGACCCGTCCGAACCCAAACTTTCTTTATGCGGTACTCAGCGATCGTCGCGGTAGCGCGATCTGGTGCGACATCCGCCTATCCTCACCTCGCGAGACATGTGAGGAGCAGGTTCGCGTGGCCCTGGATGATGCCCTTGGCTGGCTGGTCGATCGATATGGGCGCGATCCCTCGACGTGGACCTGGGGGGAGGAGCATAGATTGGACATGCAGTGGTCGCCAATCAGTTCACGTGGGTTGCTGACCGACCTGCTGTCCCTTCAAGCGCCGATTTCAGGCGATCCGTATACGCTATTCTTGACATCATTTGGTGTCGAAGAAGACCGTCCATTCCTTGTGAGTGCCGGAAGCAATTTTCAGGCGGTCATGTCGATATCGGAAGCAGCGGGATCATACTACATCTCGCCCACCGGACAGTCGGGACATCCGCTATCTCGATTCTACGACAATCTCTTTCCCTCCTGGATACGAGGCGAATACCTGGCCATGTCGACCGATCTGTCACTGGCCCGTGGCGGCGCTTCCGGGATCTCGCGACTCACACCGGCTACCTCGGACAGTCCTCGGATGAGCGAGGGCCAGAGCGAATGATCACGAACCTCTTCTTTCTTTACGACCCTTTCGGCGATGCGCTGTCACCGGTGTCGCTCATTGTTGTCGGCCTTACAGCATGGCTGTTTTTGCGTGGGCTCAAAATACACGTTCGCTGTCTCGGAAGGGTTTCTGGCTGGCGTCGAACCGTCTTCTTTGTCGGCCTCGCGGTCGTCCTCGTCGCGACGAATGGGCCGCTCCCGCCATTGGGGCACAGTCTGTTTTCTGTACATCAGGTCGAGCATCTTCTTCTGCGACTGGTAGGACCGCTTCTCATCGCGGTTTCTCAGCCCTGGCTTGGCCTTCAAGCCGGATTGAAAAGAGAATGGCGCCGACGCCTTGCCGCGATTGGGCGTGCGCGCATCCCGCGATTCTTGGCGCTTCCTGCATCTGCCACCTCCCTGTTGATTGGCGCGCTTTTCGTCTGGCAGATCCCGATGATCTACGCCCTTACACAACGTATTGCGGCGATGGAAGCGCTGGCACATCTGTCTATGGTGCTGGCGGGGCTTTGGTACTTTGCTATGCTGTTCGATCCGCGTGATCCGCCTGAAGGAGCGCGGCGCGGTGCTCGACTGATGTCAGGGTTCGTGGTGATCGTTTCCAACATCTTTCTGGGCTCCCTGACAACGCTCAAGGAGGTGCCCCTCTATGGATCAGAAATCATCGCAGCGAGCGGTGGTCGACTTCGCGCCCTGGCTGACGAGACAATCGGCGGCTACGTAATCTGGGTCCCGTCGTCGATGGTTCTCATCGTGGCAATCATCCTGGTGCTGAACGGCTGGAACGCGGCGGAGGAACGGCGCTGGACGTCCCGCTACGACCTGATGCGCCAATCGAATGCGGCGGCGCTCGAGTTTCCGGAAACCGCGGAGGAACTGCGTCTGAAAGTAGAGAAGCCGAACCGGGACATGGGCCGTACCCTCGCCCTTGGCGCATTCGCCATGTTCATGGTTGTCATGATTACCGTCGTGACCATCGTCTATGCCCTCGGATAGATTGAATTCGACATGATACCAGACGTATTCTTCCCCGCTAGGGCCCGCCTGTTTCGCCACTGCCACGGCTGGACACATATTGTAGTGTCCTTACGCGTACCGGGTGCTTGCGCTGGCCCACGGCGGCGAGCGTCACTTTGGCCGTGATCGCCATCGAAGCGATCAACGTGGCCCTGTGCCGACGATTTGCCTGATTTGACGGAAGATCATCTCCTCCCATCAGGCGTAGATGTCGATCGGTGTTCCGTCTTTCACCATTGCATAGATGTCCTCGATCTGCCGATCTGTGACCGCGATGCAGCCAGCTGTCCAGTCGCGGACGTCCGTTGGGTCGATGCCTGGGCGTGGACCACCATGGATGAAGATGTCGCCGCCGGGGGAAAGGCCCTGCGCTTCAGCAAAGGCGATGTCGGCCTCATTCGGATAGGAGATGCCAACCGAAAGATGATACGTACTTTCGGGGTTGCGCTTATCGACTACGTAAGCGCCCTCAGGGGTCCGGCCGTCTCCCTCGAATTGCTTGTGACCCTCAGGAGCGAAACCCAGCCCGACCGGATAGGTTTGCAATACGCGATCGGCTCCGTCCAGAACAAGCAAACGCTGCCCCTTGTAAAGCCGAACACGGGTCACCTCGGGTCCGCCATAGCTGCGGAACTTGCTGGCACAGCCAGACAAAAACGCTGCCAACCCGCCCAACAGGACGGCGCGGCGGGGAAATCGGATGGTTTTCACTGCTCGATGCCTCTTTCGTGAGGTCTGATATGGACATTACGTTACCTTGCAAATGCTGCGTGATCAATGTCCGTGGGCAAGCGCGGCCTTTGCCATCTCTGGACCAACCTGCTCACCGCTGAATGCCTTGCGGGCCTACCGCAGCGCCTTGAGGGCGACCGGCAGGGAGGCCACGGCAAGCCTTAATCGAACAACTCGTGAAGCCAGGATTTGCGGCGATAGCCGTGCTTGCCGTCGCCGCCGCCGTGCTTTCCGCGCCGGTAGCCGCGCGGCTCAGGCACCCGCTGAGGCGCCACATCGGGTGCCGAACGCTCGATGATCTTGTCCAGTTCGCCCCGGTCTAGCCAGACACCCCGGCAATCGGGACAGAAGTCGATCTCGATCCCCTGGCGGTCGGTCATGCTCAAGGGCACCTCGCAAACCGGACACATCATCCTGCCCTTCACGCTCATGTCTCGTCTCGGCTCCTTTCCGGGTTCTCCCAGTTCAATGACCATGTGCCAGCGCCCCTTTGGCCAAGCCTTCGCCAACCTGCCCACCGCCGGACGGCGGTGCCTTGGCCTCTTGGCTGTTCAGCAGGCGCAGGGCGTTGGCCACCACCAGCAATGACACTCCTACATCGGCTGCAATAGCGCCCCACATCGATGCCACTCCGAACGCAGTAGCGACGACGAAAACGCCCTTGGTCGCCAAGGAAATACCGATGTTCTGATGGATAATCGACATTGTCCGGCGCGAATGACCGATCAGCCAAGGCACCTTGCCGAGATCGTCGGTCATCAGGGCTATATCCGCCGTCTCGATTGCCGCGTCCGAACCAACGGCACCCATTGCGATGGCGTAATGCGCGCGCGCCATGGCCGGGGCGTCGTTGACCCCGTCGCCGATCATGGCCACCATGTCATGCGTTTCGACCAGTTCTTCGATGGCAGTCACCTTGTCTTCGGGCAGAAGCTCGGCACGGACCTCGTCGATGCCGACCTCGGCTGCAACAGCGCGCGCTGTCCGCTCGTTATCACCGGTCAGCATGACGATGGTCTTCACACCCTGCGCGTGAAGCTGCGCCACGATGCCTTTGGCATCCGGGCGGATACGGTCGCGCAATTCCAAGATGCCGGTGACACCGGTGTCGTCGCCCACGGCAACAAGGGTGCTGCCAGCCCCTTCGATGCGGTCGCGCAAATCCTTCGGAATGTCGTCGCCGAAACCCTTCTCCTCGGCAAACCGGTCCGACCCCAGCCAGATCGACCGGCCGTCTGTGCGTCCTTCAAGTCCCCTGCCCGGAACGGTTCGGGTATCTTCCGCGGCGGATACCTTGATGCCGTCGGCTTCTGCCCGCGCAAGAATGGCGCGCGCCAAGGGATGCGAGGAACGTGCCTCCAGCCCAGCGGCGAGGGTCATCAGATCTTGCGCCGATGCTTTGCCCAGCGGTTGCACCGCCGCCACCTCGGGCTCGCCCATGGTGATCGTGCCGGTCTTGTCCATGGCCAGTGCAGTGGTCTTGCCCGGTGCCTCAACATATGCACCGCCCTTGATCAGCACCCCGGCCCGCGCTGAGGCGGTGAGTGCAGCGACGATGGAGACCGGTGTCGAGATGACCAGAGCGCATGGGCAAGCGATCACCAGCAGCACGAGTGCATTGTAGAACCAATAATCCCAGGCCCCCCCGAAAATGAGCGGCGGCAGCAGGGCAATTGCAATGGCGAGAGCCATGACGATAGGCGTATAGATGCGGGCGAATTTCGCCACCCACTGCTCCACCGGCGCGCGGCGGGCATGGGCGTCGCCGACCATGCGGATAATCTTGGCCAACACGGTGTCCGAGGCGGCCTTCGTGGCGCGCACCGTCAGTGTGCCTTCGCCGTTGATCGTACCGGCATAGACTTCGTCGCCCCGTTCCTTTGGGACCAGCGCACTCTCTCCGGTGATCGGCGCCTGATCGACGGCCCCTGCCCCATCGACAACCTCACCATCCAATGGGATGCGGTCTCCGCCGCGCACGATGAAACGTGCGTTGATAGCAACCGCAGAAGCCGGAACGTCCGCTTCCGAACCGTCATCATAAAGAATTCTTGCCGTCGGCGGCGCCAGGTCCAGCAGAGCTGAAACCGCATTCCTCGCACGCCCGACGCTCCAGCTTTCGAGGAAAAGCGAGAGCGAGAAGAAGAACGCAACCGTCGCCGCCTCGAAAAATTCGCCGAGGCCAATTGCACCCGCGACTGCGACGACCATGAGCAGGTTCATGTCGGGCGACAGCCGCCGTGCGGACGACCATGCCTTGGGCGCCACGAGCCAGACACCGAACAGGATCGCAACCGCGAATAACCCTGCCTCGACCAGTGGCATCGGCGCTTCGCCGTGCCCTGCGAAGAGGCCGAGTGCCCCGCCCATGCCGGTCTCGATGATGTGCCATAAAAATCCCGCGGACCAGAAGCCGCCACTGAGCGCCGTAAACAGCCGCTGGCGTGCAAGATGGGCCGCTTGGTCGACCGACGCGTTTTCGGCATCCCAGGGCTTGGCGGTCATGCCGGTGCTTGCGACCAATTCTGCAATTTCGCCGTCCGATAAACTCTTGGCGCTGTCGAGAATAGTCATCCGTCCATTGATCACGTCGAACGCAAGATGCTCGGCCCCGCCGATCTTCGGGCCGACCACCTTGTTCAGGATTGCTACCTCCTCGGCGCAATCGAGGCCGGACACCTGAAAACTGCGCCCGCCCGCTGGCGCGGGCGTCGTCGGAACGATGTCGCCGCACGTTCCGGCGCTCCCGCAGCAGCTGCCGCCGCTTGTCTGGGAATCTTCGGCGTGATCGTGACGATGGGTGTCGGACGGCATGAATGGACCTCTGGATTCGGGTGCTTTACAATGACATAGCCCCTACAGTAGCTAGAGCTTCAAGAGCAAAATACGGTGGTATTTCAGTTTGTTTTATTGCTAGAGGATGCGGCGACCGGCTCCATCACGCCTTGAGGCATAAAAAGCCGATGCAAAGAAAAACAGACACGAAAGGAAGCTTGATGCGGGTTTTGATGCTGAAGCAAAAAATAATTGTTGCAGTGGCGCTGTCTCTTACGGCCGGGTGCGCAATCCAGCCGACTGGACCGGGCGACTCGGCAGACCGGCGAGGCAACGTTCCCGAAGCCGTGATTGCAATGGCTGCCCCGGATCAGGATGTTGCAACCGCGCGCTTGGTGCCCGAGGACGGGTGCTACTGGTACGAACACAGCGGCCCCGTTGAAACGACCTTGCTGCCGCTGCGCACGGCGAACGGCAACCCTATCTGCGTCGCGCGGGAAGTGTGACGACGACCCGCACGTCACATCAATGCGCTGAGAGTTAATTACCTCATTCAACTTCTCGCGGTAACGCTATCCTCAGCCGAATAAAGATGTGCTGTCGATCCGATCTCGACGTTCGGATAAAGCTCGTTGATGTGTGCCATAACCATCCGCACGCAACCCGAACTCGCACGACCGCCGATGCTTCTCGGATAGGGTGTGCCGTGTATCCGAAGATAGGTGTCGCGATCACCGACATAGAGATAGAGCGCCCGTGACCCGAGAGCGTTTTCCGGCCCTGGTTCCATCCCATCGGCCCATTGTGCGTTCACGGGATCGCGTTCGATCATGTTTTGTGTTGGCGTCCAGTGCGGCCACCTGACCTTGCGCTTGATGTTATAAACACCCGGCTCGTAGAGGTTGCCCCGCGCGATCGCCACGCCGTAGCGCATCGCGGTTCCACCCTCCTCAATGTGGTAGAGATACCGCGCGACCGCATCGACATGGATGTCTCCCGGCACGAGACCGTCCTTCGCGTCCACACGCTGAGGCAAGAAACGTGGGTGTAGTCCCCAAGGGTTTGACGTGGCCGGATCGAAGCCGGGCGGGCTGACTTGCGCGTCCCATTCAGCCTTCTGCGCCTCGGTGGGCCAGCTATCGGCAAACACAGGGTTGGCCACAGTCGCCGAAAAGAGCGCTGTTGTCGTTTGAATAAAGTGTCGTCTTGTCAGCATGTCGTACCCTTTCGGTTCCCACCGGCGATCAATGGCAAGAACGATATAAATTCTCGTCGACTAGATAGGACTTCTAGTGGCTAGAGGTTCAAGGGTAAATTTTCGTGAACGCATGCACGCGACCCTGGTAGCACATGCTTGCCTTGCGGGCGGGTTAACGGCCAACCAGGTCAGGTCCGAATTAGCGTGGTAAAGCGGGAGTCAGGGGGCGGAGTAGGACAGATTTGCCGAATTGGTCCCCCGGTGGATCGGTTTTGGTCGAAAGATACTATCCTGACACCCTGTCGATCTTCACCCGCCCGTGTCATTGGCCGAAACTTCGGCTTGGAACTCACGTTGTCGCTCAGGCCAGGTGCTCTTGATGTATACGAGGATCGCCGCGACCTCTGCGTCTGTCAGATCCTCTCCGAAGGCCGGCATGTCGCTCTCGTATCCCGGCACGACGGCCCCGACCCCGCCTTTAGTGATCTGAAAAAGCATGCGGTCTGAATGGTGCCAGGTGTGGCCTGTGTCATCATGCGGCGGGGCCGGCATTCTTCCCGTGTCAAGACGACGACGCCAATCGGGCTGACCCTCGAGGTTGGCACCATGGCAACTGGCGCAGTTGTCCGCATAAAGCTGTTGCCCTGCCGTGACCTCGGATGCAAGCACGGGCTCTCCCAAAAACGTCAGTCCCTCGACACGCGGGTCCACCGGTTCCGATTGGGCCAGCACCACAACGCCGGTGGTCGCGAGCGCGGACCCTAGGGCAGCGAGGTGCACTGACCGCCTGACCGTACACTTCGCCGATCGATCTTTCGGCCCTTTATTCATCGGCATAAATTGAAATTCCCTCTGGGCCAAAGGCGTAGGTCCTGAGCGTGCCTGACTTGACCGCAGCCATGCCCGGCGCGTTCGCGGGCATTCCCGGCAAGGTGATACCCGTTATCGCTGGACGGGTTTCCAGCAGCCGATCAATGATGTCGACCGGGACGAGACCGCTGACATAGTAGCCGTCGATCTCGGCCAAGTGGCAGCCGATGCCCTGGGCGGGCACACCGACTTCGACCGAGCGTTTGTCGAAGTCGCGGTCATCCACACGCGTAACGGTAAAGCCGTGTTCTTCGAGGTAATCCCCATAGGCATCACAACAGCCGCAGCCCGGATCGCGCCAGATGGTGATCTGCCTTTCGCTGCCCGCCAGACCGGGCGCCACATCGCCTGTGGCTTGCGCCCAAGCCGATGTGGTCAGACCCACCATTCCGACAATGCCGCTGCCAATCAGACCAAGCGCGTTTCTTCTCTGCATCATTTTCTCCATCATTGTTCTCCTGTTTCGATCCAGGTTGCGCCGCCGTCACGGCTGATTTTCAAGATGCCGCCCAACAGTGCAGCGATGTAGGTCTCGTCTCTGGGATGAACCGCAACGGCGGTCGCAGCTATGCTGGCCCGCTTTTGCCAGATGACTCCGCCGTCCTGCGATGCCCAGAGGCCCGAACGCAGCGCGGCATACATCACTTCCGGCGCCGAGGGGGAACTGGCCAGCGACAGGATCGGTTCACCGCCTGGCAATGGCGCTTCGGACGGTGGGGCTTCACCCGCAACCAATGCGTCCATCGCGTTGCCTGGCTGCACGTCCTGCCAGCGACAAAAGCAATCGGGCACCCGTGTTAGGCCAACCTCGGTGCCCGCATAGATCCAAATGCCGCCCATGCCGGTCTCAAGCTCGATCGAAGCCAGAGCAAGAGGATCGCGCTCTGCGTCGTCGAGCCAGGGGCGGTCCATGGCGAGCGACCAGGTTGCACCGGCCGCTTCGCTCTTCCACAACCCGTCGCCGCGAAGCGAGGCATAGATCATGTCCGGGTTCCGCGAGGCGATGGCAACGGCATTGATCTCTCCGTCAGGCAGCCCAGCTTCACTGACGCGCCACGAAGCGCCCCCGTCCTCGGAAATGCTGACACCGCCCTCGGCCAGCCCCGCAACCACAAGTCCGGGCCGGTCGCGATGGGTCGCCAGCGAGAGCACTTTTCCGGGTGTCTCTGCCGCGGTCCAAGTCCGGCCGCCATTATCACTGACGAACAGCCCTCCTCTCGCCAGCAGGATGGTATCACCATCAAAGGCAAGTGCCGCTGGATCACCATCGCTCGCCGCGAGTGCGAACCTCGGCAACATCGAAGCGACGCCGATACTGAGTGCCGCGGTGAGTACCTTGCGCCGGTTTGGCCGAAATCCAATCTCAATCGACTTCAATCTGCATGCTCCTCTGCTCATGCGACGCGGATCACGCCCATCATCCCGGCCGCCTGGTGCTCGAGGATGTGGCAATGGAACATCCAGTCTCCGGGATTGTCGGCGACCAGGGCGATTTCGACCTGCTCGCGCGGCGCGATCAGCACGGTGTCCTGCCATTCACGGAATTCGGTCCGAACGCCATCGCGGCTGATGACGCGGAAGGAGTGGCCGTGCAGGTGGATCGGATGGTCGAACGCCGTGGCGTTCGTCATGTGGAGGACATGGCTCGCGTCGCGCTCCAATGTCAGGAAGGGATCGAGCATGTGCCCTTCGGCCGCAACGCCATTGACGAACCACATGCCGCCGCCCACAACGCCACCCATCATTCCGCCCATCATGCTGCCTGACTGGCTCAGGCCCATCTGGCGCTCGACCATTGCTCCCATCATGCCCCCGGTGAACAGGATTTCGTGACGACGGGCCGCGTTCAGATCAGGTTCGACAAGCGGATTGGCTGGAAGGGCAATTTCCCATTCCGGCGGCGCGGCACGCAAGGGCGTGTCGTCAAAGACGACATCCAGCAGGTTGAATTCATTATCGCGATAGGCGCGGTCGACGATTTGAAGTGTGGTTCCCGGGTCGGCAGGGCAATCGAGCATTATGTCGGCACGCATCGCCGGGCCCAGAACCACGACACCGTCAGGCGCGGCGTGCGGGGTGATCGGCTGGCCGTCGAGCGCAATGATGCGCACGGAAAGGTCGCCGAAGTCGAGCGCGAAGATGCGGGCGTTGGCGGCATTGATCAGCCGCAACCGGATACGTTCGCCTTGCCGCACCACGAAGACATCGGGAACACGCCCATTTATCGTGACAGTATTGCCCAGACGGCCCGCATGGCTCATGTCCATGGATGCGCCGAAGTCATCCGCAATCGCCGCGTCCTGTGTCAGCCGCCAGTCGTCAAGCAGCCAGGTGACATCGCGGTCGACCTGCGGCGGGTTGGGTTCGTCGATGATCAGCGGTCCGGCCAGCCCACGTCCGACCTGCTCGAAACTGCGCTGGTGCGGGTGATACCAGAAAGTCCCGGCATCGATCGCGTCGAACTCGTAGGTGAAGGTTTCTCCGGGTGCGATCGGCTTCTGCGTCAGGTGTGGAACCCCGTCCATCGCGTTCGGCAGACGAAGTCCGTGCCAATGGACGGTGGTTTCCTCGTCCAGACCGTTTGTGACGACGATGCGCAGCCGATCGCCTTGCCGAACCCGTAGCTCCGGGCCGGGAACCTGACCGTTGAAGCCCCAAACGGGGGTTGCGGGATAAGGTTCTGGGACCAGCCTTGCCTGTCCCGGCGCGGGGCGCAGCGAAAAGCTGCGGATTTGCGGCTCGGCGCGCAGAGGCTTTCCGAAAGCCGCGGCGCCGAAACCCGCCAAGGATGTTGCAAGAAAAGATCGGCGACTGAAACGGGAACTGATTTGGTAGGACATGGATAAACACTCTCTGATTTCACTGTACGCCGCCAAAGCAATTGCTCAGCGACGTTCATGGCCCCGCGCAAACGCCCATTTGGGGGCGTCCGGCACGGGGAAACACACGAAGCGCAATCAAGCGCCGTGTGTCAGATCAGAGGTAGACTCGAGGAGGTTGTTTGGCCGGGGGGCCAGATATTCCGTGCGGAACGTCCATTGGCCGGATTTCATGGGCCGCGGCGGCAGCGATCGGGCTGGTGCCAGCCGGAATCGAAAGAAGAGCGGCCATTCCCGAGGCATTGCACGCAAAATCACAGACGGAACCCATCTTACCGTCTTCCAAGCTGCCGCAGGCGTCGCAATCGTCCATAGCCATCATGCCGCTGTCCGTGGAGACCATTGACGAGGCCATGGCCATTGAGCCCGCAGACTGCGCGACCGCGCCGATGGCAAAAGCCACCAGCGAGAGAATGCAGATAAGGCGCGCCCATTGTCTCATGGTCTTGATCTACTACCCACGCGATCCGAATGAAAGCGGCACAATATCACGTTTCTTAGAACATCCAAAAATTGGCTCGCTCAAATCCTCGGCCAACCGACTTGTTGCAGCGGCAACCACCCGCCTATGACCGCTGGGAAAACGCCGCGAACAGGGCAAGCGTCCGTTCGCTGACATGGTGCTCGATCCCTTCGGCATCGCGTTCAGCCGTCTCGGGGTCGAGCCCGAGGCTCAGGAGAAAGCGCAAGACGATCTCGTGGCGGTGCCTGCATTCCCTAGCGAGTGCTCGGCCTTCCTCGGTCAGAAATACCGAGCGATACTTGGCACGGGTGATCAAGCCGTCCCGCGCCAGACGGCCAAGCGTCTTGGCGACTGTTGGCGCGGTCACGCCCATGCGTGTCGCAATATCGACCGGCCGGGCCTCGCCGTTCTCGTGGATGAGTTCGGCGATCAGTTCGACATAATCTTCCGCCACTTCGCTGCGCCGCGCTTCGCGCACACCGATGAAGGCCTCGGCGCGGGATTCGACCGCACGTGCCTCTGCCTCAGTTGAATCAAGGTTCTCATCATCCGTCATGCCGTCACCTTCGCACGATCGGGATTGACTCGTAAAGCCTAAGCGATGATTATTAGCCGAAGCTAACTTTTTGCGCCGGGACTTTGGCCTGCGTGTCATCTGAGGGGACAACGTCCATGCCTGTCGATACCAGCAAGCGAGGGCGCGATGTGTCGTCCGCCGTGGAGACATCTCGGCCCACAGCGCCACCTGCGATGGTCACGGAGCCAGTATCGGCGTCGCGACGCGCGTTGTTGGTCAGCGGTCTGGTGGCTGCCGGCGGAGCGGCCGTGGCCG
>AZIH01010668.1_pt1 | contig 15976 bp, 15 predicted proteins | sample 359041 | NCBI WGS metagenome assembly AZIH01 (sample SAMN02429716, study PRJNA222664) | marine sediment metagenome | biome: Sediment sample; isolation source: enrichment culture of sample MGS-ANC(UA) from oil contaminated site at the... | place: Italy: Ancona | collected 2012-02-14 | depth 6 m m
GAAAGCGGTGCACATGGCGGTGCAGGCCATTCGCTGCGGGGATGCCGAGATGATGATCGCCGGTGGCCAGGAAAGCATGAGCCAGTCCCCGCACGTATTGCCCAACAGCCGCAATGGCCAGCGCATGGGCAACTGGTCCATGGTGGACACCATGATCAAGGACGGCCTGTGGGATGCCTTCAACGACTATCACATGGGAGTTACCGCCGAGAACATCGTGGAAAAGTACGGCATCAGCCGTGAAGAGCAGGACGAGTTTGCAGCGGCCTCCCAGCAGAAAGCCGTCGCCGCTCGCGAAGCCGGCTATTTCGATGGCCAGATTGTGCCGGTCTCCATTCCCCAGCGCAAAGGTGACCCGATTGTAGTTGACCAGGACGAAGGCCCCCGCGACGGCGTCTCGGCCGAGGGCCTTGGCAAACTGCGCCCGGCTTTCAAGAAGGACGGCACTGTGACCGCCGGCAATGCCTCTTCACTGAACGACGGCGCTGCTGCGGTTCTGGTGTGCAGCGCCGACAAGGCCCAAGAACTGGGGCTGACGCCACTGGCCACCATCAGGGCCCACGCCAACGCTGGCGTGGATCCGACCATCATGGGCACCGGCCCGATTCCCGCCAGCCAGCGCTGCCTGAAGCTCGCCGGCTGGAGTGTTGACGATCTCGACCTGGTCGAGGCCAACGAAGCCTTCGCCGCCCAGGCCATTTCCGTGAATCGTGACCTGGGCTGGGATACCAACAAGGTTAACGTGAATGGCGGCGCTATTGCCCTGGGCCACCCTATTGGCGCGTCCGGTTGCCGTATCCTGGTCTCCCTGCTGCATGAAATGGTTCGCCGTGATGCCCACAAGGGTCTGGCCACCCTGTGCATCGGTGGCGGTATGGGTGTTGCCCTGGCCGTTGAGCGCTAGGCTACATGCTCCATGTGGTGCTCTACGAGCCGGAGATACCGCCGAATACCGGCAATATCATCCGGCTCTGCGCCAATACCGGCTGCCAGCTGCATCTGATCGAACCTTTGGGCTTTAGCCTTGAAGACAAGCAGATGCGGCGGGCAGGGCTGGATTACAGTGAATACGCCAGGGTAAAGGTCCACAAGGACTACCAGAGTTTTCTCGATAGCGAGCAGCCTGAACGGCTGTTCGGGCTGACCACCAAAGGCAGCCGTCAATATCACGAAGTGAGCTACCAGAATGGTGACTTCCTGATGTTCGGCCCGGAAACCCGGGGGCTGCCGACCCACATTCGTGAATCCCTGCCCTCCGGACACCGGCTCCGGGTGCCCATGCGAGCGGAAAGCCGCAGCCTCAATCTTTCCAACACCGCAGCCCTGGTGGTTTACGAGGCCTGGAGGCAGTTAGGATTTGACGGCGCAGTATGAAGTTGGGGTCTGATAAAAAGTTCATCTGACCCCAACTTCATGGCATAAAAAAACCGGCTTGCGCCGGTTTTTTTCGATAGCAGTCAGTCTCAGTGAGTCTGCGACTCTTCCTTCGCCTCACCCGCTGCTTCTTCCTGCTTGCGCTTGAGCGCCTGGGCGTAGATGGCATCAAAGTTCACCGGCGCCAGCATCAGGGCGGGGAAGCTGCCCTTATTCACAATGCCGTCGATGGCTTCGCGGGCGTAAGGAAACAGGATAGTCGGGCAGTAGGCGCCCAGCATCTGGCCCAACTGCTGCCCTTCAATACCCTGAACCAGGAAAACACCGCCCTGCTGGATCTCAACGATGTAGGCAACCTTCTCACCCACTTTGGCGGTTACGGTCAGCGAAAGTACCACTTCATACTGGTTGTCGCTCACCTTGTTGTGGGAAGTATTCAGGTCCAGATTCACCTGCGGCTTCCATTGCTCCTGAAACACCACCGGCGAATTGGGTGATTCAAAAGACAGGTCCTTCACATAGATGCGCTGAAGGGCAAACTGGGGTTGATTCTGGTTGTCACTGCCTGCTGCGGCTTGCTGATTCTCAGCCATGTTCAGTCCTTTCGTTCTCGATCATGGGCTCGGAGCCCGTTGTTATGGAGTGCTATGGAGTTTGCTGCCGGAACAGTTTACGTCGAGGCTACGCCGGCTTATGTGAAACAGTGCGGCAGATTGATCTTCAGATCAAGAGCCGCCTTATTTCTTCACCAGCGGAAGATTGCTGGCTCTCCAGTCAGAAACACCACCGTTAAGGCGCACAACGTTGCTAAAGCCTTCGGCATTCAGCTGCTTGACTGCCATTGCTGAATGCTGGCCCATTTTGTCAGCGACAATAATCTGCTTGTCCTTGAACTTGTTGAGCTCGGCAACCCGGCTCTTGAGGCTGTTCAGCGGAATATTGATGGAACCGGTAATTCGCCCCTCACCGAACTCCTTCCGATCCCGGATGTCCACTACAATGGCCTCATCCTTGTTGATGAGGTTGACTGCCCCCTGGGCTGAGATCTTGGCGCCGCCGCGGCGGGACTCCAGAATAAGGATCGCGACCAGAAATGCCACAAACAGCGACACAAGAATGTAGTGGTTAACGACAAATTCAAACAACCGGTCCATGAATTTACCCTGATGATGAGTTTGGCGGGATTATACACAGCCTGCTCCCCGGACAGAAGGTGACGAAACTGGCCAGTAAATGCGAAAATAGATAAACTCCATTTTCAATTTAGTAAACTTACTAATATTTCACTTCCGGACCGAATGATGACCGCAATGCGCAAGCCGACTGCACTGATTATCCTGGACGGCTGGGGTTACCGCGACCCGGCTGAAGACAATGCCATCAGCAATGCCAATACCCCGTTCTGGGACAAGCTCTGGCAGAACCAGCCCAAAACCCTGATCAACACCTCGGGCATGTTTGTTGGGCTGCCTAAAGGGCAAATGGGTAACTCGGAAGTCGGCCACATGAACCTCGGCGCAGGGCGCGTCGTCTATCAGAGCCTCACCCGGATCGACAAGGATCTGGAAGAAGGCACATTCCAGAGCAACGACGTGCTGTGCTCGGCCATCGATAAAGCCGTTCAGAGTGGTCGCGCTGTGCACCTGATGGGACTGCTGTCTCCGGGTGGCGTGCACAGCCATGAAGATCATATTCTGGCCGCGGCCGAACTGGCCGCCGCGCGTGGCGCGAAGGAAGTTTACATACATGCCTTCCTGGATGGCCGGGACATGCCGCCTCGCAGTGCCAGGGCCTCCCTGGAAAAAGCTGCAACCAGGATGAACCATCTTGGCGTCGGCCGTGTTGCCTCCATCGTTGGTCGTTACTACGCCATGGATCGCGATAATCGTTGGGATCGCGTTGAAGCGGCCTACAACCTGATGACCCGGGGCACTGCAGAATTCACCGCAGCCGACCCGGTTTCCGGTCTGGAACAGGCCTACGAGCGCGGCGAGAACGACGAATTCGTGATGCCTACTCGCATTCACGCACCGGGCGAACCGGAAGGCACCATCAATGACGGCGACACAGTTCTGTTCATGAACTTCCGCGCCGACCGTGCCCGGGAAATGACCCGGACTTTCGTGGAAAAAGACTTTGACGGATTTGAACGCCGCAAGCACCCTGAACTTGCGGATTTTGTGATGCTGACCGAGTACGCGGCGGACATCAAAGCCGACTGCGCCTACCCTCCGGAGCAGCTTACCAACGGTCTCGGCGAATTTATGGCCAATCAGGGCAAGACCCAACTCCGGATTGCGGAAACCGAGAAATACGCCCACGTCACCTTCTTCTTTAACGGCGGCCTGGAAACACCGTTCAAGGGCGAAGACCGGATTCTCGTGCCCTCGCCAAAGGTGGCCACCTACGACCTGCAACCGGAAATGAGCGCCCCGGAAGTGACGGATAAGCTGGTGGAGGCCATCAAGAGCGGCAAATACGACCTGATTGTCTGCAATTACGCTAACGGCGACATGGTTGGCCATACGGGCAAGCTGGATGCTGCCATCAAGGCTGCCGAGTGCCTCGACGAGTGCGTGAAAAGGGTGGTTGAAGCGTTGGACGAAGTGGGCGGCGAATCCCTGATTACGGCCGACCATGGTAACTGCGAGCAGATGACCGATCCGAATTCCGGCCAGGTTCATACCGCGCACACCATCGGCCCGGTGCCGCTGGTTTACACCGGCCATCGCAAGGTAACGCTGAAAAACGACGGCAGCCTGAGCGATGTAGCACCGTCGCTGCTGACACTGATGGCGCTGGAGCCGCCGAAGGAAATGACCGGGCACAGCCTGGTTGAGATCGGTTGATCCCGGCGCGGACCCATCCCTTGCGACTTTCCAGAATCCTGGCGCTCACCCTTGCCCTGGGTGCAGCGCCGGTGCTCGCCCAGCAAGAGGTTACCCCGGCCCAGATCGAAGAACTCAAGGAACGTATTGAGGATATCGATGACTGGTTGGCCGATGCCGAGGAAGACCGCTCCGCCCTGGAGCGGCAGCTTGCTGCGACTGAACGTACTATCAGTCGCCTGACCCGGGAGCGCCGCTCCCTCCGCCAGCAGGTAGAACAGCAGCAACTGCGACTCAAGGAATTGCAAAAAGAAGAACAGGAACTTACCCGCACGCTGGACCGGCAACGTGACAGCCTGAAGAGACAGATCCGGGCAGCCTGGATGGAGGGCGACGCGCCAGCAGTAAAAGTCCTTCTGAATGAGATCGATCCGGACCGGATCGCCCGAACCATGACTTACTACGAGTATCTGAGCAAGGATACCGTCACCCGCCTTGAAGCGTTCAGGGAGAGCCTGCAGGAACTCAAAAATACCCGGACCGCAGCGCAGGCAACACGGGTGGAACTGGCCCAAACCGAGGAAAACATGGCCAGGCGCCAGCAGGAATTGGCAACCTCCAGAAAACAGCGGCAGCAGACCCTCGCCTCGCTCAATGCCGACATCAAGAATCGGCTCAGCGAACGGGAAGAACTGGCATCCGACCGCAAACGGCTGGAAAAACTGCTTGAGGAAGTTCAGCAGGCGATCAATAACATTCCCTCGCCCAATGAATCCCGGCCCTTCGCCACACTGCGGGACAAGCTGCCCTGGCCGGCCCAGGGGAAGGTTCTCAGTGGCTACGGAGACAGCTACGCCGAAGGCAAATTGCGGCGCAACGGACTTCTTATCCGCACTGAAGAAGAAGCCGAAATACGCGCAATTCATTATGGCCGGGTGGTTTTTGCCAATTGGCTGCGCGGCTTCGGGCTGATCACCATTATTGATCACGGCGATGGCTACATGACACTCTATGGCCATAGCAGTAGTCTGTTTACCAGCCCGGGAGACTGGGTGGCTGCCGGCGAACCCATCGCCCTGGCCGGGCGCACCGGCGGCACGGATTCCCCGGCCCTGTATTTTGAGGTTCGGCACAACGGCAAACCCGACAATCCGGGCCGGTGGCTGGCAAACTGACAGGCTACGGGAGGGCTGACAAACGCCCCGGGTAACGCCATACTGTCTGGAGTCAGGAAAACCAGTCCAACTATCGGAATAAAAACGGGATATGTGAATGAAACGGGTCCGAAATACACTCCATGCCTTTCCATTACGCAGCATTGCACTCGCTACCTGTTTCGCCACTGCATCCGGTCTGGCCTGGGCCCAGGACGAAGACACCGCTACCGAACAGCTACTGGAGGGCATCCAGAATGGCGAACGGGTCGAGATCTCCCTGCCTGACCCGGAGAAACAGCTGCCCCTGGAAGATCTCCGCAAGTTCACCGAGGTGTTCAGCCGGATAAAAGACGCCTATGTCGAAGAAGTGGATGATCGGCAGCTGCTTGAAAGCGCCATCAAGGGCATGCTGTCAGATCTGGACCCGCACTCCACCTATCTTGCCCCCAAGGATTATGAGGATCTGGAAGAAAGCACATCCGGAGAATTTGGCGGACTCGGCATTGAAGTAGGCTTGGAGAATGGCTTCGTCAAAGTAATCGCGCCCATTGATGACACCCCGGCAGACAAAGCTGGTGTCGAGGCGGGAGACCTGATTATCAAGCTTGATGAAAAGCCGGTTAAAGGCATGAGCCTCGAAGAAGCCGTGCAGCTGATGCGTGGCAAGCCAGGCACCATTCTCACACTGACCATCATGCGTGAGGGCGAAACCGGCCCCATTGAGATCAAAGTCGAGCGTGACATCATCAAGGTCACCAGTGTGAAATCCCGGATGCTGGAAAACGGCTATGGCTACGTCCGGATTACCCAATTCCAGGCGGATACCGGCTCGCAGTTCAGAGACGCCCTTGGCAAACTCGAAGACGAACTGGGCCGAGACCTCGATGGTCTGATTATTGATCTTCGTAACAATCCGGGCGGTGTTCTCCAGGCGGCCGTGGAATCCGCAGACGTACTCCTTGATGAGGGGCTGATTGTATACACCGAGGGCCGAATCCAGAGTTCGCGCCTGCGCTTCAGCGCCAGAGCCGGCGACGTGATGGAAAACACCCCGATTGTCGTACTGATTAACGGAGGCTCTGCTTCTGCCTCAGAAATCCTGGCCGGCGCTCTGCAGGACCATGAACGCGCTGTGATCATGGGCACCCAGTCCTTCGGGAAGGGCAGCGTTCAGACGGTTATCCCGCTGGATGAGACCCACGCCATCAAGATGACCACGGCACGCTACTACACGCCGAATGGCCGCTCCATCCAGGCAACCGGCATCAAACCGGACATTGAAGTGCGCCCGGCAGAGTTGAAGGAACTGGACAGCAAACCCTTCTTCACCGAGGCAGACCTCAGCGGACACCTCGAAGGTAACAACGAGAAGCAGAAACAGCAGGACAGCGGCGCCACCCAGGCCGAAGACGAGACCGCTTCCCTGGCCGACAGGGACTACCAGCTGCGCTCGGCGCTTAACCTGCTCAAGGGCATCCGGATTCTGAGTCCGCAAGACAAAGGCCGGGCAGAAGGAAGCAGTCAGTGAAAGCAGTATGCTACCTGCTGGCGTTTGCCCTCTCGGTTGCTGCCACCCTGGTGGCAGCCGAACCAGCCAAACAGGCGCTGCCTCCGACCATTGCCATCATTATCGATGACATGGGACACAGCCTGCACGAGGGCAAGCGTCTGGCCAATCTTGATCAGCCGCTGACCCTTGCCTTCCTGCCCTACCGCCGGCATACCGACACCCTTGCCCGGCTGGCCTACCGGCAAAACAAGGAAATCATGCTGCACGCCCCGATGGCCAACACGCGAAACTTCGGGCTTGGGCCCGGCGGGCTGACACCCGACATGGACGAACAGAGCATGGCAACGACGCTCCGCCGGGCCCTCCAGTCCATTCCTCACGTACAGGGCGTGAATAATCACATGGGCAGCCTGCTGACTCAGCAGCTCCTGCCCATGGACTGGGTAATGAAGGAGCTGTTTCGCTACCCGGTCTATTTTGTAGACAGCCGTACCATCGCATCATCAGTCGCCGGTGATGTGGCTGCCGCTTACAGGATTCCGACCCTGACTCGGGACGTGTTCCTCGATCACGAACAGACCGAGGAGTATGTTGACCGCCAGTTCAAACTGCTCATAGAACGCGCTCGGGAAACCGGCAGCGCCGTCGGGATTGGCCACCCACACAAGGTTACCGTGGACTATCTGGAGAAGCACCTTCCAGAACTGGACGCACAGGGCATTGCCATCGCTACCGTGAGTGGCCTCTGGGCCATGCGCAACAGCAACCGGGAGATGTTTGCAGAGGGTGAAAAGCAGGCCATTCGACCCGCTTTTGCGAAGAAAGATTAATCCCTGATTTCTATGCCCTGAGCTTTCATGAAAGCCTTGGCCTCAGGAATGGTGTGCTGGCCAAAATGAAAAATGGAGGCCGCCAGCACCGCATCGGCACCACCCTGGGTGACGCCATCGGCCAGGTGCTGCAGCTCGCCGACCCCGCCAGAGGCGATTACCGGCACAATCACCGCATCCGAGATGGCTTTGGTTAGCCCCAGATCAAACCCGATCTTGGTGCCGTCCCGGTCCATACTGGTCAGCAGTAACTCACCAGCACCCATCTCCACCATCTTGCGGGCCCACTCAACGGCGTCCAGACCGGTTGGCTTGCGGCCACCGTGGGTGAAAATCTCCCAGCGCGGCTCCTCGCCGTCCTCACTGACCCGCTTGGCATCGATGGCCACTACGATGCACTGGCTGCCAAAACGCTCCGCGGCTTCCCGTACAAACTCCGGATTAAAAACCGCGGCGGTGTTGATCGAAACCTTGTCGGCACCGGCATTCAAAAGCTTGCGGATATCGTCGACAGTGCGCACGCCGCCGCCCACGGTCAGCGGGATAAACACTTCCGCTGCCATCCGCTCGACCGTTTCGTAGGTGGTATCACGGCTCTCGTGGCTGGCCGTAATGTCGAGAAAGGTAATTTCGTCGGCACCCTGCTCGTTGTAGCGGCGGGCGACTTCCACCGGATCGCCGGCGTCGCGGATATCCACGAAGTTAACGCCTTTCACAACGCGGCCTTTGTCGACGTCCAGACAGGGGATGATGCGTTTCGCCAGAGCCATAAGTCGTCTTACCCCTTCAGGCTGTCACAGAAGGCCTGGGCTTCAGCTACATCCAGCGTGCCTTCGTAGATGGCACGGCCTGTGATGGCGCCCAGAATACCCTTGTCTGCCACGGTGGCAAGGCGTTTTAGGTCGTCCATATTGGTGACACCACCGGAGGCGATCACGGGAATACCGCCCTCTTCCGCCAGTGCCGCAGTGGCTTCCACGTTCACACCCTGCATCATGCCGTCGCGGCTGATGTCGGTGTACACGATAGCGTCGACGCCATCATTGGCGAACCGCTTCGCCAGATCAGTAGCCATCACCTCCGAGACTTCCGCCCAGCCATCAGTGGCCACGCGGCCGTCTTTCGCGTCCAGGCCAACTATGATGTGGCCCGGGAAGCGCTTGCACATCTCGGTGACAAATTCCGGCTCTTTCACGGCCTTGGTGCCGATGATGACCCACTGCACGCCAGCTTTGAGGTAGGCCTCAATGGTTTCCGCCGAGCGGATGCCGCCGCCAATCTGGATTGGCAGATCCGGGAATTTGCGGGCAATAGCCTGGACAATCTCGCCATTGACCGGCTCACCAGCAAAGGCGCCATTGAGGTCAACCAGGTGCAGACGGCGCGCGCCGGCCTCCACCCAGCGGGTGGCCATATCAACCGGGTCGTCACCGAATACGGTGGAGTCATCCATCCGGCCCTGGCGCAGGCGCACGCATTTGCCGTCTTTCAAATCAATGGCGGGGATTATCAGCATTTTCCGGTCCAGTCAGTAAAATTCTTCAGTAACTGCAGCCCCGCCCGGGCACTTTTCTCCGGGTGGAATTGCACGGCAAATATATTGTCTCTCGCCACGGCGGCAGCAAGGTCCACACCGTAATGGGTGCGGCCGGCCATATCGGCATTGCCCTCGGCCTCGGCATAGAAGCTGTGTACGAAGTAGAAACGGTCAGCATCAGGAATGTTGTGCCACAGGGGATGATCAATGGTCTGGTGCACCTGGTTCCAGCCCATGTGCGGCACTTTCAGGCGTTCGCCGTTTTCCGTGAGGTGATCGCCGAAATAGCGCACTTCCGAGGGAAACAGACCGATACAGTCAACGCCGCCGTTTTCCTCGCTGCGGGCCATCAGGGCCTGCATGCCCACGCAGATGCCCAGAAAGGGGCGGTCCTGCGAGACTTCACGAACGAGGGTGTCGACGCCCAGACGGCGAATTTCAGCCATGCAGTCGCGGATGGCGCCGACACCGGGGAGAATCACCCGGTCGGCTTCACGGATTTTATCGGCGTTGTCGGTGACCAGAACGGTGGTGTCCGGGGCGACATGCTCCACCGCTTTTTTGGCAGAGTGGAGATTGCCCATGCCGTAGTCGATAATGGCAACGGTTTTCATGTTTGTTGCGGTGTCCTTGGGTGACCGGTGAAAAGTGACCGGTTACAGCGAGTCTTTGTTCAACGAGCCCGTTTACAACGAACCTTTGGTGGACGGGGTCATACCCGCCATGCGTTCGTCCATTTCGATAGCCATGCGCAGCGCGCGACCAAAGGCCTTGAACACCGTTTCAATCTGGTGATGGGTATTCTTGCCCTTCAGATTGTCGATGTGCAGGGTCACCATGGAGTGGTTCACGAAACCGTGGAAGAACTCCTCGAACAGGTCGACATCGAAGCCACCTACCGCCCCGCGGGTGTAAGGTACGTCCATCATCAGTCCGGGTCGGCCGGAAAGATCAATCACAACACGGGAAAGGGCTTCATCCAGCGGGACATAGGCGTGGCCATAGCGGCGGATGCCTTTTTTGTCACCCACTGCCTGCTTGAAGGCCTGGCCCAGGGTGATACCGATGTCTTCCACGGTGTGGTGATCATCAATGTGCAGGTCACCCTTCGAAACGATGTTCAGATCCACCAGGCCGTGACGGGCGATCTGGTCCATCATGTGCTCCAGGAAGGGCACGCCGGTGTCGAAACTGGATTTGCCGGTACCGTCGAGGTCGATCTCAACGGTGATCTGGGTTTCAAGGGTATTTCGTTCTACCCGAGCCTTACGTTCGGCCATGGGGACTCCGTGACAATTGGGCGGCATAGCGCCGGAAAGATTCTGTCCGGCGATTATACCTTTTATGTCCGCCTGAGTCCCACAACCGGTTTAATCGCTCCGATAGCAAAGTGCGGTTAAAACGCCTTCTTGAGGTTGTTCATATAGGTGTCCACAAGGCCGTTGAACTCGTGCTTGATCACGGGGCTGATAGCCAGTTTCAACAGGCTGGGAAGTGGCAAGGTAAGCTCAGCGCTGGTGTGGAATTTCACTGCTGTGGCCTTGTCACCCTTGGCCTTGATGATCCAGGAGCCACTGACAACCCCGTTGCCCTCACCTTTGACGGGCTCCCAGGTAATCTTGCCGGCGTCTTTATCTGAGTAATACTTGCAGGCATATACAGACTGAATCGCATGCTTGTCCACGCCCACCTTTTCCATTTCCCACCGGTAGGCGTTGTCGCCAAGATCGGTCAGCTTGTGGACTTTCGGAAAATGGCTGGCAGAGCGTGGCACATCCGCCAACAAATCAAACACTTCATCGTAGCTTCCCGGAATTTCCAGTTCCCGGTTCAGCTCAATCGAAACGGTAATAGCCACAGCCAACTCCTTCTTGTGTTTATAGGTATCAATGTAGTCGGAAAATTGAGGACGTGTATTTTGGCCCAACACTAAAGCATTGTCATACTCCTGCGCTGTTAATTTGTTAACCCTGCGTTATCCTTTAGGTAATTAGTGTCAGGATTCTTCACGAATACCTGCAAGCTCCCACCATTAGGAAGGAAGCCTGAATTATGAAAGCCGTCCGTTATCTGCTGATCGCCATCGTTGCGTTGATCATACTTGCCGTGGCCGCCGTTGCCATCGCCATGGCCGTGATCAATCCCAACGATTACAAACCCCAGATTGAGCAGGCCGTTGAGAAGCAAACCAACCTCGACCTGATTCTTGAGGGCGACATCGGCTGGTCTTTCATTCCTCTCGGCCTGGAACTGAACAATGTGGAAGCCAACCTGGAGGGCGACCGACTGGTTGCCCTGGACAGACTGGTGGCGCAGGTGGATTTCTGGTCGCTGATCGCCATGTCCCCGCAGGTCGACACCTTTGTGCTCGATGGTCTGGATGCTCGCCTGGTAGTGAATGAGCAGGGCGTGGGTAACTGGACCCGGGTCATGCCCCAGAAAACTGCGGAAGAGGCAGCCGGGCAACCTGCTGGTGCCCAGGAAGAACAGCCGCAGGAAGGCCCGGGAGCAGGCGGGGAGCCTCTCAACTTCAACGTGGAAAATGTTCAGATCAGCAACGCCCAGGTGAGCTACACCGACAAAACCACTGGCCAGGCCGTGACTTTGGAAGACTTCAGCGTCAACGCCAGCGACATTACCCTGGGCTCCGAGTTCCCGCTGGAGATCGGATTCCGGGTAGCCACCACCAAGCCAACGCTTGAAGTTGATGGCAGCATCAGCGCCCGTCTGGCAGCCAATGAGGCGCTTAACGAATTCGCCGTATCCGGCCTGAAAGCCGTATTCGAGATGACAGGAGAACCATTCGGGGGTAAAGAAGTCACGGCTGAACTCAGCGGCTCTGCCAAGGCAAACCTCGAAACCGAAACCGCAACCCTGAGCGACTTCACGGCCAGTCTCGCCAACCTGTCACTCAGTACGGCGTTAAGCGTTAACGGCTTCGGCGACAAAACAACTCTGAGCGGTAACCTGTCGGTCGCGGAGTTCTCCCTCAGGGAACTGCTCGACAACCTCGGCCAGCCGGCGGTTGAAACCAGCGACCCGGAAGTACTGAAGGCACTTGCCTTCTCCACCAAAATAGGCGGTCCGGCCGGTAAAGTGGAACTTTCCGACCTGACCCTCAAGCTGGATGACACTACCTTCAAGGGCTCAGGCAGCTACACCCTCGCCGACACCGGTATCGTGTTCAATCTGCAGGGCGACCAGCTGAACGCAGACCGCTACCTCCCGCCTGCAGCAGAAGGTGAAAGCGATCAGGCGCCCGCCGCTGAAGAAACCGCAGCCGGCCCCGAAAGCGATCTGTTGCCACTGGAAACCCTCCGAAGCCTGCTGCTGGACATTGATCTGGGACTTGGCCAGCTGATCGTCAGCAACCTGACAATCAACGAGATCAAGGCCAGCACCACGGCGAAGGGCGGGCTGGTTAAAGTGGATGAGTTCAGCGGCAAGCTCTATGAGGGCAGCTTTGGTGCCAACGTCACCATAGACGCCCGGAGCGAGAATCCGAAATGGACCGTCGGTTCAGACGTTACCAATGTACAAACCCTGCCTCTGCTCGCCGATCTTGCCGAAGTGACCATGCTTGCCGGTGGCGCCAACCTGAAAGTAAACGCCACCACCACCGGTAACCGCATCTCGGCCCTGCGCAGCAACGCAGATGGCCAGATCACCTTCAATCTGGCCAAAGGCGAATTCCGCCAGATGAACCTCACCCGCATAGCCTGCCAGGGTATTGCCCTGGCCAACCAGGACAAGCTGACCACAACAGACTGGGGCACCAGCACACCGTTCAATGACATGCGCGGCACGCTCAACATCAATGGCAACACCCTGAACAACACCGACCTGCTGGCCTCACTGGCTGGCATGCGCCTCGAAGGCGAGGGAACCATCGACATGCAGCAAAGCCTGCTGGATTACGAGGCAGGGCTCCGTATCGTGGGTGAGATTCACCGGGATAACGCCTGCCGGGTGACCGAGTATGTGAAAAATGCGGTTATACCGGTGGAATGCCGTGGCAACTTCTCCGAAGACCCGGCCAGCCTGTGCTCCTTCGACGGCTCCCGCTTCCGGGACACTCTACAGACAATCGCTAAAAACGCCGCCAAAGCCAAAGTCGATGAAAAAGTAGACGAGGCCAAGGCGAAAGCCGAGGAAAAAGTGAAAGATAAGCTGCAGGACAAGGTTGGCGACAAACTCAAGGGCCTGTTCAACTGATGCCCGACCGCTTCGCCGAAAAACTGCTGCAATGGTACGACAGCCACGGCAGGCATGACCTGCCGTGGCACCACAACCGGAACGCCTACCGGGTGTGGGTATCGGAAATCATGTTACAGCAAACCCAGGTAACCACCGTTATCCCCTACTTCGAGGCGTTCATGGAACGCTTCCCAGACGTTCATGCCCTGGCCGAAGCCCCGGTGGATGATGTGCTCAGCCACTGGTCTGGCCTTGGCTATTACGCCCGGGCCCGGAACCTGCAAAAAGCCGCACAATCGGTCGTTCACGACTTCGGCGGTGAGTTTCCCCAAACCCAGGAAGCGTTGGTGTCTTTAACCGGAATCGGTCGCTCAACAGCAGCCGCGATACTGGCTCAGGCGTTCGGTATTCGTGCCGCCATCCTGGACGGCAACGTAAAACGGGTGCTGGCCCGCTATCACGCCATCCCCGGTTGGCCCGGCCAGACCGCCGTGCTGAACCAACTCTGGCAACGCGCCGAGGAACATACTCCGGACCAGCGAGTGCGTGATTACACCCAGGGGATCATGGACCTGGGCGCCACGGTGTGCACCCGCAGCCGGCCGGCCTGCGACAGCTGCCCGCTGCAAGACGGCTGCAAGGCCTATGCCCGGGGCGAAACCGCCCTTTACCCGGGCTCAAAACCCAGGAAAGCCAAACCGGAGAAGACCACCTGGATGGTGATCCTGGAAGACGGCGAAGGACGCATCCTGCTGGAACGCCGGCCCCCGAGTGGTATCTGGGGTGGCCTATGGAGCCTTCCCGAACTCGACCCGGCCTATGGGGCCGATGAGCTTCAGGAAGCCTGCGAGCAGAGCCTGGGGCTCGATTGCGGAGAGCCAAAGCTGGTCAGCGGCTTCCGGCACACCTTCTCCCATTTCCACCTGCACATTCAGCCGGCCCGCCTGAGCGTAACTGGCGGAGCCAACACCGTTGCAGACCAGAACCATCTGAAGTGGCTGCACCGCCATGAGGCCCTGAATCTCGGGCTACCGGCACCGATTCGCTCGCTGCTCACAGAGCCTGAGCAAGCCGCCCTGCTTTGAGGTGGCCCGCTTGCGCCTTCAGCCGCAACGATCTGTTATCATCACCGCCAGTACCATTTGCCAACAGGAGCCAAAATGAGCCGTACCGTTTTCTGCCGCAAATACCAGAAAGAACTGGAAGGCCTGGATTTCCCGCCCATGCCCGGCGCAAAGGGCCAGGACATTTTCGAGAACGTATCCAAACAGGCCTGGGAAGAATGGCAGGCCCAGCAGACCATGCTCATCAATGAAAAACACCTGAGCCTGATGGACCCGAACACCCGCAAATACCTGCAGGCGCAAATGCAGCACTTCTTCAACAACGAGCCTTTCGACAAGGCTGAAGGCTACGTGCCGCCAGAGCAGTAAAGCGGGATTGATCAAAGCCTGATCAACCCTGAAAAGATTCAGAATTTTTTGTGGCTCAGCCTTGACTCAAAACATCGAAACCGGTTTAATAGCGCCCCGTTGCACAGCAGTCGCGCAACATGCCCGGATAGCTCAGTTGGTAGAGCAGGGGATTGAAAATCCCCGTGTCGGTGGTTCGATTCCGCCTCCGGGCACCACTAAATTCAATGACTTAGCCCGCCCTTGTGCGGGCTTTGTTGTTTCTGAGCCCCGATTTGTAAGCAATGTGTAAGCAAATTCAGGCAAGACGAATAGACAGGCGCACCAAATCGATTTTTAGGATGGATCTAAATCAACCCCGGTGTCCGAGTCGCCAGACTTCAGGGACTCAGAATCCAAGTTCAACTTCACAAACCTTGTAAGGTAGGAAACGAAAGTGCGACTGTCTCGGTCAGCGTAATTTTCGCTCACATCATTAAAGCCAGAAGCTTCGCTAAGGCCTTCAGCCAAGGCCTCGATTAAATCTTGAATAGCGGAGAAGGTTTTATCGCTAACATCGTCACGGAGCAAAGCAAAAATTTCAAAGTCGTAACAGTCGGCTTCTGCCAAAGAGTCAATCCATATATACAAGGCTCTGATATAACTCTTTCCGTCTTCGCCCTCGATCCGGGCAGCCTTATCAATTTCGGGCAACGCCGGCCCAAGAACGCTAAAGAGTTGCTCATTGAATTTGTCTGGCAGTGCCGTCCGGGAATAACGGTTTGCTCGCCAACGCACAACGCATTGACGGTCAAATTCTGAAAGAACAAACAAAGGTACCCCAGCGAGAACTTCAACCAACTCCGCTTTTTGCACAGTGACAATAGCCTCTACCCTGGCCTCAAACCACTGCCCCTCAACCAATATTTGAAGTTTTCGAACGCTATGCACGAACTGATTGCCGTGAAACACGTCTCGATCTTTGATGGGCTTTAAAACGCACAACTCGATGCACGGATCTGCACTATCCGTACGACACGCAATATCGCAGTCTTGGGAAATGACAGCCAAAAGTGCATCTTGGGGCATCAACTTCTGGCGTTTACGCAAGTCAACACGAGGTAATGACTCCAACCATGACAAGCAGACGTC
>AZIH01002953.1_pt1 | contig 15230 bp, 14 predicted proteins | sample 359041 | NCBI WGS metagenome assembly AZIH01 (sample SAMN02429716, study PRJNA222664) | marine sediment metagenome | biome: Sediment sample; isolation source: enrichment culture of sample MGS-ANC(UA) from oil contaminated site at the... | place: Italy: Ancona | collected 2012-02-14 | depth 6 m m
ATTGTTGTTCTGACCGGCGTTGCCATGTACCTGAATCTGGACATCCGCACCGTAGGTGATATGGGCGAGTTGCCGGATACGCTGCCGATTTTCCTGTGGCCGGATGTGCCCCTGAACCTGGAAACCCTGATGATTATCCTGCCTTATTCCGTGGGGCTGGCCGTTGTTGGTTTGCTGGAATCCATGATGACCGCAACCATCGTGGACGACCTGACGGATACCACCAGTAACCGCAACCGTGAGTGTAAGGGGCAGGGCATTGCCAACATCGGCTCTGGCCTGCTCGGTGGTATGGCCGGCTGCGCCATGATTGGGCAGTCCATTATCAACATCAAGTCAGGTGGGCGGACGCGACTTTCAACGCTGACTGCCGGTGCATTCCTGCTGGTGATGGTACTGGTTCTGGATCAGTGGCTGGTTCAGATTCCCATGGCGGCCCTTGTTGCTGTCATGATCATGGTCTCTATTGGTACCTTCAGTTGGGGGTCAATCAAGAATCTGCGGGAACATCCGCTTTCAACCAATATCGTGATGGTTGTTACGGTGATTGTGGTGGTTGCCACCCACAACCTGGCCTTCGGTGTTCTGGCTGGCGTCCTGCTTGCGGCCCTGTTCTTTGCCAACAAGGTGGGCCACTACATGCTGGTGACGTCCGATTTTGATGAGGCAACTGATACCCGTACCTACAAGGTCGTTGGCCAGGTGTTCTTCAGCTCTTCTGAAAAATTCACGGAATCCTTTGATTTCAAGGAAGCAGTCGATAATGTGGTGATTGACCTGAGCCGCGCGCATTTCTGGGATATCACGGCAGTGGGTGCCCTCGACAAGGCGGTGATCAAGTTCCGCCGTGAAGGCGCGGAAGTTGAGGTTATCGGGCTGAACGAAGCGAGTGCCACGATTGTTGACCGGTTTGGCGTGCACGATAAGCCGGACGCTGTTGACCAGTTGATGGGGCACTAATATGACCCAGACCAGGGAATCCAGCAGCGATCGCAATCAGAATAACAATCACAAGGATCATGAAGGCGAGGTTGAGATGTTACGAGTAGTTGCCTGTATTGATGGCTCCCAGGCCGCCCCTGCGGTCTGCGATTACGCCGCCTGGGCCGGCAAGCACATGGAAACGCCCATGATGCTGCTGCACGTGCTTGATGAAGAGCGTTACCCCGCGGAGCCGGATCTGGCCGGAAGCATTGGCCTGGGCAGTCGTGAACAGCTGCTCGAAGACCTGGCAGAGCTGGACCGCAAACGCGCCAAGCTGGCCCTGGAACACGGCCATCACATGCTGGACGAGGCACAGAGGCGGGTCAGCGAAGCCGGTATCACAGACGTGGTCCAGCGTCAGCGCCATGGCGACCTCACTGAGTCCCTGCTGGCGCTGGAGAATCAGACCCGCCTGCTGGTGATGGGCCTGCACGGTGAAAGCAGCTCCGAGCGTGACACCCACATTGGCAGCCAGCTGGAAACGGTGATTCGCAGCATGCATCGCCCGATTTTTTTGGTGCCGGACGAGTACACCCGGCCCCGCAGCGCCATGCTGGCCTTTGATGGCAGCGCCACGGCGTTCAAGGGCGTGGAGTTGCTGGCTGGCAGCCCGGTTCTGAAAGGCATGCCGTTGCATCTGGTGATGGTTGGCCCGGATACCAATGACCGCTGGGAGCAGCTCAACAAAGCCGAGAAGATGCTGGCAGGGCTGGAATCCGAAATCACTCTGGCGATCCGGGCCGGCGACGTGGAGCCCGCATTGCACGCCTACCAGGAAGAGCACGATATCGACATTCTGGTGATGGGCGCCTACGGCCATTCCCGCATCCGGCAGTTCCTGGTGGGCAGCACGACCACCACCATGCTGAAGACCGCCAAAAGACCTCTGGTGGTCCTCCGCTAGTCAATCAAGGTTATTCTTCTCAGGAGGCGACCTGGGAAGAATTGCCAAATGTCTTGACCTGCGATACGAAATCGCTGAACCGGGTGCCCTGAATCAGCACATGCTCTTTCAGGTATTGCTCGGCGTCCCGCTCTTTGCCGCTCTCGATGGCCTCGAAAATTTTCCGATGTTCTTCGATTGAATTGGAGACCCGGTTGCGAGCCTGAAGCTGCATGCGGCGATAGGGTTTCAGGCGCTGTTTAAGCTGGCGCGCCTCAGAGGCGAGAAACTGGTTGTGGCTGGCGGCGTAAATACAGTTGTGAAATTCTTCATTTTCGTAGTAATAATCGTCCGGGTCAGCCATCACCTCGGTGTCTTCGCAACGAAGCAGAGCTGATCGAAGGGCTTCCAGCTCCCCGGCTTGAATCCTTCTGGCAGCCAGTCGTCCGCACATACCCTCGAGCTCCGCCATTACTTCAAACATCTCAATCAGCTGGTCCAGACTCATTTTGGCGACGAACGTGCCTTTTTTGGGCTTTACGTTCACAAGTCCGCTGACCACTAACTGCTGTACGGCTTCGCGAATAGGGGTTCTGGACACGCCGTACTGCCTGGCCAGGGCATCGTGGTCCAGCTTTTCTCCCGGTAACAGGCGGCCGTTGATGATGTCTTCTTCCAGAGCGTCTTTCAGTTTCTGGGTATTCGAGCGTTTCATTGGTTCTTTCCTGCTCGGGATGAAATCCGTTTTGGTCATACTTTGGTCAATATCTGTTGACAAGAATATACATCAAGTCTAATGATGTATACATCAGATAATTCTGATTGATACTACAAAAACAATTACGGAGACCAAACGATGAAAATGCCCTTCGCTAAGTTAGCCATAGCGGCCTCCCTTTCTGTGTTTTTTTCCGGTATTGCCGCCGCCGATACCGTGTTGCGAGTTTCGCACCAGTTCCCGGGCGGTAAAGGGGACGTCAGGGACGAGATGGTCCAGTTGATGGCCCGTGAAGTAACCGCCGCAGACGTTGGTCTGGAGCTTCAGATCTATCCGGGTCAGTCCCTATTCAAGGCAAAAGAGCAGTGGGGTGCCCTGGTTCGTGGCCGAGTCGACATGATATCTCTGCCCTTGGATTATGCCAGTGGTCGCCACCCCGAGTTCTCTGCAACGTTGATGCCCGGGCTGGTTCGCAGCCACGAGCGGGCGCAACGCCTGAACGATTCCGAATTCATGGGTATGATCAAGGAAGTCATTAATGACGCTGGTGCCAAGGTACTTGCGGATGCGTGGCTTGCGGGTGGCTTTGCCTCGAACAAACAGTGCATTACCTCACCGGATACCGTACAAGGTCAAACCCTTCGCGCAGCTGGGCCGGCGTTTGACGAAATGCTGGCAACCGCCGGTGCGTCCATTGCGTCCATGCCCTCGTCCGAAATCTACACCGCGATGCAGACAGGTGTACTTGATGGTGCCAATACTTCCTCAGGTTCGTTTGTATCCTACCGTATTTACGAGCAGGTCACCTGCCTGACGGCGCCGGGCGAGAACGCACTCTGGTTTATGTATGAGCCTGTCCTGATTTCCGAGCGCAGCTGGAACAATCTTAATAAGGAGCAACAGGCTGCTCTGTCTGCGGCTGGCCAGAAAGCAGAAGAGTATTTTGCCAAGGAGGCAGCCGGGCTCGACCAGAAGATGATTGATGTCTTCTCTGAGAATGGCGTTGAAGTAGTCAACATGACACCCGAGAACTATCAGGCGTGGCTCGACATCGCCAAGAAGAGTTCCTACAAAACCTTCGCGGAAAATGTTCCCAACGGGCAAGCCCTGATTGATGCGGCCCTCGCGGTCGAATAACACGCCTGTTATTGAACCTTATGTTCATCACGCCCTGTCCCAGCTCGTTGCCGGGCAGGGTTGGAACAACTTTTCCCGGGTTTTTTTATGTCCCAATCTTCTAGTTATCGACGAGCCTCAGAGCGAGGCATACCCGGCGGCTATATCCGCTGCATGGATGCCATTTCGGTTGCCGCTGCGATTGTAGCGGGAGCTCTGCTTGCCCTCGGTGTTCTGTCCGTCGTCCACATGGTGTTTGTCCGTTATGTGATGGGCGAGAGCACTGTCTGGCAGACCGAGTTCACGACCTTCGCTATTACCGCCTCCATGCTGCTGGGTACGCCTTATGTGCTTAAAACCGGTGGTCATGTTGCAGTCACCGTTTTACCCGACGCCCTGCGAGGCTTGCCCAAGCGCCTGATGCGCCTGACGGCCTCTCTGGTGGGCCTGGCCTTTTGCCTGGCTCTGGCGTATGGCTCCTGGTATTACTTCTATGAGGCCTACGCTTCCGACTGGACCACAGGCACCGTCTGGAATCCGCCGCTGTGGCCGGCCATCCTGCCAGTGGCTTTGGGGGCGTCGTTGTTGTCGCTGCAATACCTGGCTGAAATTCTGCGAGCGGAGCTGTAATCATGGATCCGGTCTCTAGCGGTATTCTTGTTGTTGTGGTTTTGCTGGTATTGATGGCCATCGGAACGCCGATTGCGTTTGCACTCGGGGCGGTCTCACTGGGTGCCCTGATCCTGGATCGTGGCTTCGGTGAGCTGATCTATTTTGGCGAAACCTTTTTCGGCAGTGTGGCCTCTTTCGGCTTCGTTGCCATTCCCATGTTCATCCTGATGGGGGCCGCGGTGGCTTCCTCGCCGACGGGGCGTGACCTGTATCGTTCTCTAGACCTCTGGATGGGTAAACTGCCGGGCGGCCTTGCGATCTCCAATATTGCCGCCTGTTCGATTTTTGCGGCGCTCTCCGGCTCTTCGCCGGCAACAAGTGCCGCTATCGGCAAGCTCGGTATTCCCGAGATGCGCAAACGCGGCTATCCCGATGGGGTTGCTGCTGGTTGTATCGCTGCAGGCGGCACCCTCGGCATTCTGATTCCACCTTCGGTCACCATGATTGTCTATGGCATCTCCACCGAGACGTCCATTGGCCGGCTTTTCATAGCCGGGGCGATCCCCGGGCTGATGCTGGCGGGTTTGTTCATGGTCTGGACCCTGATTGCCTGCAAGCTGGCCGGTGGTTACAACAGTCCGAACCCGGTGGCCGCGGCAGCCGCTCAGATAAAGGAAAATGTTGAAGGCAACCTCAAGGCCCTGATACGGGTGGTTCCGTTTCTGTTGGTGGTGATGGGCATCCTGTTTGCGCTCTATGGCGGGGTGGCAACCCCTTCTGAGGCGGCTGGCGTCGGTGCCTTCCTGTGCCTGGGTCTTGCTGTCATTGTCTATCGCATGTGGCAGGTTAAACCGGTGGGCAACATCATGCGCGACGCGCTTCGCGAGAGTGTGATGATCATGTTGATCATTGCGACCGCCGAGATCTTTGCCTTTGCGCTGTCATCGCTGTTCATTACTCAGACGGTGGCCGAAGCGATCGCCAATCTGGAAGTGAATCGCTGGGTCCTGATGGGCGTGATCAACCTCTTCCTGCTGGTGGCCGGGTTCTTCCTCCCGCCGGTGGCGGTTATCGTGATGGCAGCACCCATCCTTTTGCCAATCATTCTTGCGGCGAATTTTGATCCCTACTGGTTTGCGGTCATTCTGACCATCAACCTGGAGATTGGTCTGATTACTCCGCCCGTTGGCCTGAACCTGTTCATCATCAAGGGCATTGCCCCTGACATAGCGCTTCGGGACATTCTGCTTGGAAGCTTGCCTTATGCGCTTTGCATGATTCTGGGAATCTTGCTGCTGTGCTTCTTCCCGGAAATTGCCTTGTGGCTGCCGGATCTGATTATGGGCGAAGGCACCTGACGCCAGAACTAGGGATATCATTATGAATATGAGTTTTCTGCAAGAGCTGTTCAGCAGCATCACCCAGCGTGAGGCACTTCAGCGAAAATTCGGCACCAGGAAGACGGTATACAACCACAAGGATCTGGAGGCAGCCTGCCATGAGCTGCTGAACAGCGATGGTGAGGCAGCCAGTATTGTTATGGCCAGCCGGGCGCTGGATATTTATGAGTCTCTTGGCGATGATGATAAGCGGGCCTTCTTCGGAACTTTGGCCCGGAATTTTGCAGCTGATCCGGACAAAATCGACGACGCTTACAGAATTTACAAGAGTGACCGTAGCAACAAGCACCTCGCAAAACTCTTTGAAGTCAGTGAGCCGCTTCGGCAGGAGCTACTCCGGCGGCTCAACCTGGCACAGGGTGCGACCTATGAGCTGGTGAAGATGCGCCAGGACTTCCTGACGCTGATGAAGGGCGACAAGGATTTTGAACCGATAAACGCGGACTTTATCCACCTCTTCGGTTCCTGGTTCAACCGGGGCTTTCTGGTGCTACGGCGTATCGACTGGACTACACCAGCCTCGATTCTGGAGAAAATCATCCGGTATGAGGCAGTGCATAAGATTCAGGGTTGGGACGACCTGCGGCGCCGGTTGGATACCCGCGACCGACGCTGCTTTGGTTTTTTCCATCCCGCCATCGGTGATGAACCGCTGGTTTTTGTTGAGGTGGCCCTGACCAAGGGAATTCCTGACAAGATCCAGCCCATTCTGGCTCACGATCGCTATGACATTGATGCCCCCGAGCTGGCAGATTCCGCAGCCTTCTATGGTATCAGCAACTGTCAGGTGGGATTGCGGGGTATTTCCTTCGGCAACTTCCTGATCAAACAGGTGGTGCAGGAGCTGAAGCATGAACTGCCCAACCTGAAGAATTTTGTGACCCTCTCGCCATTGCCGATGTTCCGCAGCTGGCTGGAGAAAACCTATCACCCGGATTCCGGACTGCTGACGCCAGAGGCCCAGGAGATACTGAGCCATCTGGATAACCCGGAGTGGAACAAGCAGCCGGAGCTGGCAGAGCGACTGAAAGAGGTGGTGAGTCCACTGGCGGCCCGTTACCTGCTGAAGGAAAAAAACGGATCAAACCTGCCACTCAACCCGGTGGCGCGGTTTCACCTGGGAAATGGTGCAGAACTGCACCGGATCAACTGGCTTGGCGATGTGTCGGACAGCGGCATGAAACAGTCCGCAGGCCTGCTGGTTAACTACCTGTATGTGCTGGAAAACATTGAGCGCAATAACGAAAAATACTCCACCAGGGGTGAGATCGTCTGCTCCTCCAGCGTACGTGAGCTGAGCAAACTTGGCCGGAAACTGCTCCAAGGAGAACTTGAGAAATGAACCAGAACCTCTTTAAAACCTTCGCCACCAGGATGGAGGCCCGCGGTACGGCGAACTTCATTACCACCCCGGAAGATAAGGAATATTCGTACGCAGAAGCGCTGGGTATAACGGAACGGATTGCCGGTGCCCTTAAGCACCTCGGTGTCAAACCCGGCGACAGGGTTGCGGTTCAGGTCGACAAGAGCCCGGAAGCCATTTTGCTGTACCTGTCGACCCTGCGTGTGGGCGGTGTTTACCTGCCTCTCAACACCGGTTATACGGCTGAAGAAATTGGCTACTTCCTGGGTGACGCCGAACCCGCGCTGTTCGTGTGCCAACCGGAGGCTTTGGAGGCTGCAAAGGCCATCGCTGCCGAAACCGGGTGTCCCCGGGTTGAGACTCTCGGCACCAATGCGGACGGCTCATTGATGGACGTCGTAGCCAGTGCGGAGGCATTCACCGGCATCGAACAGCGCAGTGATGACGACCTCGCGGCTATTCTCTACACTTCAGGCACCACCGGTCGTTCCAAGGGTGCCATGCTGACCCACAAAAACCTTGGGTCGAACGGCAAGAGCCTGGTTGAGGCCTGGCGCTTCACCGAAAACGACCGACTGATTCATGCCCTGCCAATCTTTCATACTCACGGCCTGTTCGTGGCCTGCAACGTTATGTTGATTTCCGGTGGCAGCCTGTACTTCATGTCGAAATTCGACGTGGATAAGGTCATCGCCGCCATGCCGGAAGGTACAGCGCTTATGGGTGTGCCAACCTTCTACACGAGACTGCTTCAGGATGATCGCCTGACGCCGGAGCTGACGGCAAATATGCGGGTATTCACCTCCGGTTCGGCACCATTGACGGCGGAAACCCATCAGCAGTTCGAGCAGCGGACAGGGCACGCCATTCTTGAACGTTATGGCATGACCGAGACCAACATGAACACCTCCAACCCTTATGACGGAGACCGTATCGCCGGTACCGTGGGTTTGCCCCTCCCGGGCGTGGAAATCCGTATTACCAACCCGGAAGCCGGCGACCATCAGCCACTGCCGCAGGGCGAGATCGGCATGCTGGAAGTGCGTGGGCCGAACGTTTTCAAGGGTTACTGGCGCATGCCGGAGAAGACCAGGGCGGAGTTGCTCGATGACGGGTTCTTTGTGACCGGTGATCTGGCCCTGATCGACGAGCGTGGCTACGTCCAGATCGTCGGCCGCGACAAGGATCTGGTGATATCCGGCGGTTTCAACGTGTACCCGAAAGAAGTGGAGCAGGTGATCGATGCCATGCCAGAAGTGATGGAGTCGGCAGTCATTGGCGTGCCGCACCCGGATTTTGGAGAGGGCGTAACAGCCGTTGTGGTGCTCCTGCCTGGACAGAAGCTGGAAGAGGCCAATGTTATCAAGGCGTTGGCGGGTCATCTGGCCAAGTTCAAGCAGCCCAAGCGGGTCTTCTTTGTGGATGCCTTGCCCCGTAACACGATGGGCAAGGTCCAGAAGAAACAGCTCCGGGATCAGTACAAAGACATTTATCAGAACACGTGATCGGTCCCGGCGTTGGAGAGACAAACATGACCAGAAGTTTTCGTATCGGCCAGATCGTACCGAGTTCCAACACCACCATGGAGGCGGAAATTCCTGCCATGCTGCGGGCCCGTGAGGAAGTGGAACCGGAGCGTTTCACCTTTCACTCCAGCCGGATGCGCATGAAAAAGGTCACCAGGGAAGAGCTGGCGGCCATGGATGATGAGTCAGACCGATGTGCTCTTGAGCTTTCAGATGCGGCTGTGGACGTCATGGGCTACGCCTGCCTGGTGGCTATCATGAGCCGGGGCGCCGGTTACCACCGCGAATCCCAGGCCCGGTTGCACGGTGTCACCGTGGACAACGGACACCCGACACCGATTGTCAGCAGTGCCGGCGCCCTGACAGAAGGCCTCGGTATTCTCGGTGCCAGGCGGGTTGCCATTATCACGCCCTATATGAAACCTCTGACCCAAATGGTCATTGATTACATTGAGGCGGAAGGCATTCAGGTGGTCGACAGCATTGCCCTGGAAATCCCGGATAACCTGGAAGTGGGGCGGCGGGATCCATTGGCACTAACGGAGATCGTCAAGCGCCTGGACCTCAGCCAGGCCGATGCGGTTGTTCTGTCGGCCTGTGTGCAGATGCCCTCGTTGGCCTCGATTCAGCAGGTTGAGGATTCATTGGGATTGCCGGTAGTGTCCGCGGCAACCTGCACCACCTATCAGATTCTGAAGGCGCTGAACCTGAAACCCGTGGTGCCCAATGCCGGCAGGCTTCTGAACGGCAGCTACGGCTGAGGACGGGGGCCGGGGAACCGGGGCAGGTCATCGGTGATCTGCCACCAGTCGGCCCTGGAGTCGGTGAACGCATGGCCGGCCAGTGGCGCATCCAGCGGGCCGTCAAGAAGCCCCGCCCGCACACGAAGCACATCGGGCTTGCTGGCTCTTCGACTGAAAATCGGGGCGCCACATGCGCGGCAGAAGACCCGCTCCTTGCCTGGTGAGGATTCAAATCTGGCCAGGCTATCTTCACCGGTCAGCAGGTGAAACCGGCTTGCCGACACCGGAATATTGGCGGCAAAGGCGGTGCCCTGGGCCCTGCGGCACTGGCTGCAATGGCACAGTTCGATCGGTGCCAGCTTGCCCTCAATCTCGAATGTGATCTGGCCGCAAAGACACTGTCCTGTCGTTTTCATGCAGATCTCCGGAGTTAATCAGGCATCGTTCCCGGCCGCGACACCGGAAGCCCACGCCCACTGGAAATTGTGGCCGCCCAGGTGCCCGGTGACATCCACCACCTCACCAATAAAGTACAGGTTTGGCCGTTCGAGCACCGCCATGGTTTTGGAGGAGAGCTGTCGGGTATCCACGCCACCGAGGGTGACCTCCGCTGTCCGATAACCTTCGGTGCCAGAGGGTTTGATTGACCACTGGCCCATAATGTCTGCCACCTGTTCAATATCGCTGTTTTTGTAGCCCTGCAAAGGACCGGTCCAGCCATTAAGTTCGTTGAATGCCTGGGCAAACCGTTTCGGCAGATGCTCGGCCAGGTAATGCGCCACGGTGGATTGGGGACGGGTTTTGCGCAGGTTCAGAAGGTCATCCTGGATGCGGCAGGCCGGTAGCAGGTTAATGGCGAGACTGTCTCCAGGCTCCCAGAAACTGGATATCTGGAGCATGGCCGGGCCGCTGAGCCCGCGATGGGTAACCAGCATGGGCTCGCGGAAATGCTGGTTGTGGCATTGCACATCGACGGGGCAACTGACACCTGAGAGCGGTGCAAGCTGCTCTTTCAGCTCCGGCTGCAGGGTAAACGGCACCAGGCCTGCGCGGGTGGGGAGGACATCGAGGCCGAACTGCACGGCCACCCGGTAGCCAAATGCGGTGGCGCCCATGGTGGGAATCGACAGGCCGCCGGTGGCAATTACCAGGGATTCGCAGGTGAGATCGCCGGATCCGACTCGCAGGCGGTAACCCTGGTCGGTTTCAGTGATACGTTCGACTGCAGTTTTCATTCGCACTTCTGCGCCTGCCCATTCGCATTCGGTAAGCAGCATGTTGAGGATTTCCTTTGCGCTGTCTTTGCAAAACAGCTGACCGGGAGCTTTCTCTTCATGTTCAATGCCGTGGCGGTCCACCAGTTCCAGGAAATCCTGGGGGGTATAGCGCTTCAGTGCGGAAATGCAGTAGTGCGGGTTGTCCGACAGGAAGTTGGCGGGTGTGCTGTTCAGGTTGGTGAAGTTGCAGCGCCCACCGCCGGACATCAGGATTTTTTTGCCTGGTTTGTTGGCATGGTCCAGCACCAGCACGCGACGACCCCGGTAACCGGCGGTTGCCGCGCACATCAGGCCTGCTGCGCCGGCACCGAGGATGATTACGTCGTACTGTGATGCTGAACCTGCTGCCATACTGCCCGCCAATTGAATGAAAACGGCGGGCAGTATATCAGCCTCAACGCAGGAAGACGGAGCCTTCCATGTAGAAGGCCGCCTGGCCGGCGATGTCCACCCGGTCGCCTTTCAGTTCACAGCGCAGCACACCGCCCCGGACTGAAACCTGACGGGCCTCAAGCCGATTCTTTTTGAGCCTTTCGGCCCAGTAGGGCACCAGTACGCTGTGGATAGATCCGGTGACCGGGTCTTCATCAATGCCTCCACCCGGGGCGAAGTAGCGACTGACGAAATCACAGTCTGTGCCCGGTGCGGTCACAATCACTCCCAGATTACCCAGCTGTTTCAGTTTCCGGAAATCCGGTTGGGCGGCCCGCACCGCAGCTTCGTCCTCAAGAATCACTATGTAATTGGTGTCGCTTGGAACAAAAAACGCGGTTGCCGGGACACCTTCCAATGCTTCCCGGATCAAATCCGGTGTGGGCTGCTCCTCGCACGCATAATTCGGAAAATTCAGTACCAGCCAGCCGTCATCGGCTTGCCGGACTGAGAGTGGGCCGCTTTTGGAATGGAAGTGAATCTGCTCCCTGTCCCAGCCAAGTTTGTTGAAGATGACCCAGGCGCTGGCCAGGGTGGCGTGGCCGCACAGTGGCACCTCGATGCCCGGGGTAAACCATCGGATGTGGAAGTCGGCGTCTTCGTCGTCCGGCAGGGACACGAAAAAGGCGGTTTCCGAGAGGTTGTTCTCCATAGCAAGCGAGAGCATGACATTGTCCGGTAGCCACTGGTCCAGCGGCATGACTGCCGCCGGGTTGCCACCGAAAATCTCGCTGGTAAAGGCGTCAACCTGATAGATGGGTTGTGTCATGGTCTGTTCTCCTTGAAAGAACGTCTAGCGTAGTGGTGCGCCCGGTGCCTGGCAAACAGCTCCAGTTCCAGGGCACTGTAAAAATGGAGTTCCGGCAGAGGGGCCAGGTGCGTGAGTACCCAATGTTCCGGACGCTGTTCAATGATCGAAAACCCAAGGTCGTCAAGCCATTGCCGTGTTACCTCCATGCCCTTCAAAAGAGGCGCGGCGCAGGCCTGCAAACCGAACAGGTCCTTGGCAGTTGCTGCGGGTGTGGACAAGTGTGTGTTGGCGATGCCCATGGTGAAACTCCTTCTTCTGTTTTCGATGCCTTTATTGTCTGTCCACGCTGACAGCCATAACAGATTCAGATAATCTTTTTTTGAACCGGTACAGGGTGGCATTGGCGGTATCTGTACCGGTCCTTTTCGAAGGTATCTGTACTGCACTGATCAGCTTCCGGTCTGGTGCAATAGGTCGGTGACTTCCGAGGGATCCGTAAACGAGGGACTGGTGATGGGCATTCTCTACAATCAGGTGGCAGATCAGCTCCAGGCGCTGATACATGAAGGTGTGTACCGGGACGGCGACCGGCTGCCCGGAGTAAGGGTACTCAGCCGGCAGCTCGGCGTGAGCATTTCGACCATTTTGCAGGCGCACCAGACTCTGGAAGCCCGGGGCTTTCTTCAGGCCCGGGAGCGCAGTGGTTATTTCGTGCGCCTGCCTGCCGTCGATGCGCCAGAGCCGGTGATGCGCCGCCACCGGAGCCGACCAGTGCCGGTAAGCGCCCGGGAAATGACGCTCGATCTGTGCGCCGATGAACAGAAGCGCATGGTGCCTCTGGCTACCGCCATTCCCCATCCGGATTATCTGCCACTGCGGCAGATACAGCAGAGTACTCTCTGGGCTGCCCGGAGAGGGCTGGAGACTCTGGATTACGCCTTCCCCGGGAAGGAATCGTTCCGGCGGCAGATCGCCCAGCGGATGGCCACACTCGGGGTGCCGGTAACACCGGATGATGTACTGGCCACCAATGGCGCCCAGGAGGCGATTATTCTGGCGCTCCGGGCGGTGACCCAGCCCGGCGATATAGTGGCGGTTGAATCGCCATCCTTTCCCGGCATTCTCCAGGCCCTTGAGGTTGTCGGGCTCAAGGTTATCGTGATACCCACGCACCCTTCGGAGGGGCTGAGCCTGGAAGGGTTGCAGCTGGCGTTGGAACAATGGCCCCTGAAAGCCTGCGTCGTCGTGACCAATCACAGCAACCCCATGGGTGCGAGGATGTCAGACGAACGCAAGAAGCAGCTTGTCTCCATGCTGGCTGCTGCTGCTGTTCCTCTTATCGAGGACGATATTTACGGCGACCTGCACCACACCGGAGACCGCCCGCGCCCGGCCAAGGCGTTTGACCGCACCGACAACGTGATCTATTGCAGTTCCTTCTCGAAAACCATTTCACCGGGCCTGCGCCTTGGCTGGATGGTGCCAGGGCGGTACATGGCCAGTGCCCGGCAGCACAAGTATTTCGTTAACCTTGCCACATCTTCCATTCCCCAGATGGCGGTGGCGCACTTTCTGGAGCAGGGTGGCTACGATCGCTATCTGCGGGCGGCGCGTCAGCATTATCGGGAGGGGACAGAGCGCATGCGCACGGCAGTAGCCCGGGCTTTTCCGGAGAGTACGGCCGTGAGTCGTCCCCAGGGTGGGTTCGTGCTCTGGGTTCAGTTGCCGGAAGGCGTTTCCGGGACCGAGGTTTACCAACGGGCCCGGGTAGAAAACATCAACGTGGCACCTGGGTTGATGTTTTCCACCGCCAATAAGTACGAGAATTGCCTGCGACTGAACAGCGCCAACCCCTGGAGCGAGCGGATCGAGCAGGCGGTGGCCAGGCTTGGCGCGCTGGCGCACGAAGTCCAGGCCATTGGGCAGTAGAACTCAGCCCTTGCCGCCGCGAAGATCAAGCGGATCCACCAAACCGGCGGCAATGGCGGTGCCGGTGACGTCCGGCAATCGTTCCGCGCCCAGACGTTTCATCACCCGAGCCCGGTAGAGGTCAATGGTCTTGACACTGACTTGCAGCTGGTCCGCGATCTCCCGGCTGGTGTAGCCCTTGGCCAGCGGCAGGAAAACGTCTCGCTCCCGCCGGGTGAGGGTGGCGAGCAGGGCCTCGGTTTCTTCATCGCCCTGCAGCTGGTTGCTGGACTGCCGGTGTTCCTGAAGCGCTTGTTGCACACTGTCCAGCAGTAGCTGCTCGTTAAACGGTTTCTCGATAAAATCGAACGCCCCGGATTTGAAAGCTCTGACCACAATGGGCACGTCTGCGTGGCCGGAAACGAAAATGATCGGTAATTCCAGACCCCGTTTCTGCAGTTCTTCCTGAACGTTCAGGCCACCGAGGCCGGGCATACGCACATCCAGAACCACGCAACCGGCCTTCTTGGTGCCAACGGCGTCCAGGAATTTCCGGCCGTCGCTGTACGCCTCAACGTTCAGGCCAACGGACTCCAGCAGCCATTGGGTGGACTCCAGCATGCCGGCGTCGTCGTCCACAATATAGACGGTGGTGGTTTCCGGGGCAGAGCGGTCACTCATCAGGCTGGTTCTCCTTCGCTGCGGTTCTGTTCTTGTGGCTAAGGCTGGCGGGGAAACGGCAAATCAGGGACAGACCGCCAGTGGCCGCCGGACGGGCATCCAGGAAGCCACCGAAGCCTTCAATAATGGAGCGGCTCATGGACAGGCCAAGGCCCAGCCCCTGGGGTTTGCTGGTGTAAAACGGCTGGAACATCTGGCGGATGCCCTGCTCATCCAGGCCCGGGCCTTCATCGGTGACTTCGATCAGGGTTTCGTTCTGATCATTGATGCAGGTGGTTATGACAATCTGCGAAGATGCGCCCTGAGTTTCTTCTCCGCGGGCTTCAACCGTGGCTTCAATGCCGTTGCGGATAAGATTGATCAGCACCTGTTCCAGCAGCACCGGATCGGCGGTGATGACCGGCGCGCAGCAGGCCAGTTTCTCGCGGATCCGCACGTTGTTCTTTTCGGCTTCCCACTGGCACAGGCGGGCAACGTTCCCGACAACATCGTTCAGGGCCAGGGGCGCCGTGCGTTTCTGACCTTTGCGCAGGAAAGCCCGAAGCCGCTTGATCACTTCCGAGGCACGGTTGGCGTGGTGGACAATTTTCTGGAGGCCATCATCCACGCGGTCCAGGCATTCCGGGTTGGTTCGGGCATTCTTGAGGTAACGCTGGCTGGCGCTGGCGAAGTTCACGATGGTGGCCAGTGGCTGGTTCATCTCGTGGGCGATGCTGGAGGCCAGTTCCCCCAGGGTTGCCAGCCTTGCCGTGTGTGCCAGTTCGTCGGCGAGCCGGCGGTTGTTTTCTTCGGCCTCCACCCTGGCGGTAATGTCCCGGGATACGCTGATCACCTCG
>AZIH01008938.1_pt1 | contig 15201 bp, 15 predicted proteins | sample 359041 | NCBI WGS metagenome assembly AZIH01 (sample SAMN02429716, study PRJNA222664) | marine sediment metagenome | biome: Sediment sample; isolation source: enrichment culture of sample MGS-ANC(UA) from oil contaminated site at the... | place: Italy: Ancona | collected 2012-02-14 | depth 6 m m
CGAGGCAGGAACCTCTAGTACTGCAATTTGGTGCCCGGAGGCGTCATCGAATAATGGGCTTAAGTAATTGATCGGATTAAGTATTTAACTTCAAATTTGTTTTTATACCCTCAAATGTACCCTCATAGGCTCAAGGGTGGGGGCAGAGGCATTGGCTTTTCGGTTTGAACGAGGGGGGGGGCTGGCCCAAATGTAAAATATGTTAGGCAATTTGAGTTTCAGCAGAAATAACCCTGATTTTCTGACTATAACTATGGAATGGGAGCTTGCTGTGCAGCTCTAACTTCAATAATTGCGAAAGGAGAATTTGTATGGTCGTTTCTACCCCATTACTGAGTCAGGAGCGAATTGTTCGGATGAGTCAAGTTAAAGACATTACCGGACTTTCGAAGTCTTCAGTCTACAAATACATGGCAGACGGGGACTTTCCTCGCCAAAGGCAATTGGGGCCAAACTCCGTTGGATGGTTGTACTCCGAGATCATGGAGTGGCTCGAATCTCGTCAGACGGCAGGTGCTGGCGGAGTCATTAGAACTGGATTGATGCTTGATTGTCTTTTTGGCAGAGCTTCATTTGAAGCTGCGGTATACCAATGAGCAGAACCAAGCCCCGGGCCGCCAGCACCAAAAGGACGGAGACTCCCCCGGAAGTGAAAAGCAAGATCGTGGCTCTCCGGGGCTGCGGTTTTAGCTACCCTGCGATTGCAAATGAGGTGGGAGTCTCATCCGCCACGGTAAAGCGCGTCTGTAAAGCCTCTGGCGTACAGAAAGGCGGGGTTACAGGCGAGATCGGCAGGGATGTGCTCGATGAAGTTGTGGGGCGTTTAAAGAGCAATGAGAGGCTGATTCAAGAGGTCTCAAAAAACATGCTTGAAGACCTAGCTCTTACGAGCTCAATACGCGAGAAGCTACAAGACGCGGTCGCTGCTATAGATCCCCGGGCAGCGGACGCGACTAGGCGGCTAAATCAAGCAGCTCAGGCCATGCAGGCCACACAGAAGGTACACCGCACTGCCACCAATGCGGGAGAGCTTGGCTATGCCATGGAAGAGCTTCCTTCTCTCACTATCTACGAGATGACGTCGGAAGACGTGAAGGCCATGCGCTTGGCGCAAGAGGAGGAGGCCCGGGAGCTTGATGGTTTAGCCATACAAGATGATGAAGAGGAAGGCATAGAGTATGAGGATGGAGTGGTCGTCATGGGTGGATGACCACAAAATGAACACTTTTAGGCTAGGTGTCGAAGTCCTAGAAAAGCGTCTTATGTACGACATCCGGCTCTAGAGAATTCTCTCCTTAAATTTGAAATTGCCCAAAGAGACTTTCCAGAAATGGCACAAAATAGCCCCTTCGAAGACCAATCTGTAGAGCGCCGGAGCCCAGATATTCTGGGGGCTATGGTGAATAGTGACCGTGCTATATATGGGCGGAACGCAGTAGGTGCTTACTCGTTACAGATTCCCTGCTCTGACTTCAGGGAAATGGCTGCAAAGGAAGTGAGCAAGAGCGACCGTTTTCCACAGCCATTTTACTTCAGGCAGTCAAGAAAGGGGTGGCTGTTCGATTTAAAGGTGATTACTGACTTTCAGGCAGCGCAACAGATGGCTGAGAGGAGAGGGGAGCGGGTTTTTGCTATCACTGCAATTATCAGAGAAGGGCTCGCAAGAAAGGCCCTCTCAAGTCCAAGGGGGGTGGCTGCTTATTTCGGAAGGACTCTTCATCAGCGGATAAGGTACCACGAGAAAGGAAATAAAGATCAGTGTCCCTCTGCCGTCATGTCTCTAGCCATTGAGGGGAGGACCGATGGCGACCCCTCACGACTTCACGTTCACATGATCATGGTCGCCGGTGACGTAGACATGCAGCGTGGAGGTAGCATCTGGAAGGCCCTGCGTTCAATTGCCCCAAGGGAAAGGAGTTCCATTCGTGTTCAAGAGGGCTATATGGGAGGGCCAGTAACCGTTGGTTGGGCTCGATACATGGTCAAGCATAATCCCCGGGGGACGGGGCGCTATTACTGCTCCCCAGCTATAGCTAAAGAGTCCCTAGAAATTTATCAACGTGGATGCAGAGGGCGCCGGGTCATTCGCAAGCTGCATCGGGCTGTAATCAAGAATGAAGAGCTCGCAAGGAGCTAACAGATGACAAAGACAGTTGATGGCCAGATCGGTGATGAATTCGACAGTGCAATTAAGAGACTTATGAGCAGCACAGGTCTCTCCCCGGCTGAAGTTATGGAGAGGGGCTTGGGGTTCCTATTTGGGCGTTACGCTGGTGAGGAGGGCGTATCAGAAACGCTAGGCCTGATCCGAGATTCCTATGAGGGGTTTGCTTCCCTGTTGGGGCAGGACAGCACTAAATTGAAGCATTGAGGCCGGGGTGAGTGAGATGAATGAAATAGCTGCTATCAAGCAACAGTTGGCGGAAGTGGAGAAGGAATCACTTCAAGCAATCGGGTCAGTTGTAGAAGGCAGTTTTGAAGAATTTATGGAGCTTGTAGAGCGGTATGCTCGGCTCAGATTGGAGCTAGAAAATCGACTTGAGAGCTTGCTTGTGGGCTGCCAAAGAAGCGTGATTTGTGTCACAGTCTGAGGGGCGGTCAGGGGTGGCTGCCTCTTTTCAAAAAAAATAAGGAAACCAAGAATGAGTGTGCCTGAAGGTATGATGCCTATTGAGGAGTTTGCCAAGAGCCAGGGCTTAACTACCGATAAAGCGATTGAGATGATCAAGAATGGCTATCATCCGGGGAAGGAAATTAGCGGGGTATGGTTTGCCGCTGAGTTCCAGCGTAGGCCAGCTAAAGAAGCTACAGGGGGGCCTGAAGAGATTGGTTTGGTGTTGATGCTTAATGTTCTAGCTTGGCTCAGCGTGCTTTCTGGATTGATTGTTTGCTATTGGCTCTGGCCCGGTGATGCCGGCTATGGACGAGAGTGGAAAGAGGCCGCCTCTATGACGTCAATTACATGGCTGCTGGTCGGCATTGTTCAGGGCGTGATTTTTGCAACTGTAGCTAAAGGCTTATCTCTGTTGGGCGAGATCGCCCATAACACCCGGAACTAATACAATTGAAGCGGAGTGGGTGAAAACTCACTCCGCCCGTTTTATTGGAACCACTTGTGCTCCTTCTTTCAGGCTGGACAAGTAATCACTCCATGCCTGCATCATCTTGCGGCGTTCATCAAGGTATTGGGCTTTGTTGTATGCGGCCCTAACCTTGTTTCTCTCTTCGTGAGCAAGCTGCCGCTCGATTAAATCGGGTCTCCAGCCCAGCTCATTAAGAAGGGTGGATGCCATGGATCGAAAGCCGTGCCCTGTCATTTCGCCTTTAGCAAAGCCAAGTGCGCGTAAGGCGCCATTGATAGTGTTCTCTGACATTGGGCGATCCCTATGGCGCACTCCCGGGAAGAGGTGCTGACCGCTGCCGGTGATTGGGTATAGGGTTTTGAGGATGCCGAGGGCTTGGCTGGATAGGGGGACGATGTGCTCAGCGCTCATCTTCATTCGTGATGCAGGGATACGCCATTCTGCATTGTCAAAGTCGATTTCTGACCACTCAGCCCCTCTCAGCTCACCCGGTCGAACAAAGACGTGGGGAGAAAGGCGAAGGGCGCAAATGGTTACAATGCTGCCTTCGTAGCCGTCAATAGCCCTAAGAAGGGCTCCTACCTTTCGAGGCTCAGTAATGGCTGCGTGGTTCTTGCTCACCACCGGGGATAGTGCTCCCCTTAGAGCGGGGGCGGGGTCATAGTTGCCTCTACCTGTTGCTATGGCGAAGCGAAATACTTGGCTTGCCACTTGCTTGGCTCGTTTCGCTGTTTCGTGTGTTCCTCGGGCCTCAACTTTTCGAAGTGTTTCCAGCAGTTTGACTGGCGTGATTTCGTCAGGAGACAGGTTCCCAAGGGATGGAAATATAAAGCTCTCCAGCAGCCATTTCTGTTTTTGGGCCGTAGAGGGTTTCCACTTTCCGCTTTGCATATCGAGCCATTCCCGGGCTATCGATTCAAATGAAAGTGCTCCACTCCTCTTTGCTGACTCTGCCTTGCGGACTTCGCTGGGATCTGTGCCGGTTGCTATTAGGGCTCTGGCATCATCCCTCTGCTTTCTGGCTTGGGAGAGACTGACTTCCGGGTAGGTGCCAAAGGAAATAGTGTTTTCTCTCTTGTTGGAGGGGCGGCGATAACGAAATTGCCAATACTTTCCCCCGCTGGCTTCAACCTTGAGATGCAGGCCTTTCCCGTCACTTAGCTTGATGAAGGCTTTTCCTTCGGGGGATTTGGCTTTCCTAATGGCTGTGTCCGTCAGCTTCATTTGCGGGTATCTCAAGATGGGTAGGGATAGTGTACCCACAAAAGTACCCGTAATTGCCCTCGGATTTCAACGGACTCGCTAGGACTGCTCTAGACACAAAAAAGCCCCTGATTACTGTATAATCAAGGGCTTTAAGGCGAGGCCGGAACCTCTAGGACTGCAATTTGGTGCCCGGAGGCGGAATCGAACCACCGACACGAGGATTTTCAATCCTCTGCTCTACCGACTGAGCTATCCGGGCAATCAGGGCGCGTATTAAAGCGGCTTGGATCGAAGTCGTCAAGCCATGGGCGTTTATTTGTTCGCATCGTGAGCAGGTGGAACGTATCCCTCTGCTTTTTCGTAGTTTTCATTGTTCAGAAAACGATCACGTTGCTCATCAAGGAAGCGTTTGGCTTCCGGGTCCATCACGTTCAGGTGTTTTTCGTTGATGAGCATGGTTTGTTCGTGAAGCCATTCCTTCCAGGCTTGCTGGGATACATGGTCGAAGATGTCCTGCCCCTTGGGGCCTGGGAAGGGTGGACGGGGCAGACCTTCCATGTCGCTTTGGTATTTGCGGCAGAAAACCGTGCGGCTCATAACGTCTCCGTGGGAATGCTTGGTCTGAATGGAGGTTTGGGGCGACTATAACATGCGGGCTTGCCGTGGTGCGGACAAGCTGGCTAGCAGCTTTTTCACAGGGGCTGCCAGCCCCAATTTCCCGGGGTTTTGTGGGTTTACCCAGCGGCCATTATTGTCACAGGGGCCGGCTGTGTCCACGGCCACTTCCAGCGGCTCGATATCCAGGTGGTAGTGGCTGAAAGTGTGCCGAAAGGGGGGCAGCTGTTGGGTGTCGCCACGGGCATCAAAAGCGCGGGTTTGAAGGGCATGGTGTACCTGTTCCATGGCACAGGTTTGCGGGAAGCACCACAGGCCGCCCCAGATGCCTTGCTGGGGGCGCTGTTCCAGCCAAACCTGACCCTCCCTGTCACGCAAGATAAGCATGACGGTGGTGCGCACCGGCAGGGTTTTTTTCGGCTTTTTGCCGGGGTAGTCCTGGGGGTTGCCGTTGGCATGGGCTTGGCACCCGGTTTTCACTGGGCAGGCGGTGCAGTCGGGGGTGCTGCGTCGACACAGGGTCGCTCCCAGGTCCATGATCGCCTGGGTGTAGTCTGCCAGTCGGTGGTCGGGTGTGTAGTGCTCGGCCAGCTCCCATAGCCGGCTTTCCACAGGTTTCTTGCCGGGCCAGCCAGGTACGGCATGCAGTCGGGCCAGCACCCGTTTAACGTTGCCGTCGAGGATGGGAGCGCGAATGCCGCGGCTCTGGGCAAGGATAGCCCCAGCCGTGGAGGGGCCGATGCCGGGGAGTGTGGCAACTTCTTCTACGGTGTTGGGGAAATCACCTGCGTAGTTCTCCAGTAATTGCTGCGCACATTTGTGGAGGTTGCGGGCGCGGGCGTAGTAGCCGAGGCCGGTCCACAGGTGTAGGACTTCATCCTGTTTGGCCTGCGCCAGCGTTTTGACATCCGGAAAGTGCTCCATGAACCGCTGGAAGTAGGGAATCACCGTGTTCACTTGGGTTTGTTGCAGCATGATTTCCGATATCCACACCTGATAAGGCGTGCGAGGGTGCTGCCAAGGAAGGTCTTGGCGGCCATGCTGGTCGTACCAGTCGAGCAGCGCCTGGCTGAAATGCTCGGGACTCAATGAGTATTTAGGCATGGACTTCCGGGTGGGTAGGGCGAAAGCTGACGTTGGTTTGCTTTCGCCCTACGATTGCGGTTCGGTTTAGCGGCCGCGTGCGTGTGAAATACACAGCGGTTTTTAATTAAACAGTTTCTTTAGGCCGTCCTGTAGCTGTTTGTTGATTTCGTCCTTGGCTTTCTTTTGTGCGGCATCCTTGAGGATTTCTTCGGTGGTGTCACCCTCACCTTCAATGCCGAATTTGTCTTTTAGCTTGTCCTTGGTGGCGTTAGCGGCGACCTGTTTACCAATGTCCTTGAAGCCATCCTTGTCAGGGCCGCACCATTTGGCCGGGCTGCCGCCTAGGTTGCCTTCACAACGTAGTGGCCAGGTGGTGCCTTGCAAATACTTGGATGTGCCCAACTCTGGTGACTGCATGCCAATTTTCAGGTCGAAGTCTTGGTTGAGTATGTTCATCCAGCCGCTACCGCTTAATTCACCCTTGCTGAGGGTGGCATTAAGACTGTCGAGATAGGCTACGTTCTTGTCCAGCCGAGCCTTGGTTTTAAGGTCAAGAATTTTGGTGTCTTCGGATAGAGGGGAAGGCAGCTTGCCCGATTCTTGGTTGGGAATTAGGGCGGCTGCTAATCCCTGAAATTGACCCAACATGTCGTTCACGCCACCTACCAGGGTGTCGTACAGGTTCAGGCCGCGCACAGTGGCGTCAGCCAGGCTTAGATCGATGTTGCCTTTGGCGGAGTTCATCAGTGCTTTTTCACTGTTGCCACTAGCGCTGTAGCTGCCGGACATGGAAAAAATACCCTTGGCGAGATCGTCGTCGAGTGCCATCTGGGCGATGGGCTGAATTTGTACGCTGCTGATTTTGTTAGTGGCCGAAATTTTTGGGGTGCTGCCGGCGACATTTAGCGTGCCGTTGGCGCTGAAACTGCCGCCCAGGGTGTTGCCGGTGGCTTGGGTCAATTTGAGGACGCCGTTGTTGGCGGTAACCGCAAATTTCATATCGCTGGCGCTGATGCCGTCATAGTTGAGACTGCCGATGGCCAGTTTACCGTCTACCCGTAATGGGCGCAGCGTGTCCACGGGGATCAATTCTGCGTCGCTGAGGCTATTGGTGCCGCCGGTTTTGCCGCCGCCAGGTGCCGCGGTTTCAGTTTCGCCGCTGGCGGGAGGCATGTAGCCATCTAGAGTGATTTTATCGAGCGTCAGATCAAAGACGATTTTTCCGCTTTCCAGGCTGGCTAGACCAGCGCTCCCACGGAGGGTGCTGTCATCCAGGGTCACGGTGAGCGGGCTGGCCATGACGCTGCCGGGCTCGCCGCCCAAGGTGGCCTCTAGGGCAATGTTGCTCAGTGCTTGGCTGTCGGTGGTTTCGATGGGGGCCTCGCCAATGGCTTCCAGTACTTTGTTGGCATCGAAAGGCGCGGTGGCCAGTTTGCCGCTGAGCTGCATGTCACCGGTGAGTGCGGTGATCTCAACATTACCTTTAGTCTCTGTGCCGGCGGCTTGCAGCAGGAGATCCTTAATGGAGGCCGTGTCTTCGTCTAGGTTTACCTCAAAATTCTGTTCCAGGTGCACATCCACCGGCATAGTGGTGGCGCCAGCGATGTTGGCATCCAGTTTCATCGGATTGAGGAGAAAGTGGTTGTTGTCGATATCGGCGGATAAAACGGTGTCCAAATTCATGTCCACTCGCATGTCGCTTTGGTCTTGATAGCGCAGGGATAGCTGGAGAGGGAAAGGCTCGTCCAGGTTTACGTCTTGGGCGTTCAGGTTGAAGTGCTCGACCACGATATCCGTGCTGTCAGCGGTATTGCGGTAGCGGACCTTGCCGTCGCTGACCACAACCGTGGGGATAGTGAGGGGAATGTCGAAGCTGCTGCTATCTTCCTCTGCGTTGGCCGGTTCCTCTGCCTTTGCGGTGTCTTCTGCGGGTGTCTGCGGGCCGATTTGTTCCCAGTTGGCGCCATCAGGGCCATCAACCAAATTGACATCCAAGCCAGCCAGAGTAATACCATCCATTTCCACCTGACCATACAGTAGTGGTAGCACTGCGACGCTGACACTGGCCTCATCGAGTGCAGCGAATAGGGCCTCTTCATCGGCGATGCGCGCTTCTGTGCGGCCTAGGCTGACGCCTAGAGAGGGCCAAAACTGCCACGCTAGGTCGCCTTGAATATCTAAGGTCAGGTTGGCCTGCTCTTGCGCCTGCTTCTCGATTTCTGGCTTAAATTCGTTGGGGTCAATCACCTGCGTGATCACAAAAACAGCAATGGCTAATAGCACAATGATGGTAAATAAAGTGATCAGCAAAATTTTTAACAGGCGTCCCATGGAGCACTCCTTGCGCGTTGGTCATTGGATCGTGATTATAGCAGTGGGAATTCACTGACCATACCGTAGCATTATTCGTGATTGTTATTGTGAGTTAGGGGAAGAGCGTTTGCGAAAGTTCCATGTTGCTGCCTTGATGCTGCTGCTTATGGTTGGGGCAATAGTGCGTGCTGAGCCTATTGCGCTTGCTTCGGCAGGTGACAGTGTTCAGCTGGGGGCCCAGGTCGAAGTGCTGGAGGACCCGGAAGGAAACTGGACCTTGAGCCAGATCCGGGACCAGTTCGCCAGCCGGTTTCGCAAAAACGACAGTGATACGCTGAACTTTGGCTTCACCAAAAGCACTATCTGGCTGCGTTTTCAGGTGAATGCCAGCCAGATGGATGGGCGTAGCTGGTTTCTGGTAGAGCGCTATCCCATTCTCGATGAGCTGACGCTGTTTGTGCCACAAGCCGATGGTGAGTTCCGTAAATATGCAGTGGGAGATACCCGCTCATTCGGTAGTCGGCCCATGGATCACCGTGCTTTCGTGTTCAACCTGGACGCACTGCCTGACGGGGTGAGTGAGTACTATATTAAGGTGCGCGGTAAAGGCGCCCTGAACATGATGCCTATGCTGTACAGTGCGAAGGGGCTGGTGGAATACACCTATATCGAGCAGTTGCTTCAGGGATTGTTCTACGGTTCCCTGACCATCATGTTGATTTACAATCTGCTGCTCTTTCTGTCTCTGCGTGACAATGTGCACCTGCATTTTGTGGTATTCCTCACCGGGGTGCTTTTTTTCAATATCTGCGTGAGTGGTTTCGGGCTGCAGTATCTGTGGCCAGACAATCCCAAAGTTAACGAATATTTTTGGCTGACCACGTATATTTGCGGGTTGTCGCTGGCGCTGTATTCACGGCAGTTCTTGCAGCTGGCACAGCGTTTCCCTCGTTATGATCGGTTGCTGAAACATTACCTGATATTGATCGGGCTGGCGTTCCTGTTGCAGTGGGTGATACCGCCACCGTACTCCTACCACTTGTCCACGGTGATGGTGATGATAACGGTGGTGTTATTCAGCTGGTTGGGTTGGGTGGTCTGGCGCCAGGGGTTCCGCGTAGCGCGCTTGTATGTGTTGGCTTGGTCCGTGTTCTTGCTCGCTGTGTTTTTGTATGCCTTGGGCAACCTAGGATTAATTCCCTATAGCGTGATTGTTCCTTATTTGCTGCATTTTGGCGCGTTGTGGGTGGTGGTGATGTTGTCGCTAGCGCTGGGTGACCGGATCCGTTTTCTGGAAAGCGAGAGCAAGCAGTTGTCTGTTGAGGCGCAACAGAATTTGGAGCGGCACCTGGCGGATATTGAGCAGATGAACCAGGATAAATCCATGTTCTTGCAATACATCAGCCACGAACTGAATACGCCGATCAATTGGATTGGCGCGGCGGACTCCTTGGGGCAATCAGGGCAGGGGCAGGGCGACAAAGATGTGGACGTATGGGCCATGGTGCGCAAGGGGCAGCGGCGACTTACCGGTATCGTCAGCACGTCATTGCGCTACTTCGACCTTTCCGACCGTGATCAGCCGCCGCTACAGGGGCGTTGCCAGCCCATGTGGATGTTGGACGCCATTCTCCGTGAGCAGGCGGAGCGGATAACGGAATGTGGCGTGGTGGTGCGTAATCGGGTTAGCCCGAATCTACAGGTGCGTGCTTGCGAGGGTGAATTGAGTGAGGTGCTGTCTATGGCGCTGGATAATGCCCTGCGGTTCAGCGCTGAGGGTGACTGTGTGGACATCACAAGCACAGTAGATGCATCCGCAGAGAATGCAGAACTTTGCATTCGCGATGAGGGCAGAGGCGCTACAGCAGACCAGCTGGAAAAGATTCTAGAGCCGTTTTTCGTGATGGGCTCACGGCACCACGAAGAAGGGTTCGGCTTATCGCTGGCCATGGCGCGGGTAATGATTGAACAAGTGGGCGGCGCGTTGTGGGCTGAGAGCGACGGCCCCGGGCGGGGCTTTGCTCTGCATATTCAGTTGCCGTTGGCTTAACTATAGCGACCGTTGTGTCTGACAGTGGTCTGGCAGCGTCAGATTTTCCCCCAGCTGTTGACCGATTAAGCGTAGGAAATCCTTGCCTACGCCTCGCCCTTGAGTGGCTGGGTGCACTACCATCCAGGCCAGTTGGGGCTGTTTTTCTTCTATGAGTGCAATAGCGACACGCTGGCCATTGAAGTGGGCGGCGAACAACCGCCCTTGTCCGCTGGCGACCGCATCGGCTAGCTTCTGGCGGTATTGCGGCGCATCACGAAGCACCTTGGCAAAGGCCTCACACTGATTTTCGCTAAGGGTGTGGGCTTCTACGCTGATCGGCATCTGTCCTCTCCGCTGGTTAGGTCCTGTTGGGGTGCGTATAATAGCCGGTCCAATGCCTGGGAGGTATAGATGAGCAAGCGAAGCGCTACCGTAGAGCGCAACACCCTGGAAACCCAGATTCAAGCCACTATCAATTTGGATGGTACCGGCCAGTGCACGCTGGATACGGGTCTGCCGTTCCTTGAGCACATGCTGGATCAGGTGGCCCGTCATGGCCTGGTTGATTTGGATATCAAAGCCAAGGGTGATCTGCACATCGATGCCCACCACACGGTGGAAGATATCGGTATCACCCTTGGGCAGGCCTTCGCCAAGGCTGTCGGTGATAAAAAAGGCGTTCGCCGTTACGGCCATGCCTATGTGCCGCTGGATGAAGCGCTGTCACGGGTGGTGCTGGATCTGTCTGGCCGGCCTGGGCTGGAGATGTTTGTGGAATTTACGCGAGGCAGCATTGGCGGCTTTGATGTGGATCTGTTCTATGAATTTTTCCAGGGCTTCGTGAACCACGCCATGATTACCCTGCATATTGATAACCTTCGCGGTAAAAACGCGCATCACCAGGCCGAGACCGTCTTTAAGGCGTTTGGCCGTGCACTGCGTATGGCCGTAGAGCCTGATCCTCGTATGGATGGTATTACGCCCTCCACGAAGGGCACCCTGAGCGAAAGTGGCGATAGCCAGTAAGCAGCCCAGTAGCAATTACAAGGACAGCCCCGAGTATGAGCGAAGTCGTTGCCGTTATTGATTACGGAATGGGTAACCTGCACTCCGCAGGTAAGGCGCTGGAGAAAGTCGCCGATGGCCAGAAAATCATTATTACCGGCGATCCGGCGCAGGTGCGTGCAGCGGACCGGGTGGTTTTTCCTGGTGTGGGTGCTATTCGTGACTGCATCGCGGTTCTGAAAGACACCGGCCTGGATCAGGCCATCCGTGATGTGGCGGCGGCGGGCAAACCGCTGTTGGGCATCTGTGTCGGGATGCAGGCAATGATGGCCCGTAGTGAAGAAAATCACGGGGTGGATTGCCTGGGCATCTTCGACGGCCAGGTGACTTTTTTCGGTGAGCAGTTCAGCGATACCGGTGTTCGCTTGAAAGTGCCGCACATGGGCTGGAACCAGGTACAGCAGTGCATGGCCCATCCTATGTGGGCCGGTATCGACAACCATACCCGGTTTTATTTTGTGCACAGTTACTGCGTTACCGGCCTGCCCGATGACGCTGTGGCAGGGCGCTGTGATTATGGTTTGAGTTTTGCGGCAGCCGCGGTTCAAGGCAACGTGTTTGCGGTGCAGTTCCACCCGGAAAAAAGCGCGGATGCAGGCCTCGCCCTGTTGGAAAACTTCCTGCGCTGGCAGCCATAAAAGACAGCAGGCTTGCACGCTAGGGTTTCTCTCTACGGTGTTCGTATAACGGGCGCGGCGGGGGAGGGATGCCGATTTCCATGAATTTAAATGAAGAGATTCTGATGTTACTGATTCCCGCCATCGATCTGAAAGACGGTAAATGTGTACGCCTTAAGCAAGGGCGGATGGAAGACGATACGGTGTTTTCCGAAGATCCGGTGGCCGTTGCCAGCCATTGGGTGGAGCGGGGTGCCCGCCGCTTGCATTTGGTCGACTTGAATGGGGCCTTTGCCGGTGAGCCGGTGAACGGCGATATCGTCAAAGCGATTGCCAAGGCGCACCCGGATTTACCGATCCAGATTGGGGGTGGCATCCGCAGCCCGGAAATCATTCAGGCTTATCTAGATGCCGGGGTGCAGTGGGTGATCATCGGCACCAAGGCCGTGAATGAGCCGGCTTTCGTGAAAGCCATGTGCGAGCAGTTCCCCGGCCACATTATCGTGGGTCTGGACGCGAAAGACGGCAAGGTGGCCACCGATGGCTGGGCCAATGTCACCGATGTGGATGTGATCGACCTGGCGAAACAATTCGAGAACGATGGCGTTTCGGCCATCGTCTACACCGACATCAGCCGTGATGGCATGCTGCAGGGGGTGAATGTGGACGCCACTGTGCGCTTGGCCCAGTCCATGTCGATCCCGGTGATCGCTTCCGGCGGCATTACCAATCTTGATGACGTGCGCAACCTGTGTGCAGTGGCCGATCAGGGCATCAGTGGTGCTATCACGGGCCGTGCCATCTATGAGAACACCCTGGACTTTGCCGATGGTCAGGCGTTGTCCGATGAGTTGAGCGGCGCCTGAGCGCCGGGGACGTATTATGGGTTTAGCCAAACGCATTATTCCGTGTCTGGATGTGGACGCCGGCCGAGTGGTCAAGGGCGTGCAATTCGTGGATATCCGTGACGCCGGTGACCCGGTGGAAATTGCCAAGCGCTATAACGACGCTGGGGCGGATGAAATTACCTTTTTGGACATCACCGCCAGCCATCAAGAGCGCGATACCACCCTGCACACGGTGGAACAGATCGCCAGCCAGGTGTTTATCCCGCTGACCGTGGGTGGCGGTGTGCGTGCGTTGGAGGATATTCGTAACTTGCTGAATGCCGGTGCCGACAAGGTGGCGATCAACTCTGCCGCGGTGCATAACCCGGAGTTTGTTCGTGAGGCGGCGGAGCGGTTTGGTTCCCAATGTATTGTGGTGGCGATTGATGCGAAAAAAGTCAGCGCGGAAAGCGATACCAACCGCTGGGAAATCTTCACCCACGGCGGTCGTAAACCCACTGGGCTGGATGCGGTGGAATGGGCCCGGAAAATGACCGACTACGGCGCGGGTGAAATTCTGTTGACCAGCATGGACCGCGATGGCACCAAGAATGGTTTTGATATTGCCCTGACTCGAGCCATTGCCGATGCGGTCCCCGTCCCGGTGATTGCCTCTGGCGGGGTTGGCAACCTACAGCACTTGGTTGATGGTGTGCAGCAGGGCGGTGCTGATGCGGTGTTGGCGGCGTCGATTTTCCATTTCGGAGAGTATTCAGTGCAGCAAGCCAAGGAGTTTATGCAGTCTGCCGGCGTGGAAATGCGCCTAGGCTAACCGGTGTTTTCTTCTTGTCGGGCGGATTACACCCTTCCTGTCATCACTTTAGAGCGTTGCGTACTGGTCATAAATTAGCCCCACTTTTCTCTTGGCTTGGGCTCACAGCTCCCGGATAGAAGCATAAAAATCAGGGGCGCGTTGTGGTGTCGAGCGCGCTCGATTGAGATTGGGCTGTCGCTACTCGTGCGGATGTTGGCGTTTAGACTTCCTGGTGGTTGGTTATGCCAGCCCCGCATTTGGTAAAAATCGGGCTTAAGGGCGGATGTTAACGCTCGCCTGGCTGGTGGCCGTGGTCACCGCTGGGGTGCTAAGCAAGGAGGATACGGGCACCACATCAATGCCGGCCTCTTCCATCAACGGTAAAACCTGTTGCAGATAATGTACGGTTTCCGGGTACGGGTGGCCGATAGCGATGGCCTGGCCGTGCTGCCGGGCCAGTCGTATCAGTCGGTTAAATTGCTGATTGATGCTCACTGGGTTGCGGTTGTTATCCAGAAAGACATCGCGCCGAGCGTTGGGTAGTCCCACTTGCTGGGCCACCTGCTGCGCCACGGTGTGGCTGCTGGTGCGGCTGTCCACAAAGAAAAGCTGGTGCGCTTTTAGTTCGGCCATTAACCAACCCATGGTTTGTGGCTGTTCGGTGAGCGCGCTGCCCATATGATTATTCAGCCCGCGGGCTTGTGGAATTTGGCCCAGGGCCTGACGAACGGCCTCCAGTAACTGAGGTTCATCCATTCCATTTTGCAGGCCACCACGGTCGAGTTTTTGGTGGCCTTGCGTGGCCATAGGCATGTGCACCAGCACTTCCTTGCCCGCCAGGCTAGCCCGTTCCGCGAGCCGACGCCCGTGGGGAGAAAAAGGAATGACGGCACAGGCCACCGGTGCGGGCAGGTCGATAATGGCCTGTCCTTGCTGGCGACTGTAGCCTAGGTCGTCGATGATAATAGCAATGCGCGGAGCCGCTAAGCCGCTAACGCTGCTTATCAATAGCCCGGGCAGGAGAAGGGCTAGGGTCAGTATGCGTCTTGCCATCAGGGCATGGCTGGGCGTTGGGTCAAGACGATGCCTTTAAGAATCGAGAGTGCTTGGGCCAGAGCATAATCTTCCTGGGCCAGGGAACCGGCTTTTTGTTGCTTCTCGCTGCCTCCGTTTTCGTTATCTAGATGGCGCGGCAGGTCGGCTTCGCGCAAATACATGTCTTTACGCACTTCAAGCTTGGTAACGACGTCCACCTCAATGTCAGGCTCGATGCCCTCTGCTTGAATAGAGCGGCCTTTTGGCGTGTAGTAGCGGGCGGTGGTGAGCTTAAGGGCACGGTCCTTGCTCAATGGCAGCACGCTTTGTACCGAGCCTTTACCAAACGTGCGATTGCCCACCACGACGGCGCGCTTCTGGTCTTGCAGAGCGCCGGCCACGATTTCTGAAGCGGAGGCACTGCCACCGTTAACTAGTACCACTAGCGGTTTGCCGTTCAGTGCGTCGCCAGGTCGTGATTCCAAATCGTTGCGGCTCCGTTTGTCCC
>AZIH01007551.1_pt1 | contig 15095 bp, 19 predicted proteins | sample 359041 | NCBI WGS metagenome assembly AZIH01 (sample SAMN02429716, study PRJNA222664) | marine sediment metagenome | biome: Sediment sample; isolation source: enrichment culture of sample MGS-ANC(UA) from oil contaminated site at the... | place: Italy: Ancona | collected 2012-02-14 | depth 6 m m
GAAGCAGGGAAACAAGATTACCAGGGTATTGGCCTGGACATTCATCTGAGCCGCTCCCGAGATGGCGCATGATTATGCGAAACCTGCAGTGGCATTACTCCGCTATAAGCACATCGAAACCACCGTATAAAAACCACAGTCTCGTCTTTGCCACAATTCACAGCCCCTGGGAAAGATTAACGCCGAGCGTCAGGCGCGCTGTCAAGCGTCGCCTGCACGCTCTTGTTGGCCATCCGCTTTGAATCCTTCGTGGAAAGTGACAGTGCCTTGGGGAATATTCCCGTCGAAAGACATTGCGAGAAAGACTTCCGGTGGGACTCCCTCATGGACAAGTTCTGGAACGTTATCGAATCCGAACTTCTTGTAGTACTCCGGATGCCCTACGAGACAACAGCCGCGAGCCTGCATCTCCCTCAGTTGTGCCAATCCTTCGCGGATCAGGGCCTTGCCAATGCCCTGACGTTGGTATTCCGGCGAGACCGAAACAGGTCCAAGTCCGTACCAGTCCGGTGTGCCGTCGGAAATGGTCACGGGCGAGAACGCAATGTGACCAATTACTCGGCCATCCATCTCTGCGACCAGCGATACCGTGAGGGCATTGCCGGCGCGTAGCGCCTCGATTATAAATTGCTCCGTGTGGTTGCTGATCTCCAGCGTATTGAAGGCAGCGATAGTCACTTCGCTAATTGCGCTGACATCGACGATTGTTTCATTCCTGATAGTGACATCGGGTTTCATGGGGCATATTCCTTTGGCCAATCGGGATAGGGAGGCGCCTCACGGCACCCCTCCTCCCACACCACCGGGCATACGGATCACGTACCACGGCGGTTCGGTTAATTAATTTGATCCCCTACCATTGTGATCCAACGCCGTGAATATCCTCTCACAACAGCCGAATCGATAGGGGGCCAACCGGATTTCGATCACTTGCCAAGCCCACCGCAGCTTCACCGGGTCTGGTGCAATACCGCCGTGCCAAGACAGGGCCTCCTCCTCTTAACCGTTCAGGCCTTCTTGCAGCTATTCACTTCACGATAGAACATCGCGCCGAGTAGGCCACAGTACTATGCCCTCTGCTGACTTCTGTAACGCGATCAAGGACGATCACTCGTCCTTCAGTTGATCCCTCAACACGCTACAGACCTCCCGGGGTAAGACACTAGACTTTCATGGCGTAGACGCTGGATTTATAAAACGCACCCCACTTGCGGATGGAGGGCTTTGCTGTCACGTGCCAGCTCGCCCCGAGTGCGTCACACCTCATATCCAGTTTCTGTTCGTCGCCCCGCCAATTTGCGTTGGGCTTCCTCCAGACCCCACCTCGCGATGACGCCCTTGCCCTTTCGCTAACGCTCGGCTCACGCGCCGGTTTGGAGCCGCGAAGCGGCGGAAAACGGTCGCTGTGCAGCCGATTGTTAAAACCTGCCAAGCCAGTACTGCGGACGTCGCCGGTCATGCGCAACCGCCAGAACTTGAAAGCCATCAAGTTTCTCTCGGTAAACGATGGATAGCGGAAATCTGTGAAGGGGCGCTCTACGAATATCTGGCTGCAACTCAACTTGCCAGGCTTTTGGTGACTCGCCAACTAAATTGGCCAGGGCCTCAAATTCCTCTATGAAGGCACCACCCAATCCCGGAACTTTTGATTCGTAATAACCAACTGATTCCAGGAATTCGGCTTCCGCTGCCGGGTGAAACGAATAGTTCATTTGATCAGTGCTCTAGCCTTCCTCATGACATCTTCACCGGACACGGCCTGAACTGAGCCATTATCGAGCTCTTCGCCTCTACGGCGGGCCTCAAGCAACCAATCGGACCTAAGTTCTTCTTCTGACGGAGACTCCAGACTCAATACCAGTCGCTGGATCAATTGGGCTCGCTCCTCTTTAGGGAGATGTAGCGCCTCGTCTTCAATTTTCTGGAGATTCATGGAAGAAACCTCTCGTTCGCGTATCACTCAATTTTGACACGGATGAGTACCGGGTGCCACGACTCGGTTTTTTCGCTTTAACGAGGCTGTAGAAAAACCCGATTCCGAGCCCTTCCCACCGCCTGATCTCTAATTTTATCTTTGCGGCCATTAGCTGGCCGATTATCCCAATTCCTGTGTTGAGCCGTCAGTTTCAGCCTTTTGAGGCTCTGGGGACCGATATCGCCAGGCCTCAGCGGCCACATTTCCGGCGCTCTGCTCCCGGATCAGGTCACCAATCGCCCGTAAATCGCCAGCTTCTCAATGTTGTGCACCAGGCAGTATAGCTGCCACTGGCCCTGTCCCTTTTTCCGGCCTCGCAAGCTGAAGCGGTTGAGCCCTTTGTTGGTCCCGATGTTACCGAACACCGGCTCCACCACCGACATCCGATGACTGTAGACCTCTTTACCCTGCTGGCTGTCGACGCGTTGCTTCATCCAGTCGGTGTGGGTGGGCCCGCGCTTCAGCTCCAGGGTATAGGAGACTTGCCGCCCTTTGCCTTTGCGGTGATTGGCAGACTCCGGGTTCTGCATACATTGATGCTTCTTAATGCAGTGTCGGCGGTGACCACGGCCCCGGTTTGATAGATGCTGTCGGCGATACCCAGCTTTTTGTAGCGAGCCTCGACCGTTTTCAATACCGGTTGCAAGGTGTGGTGTTCCTGACCTTCGCCAAAGGCCTGGGCGTCGATGATGATCTGGTGTTTCCTATCCACCGTGGCGACACCGTTATAGTCCTGGATCGTGCCCTTGCTGGTGGTCATCTTGGCGCTTTCGTTATCGGTGATGTTGCTCTTCACTTCCTTGCTCCGCTTCCCCCGACCCATCCTTGGGCGGCTCGTCTTTAGGAAGCGGTCCACTTTCTTCAGGGACTCATCCAGGGAGAGAGCCGTCTTCGCTCGGCGGATATCCCGGTCCAGTTCCGCTTCGGTCTCTGCCTCGTCCCGCTCGTGGTGTTCCTTCAAGTGGTGGCGGATCAGTCGTCGCAACTTCTCCCGTTTCTCACCCAGCTCCCTGAAAGTGCCGGACCATTCCTTCGCAGCATTCGAGGACATCTTGCAGCCGTCGATGGCAAACAGCTCGTTACCCAACAGGCCTTGTTCGTGGCACACCAGCAAGATTTGCTCGAACAGCTCTTCGATCTCATCGGCATGGCGACTGACGAACTTGGCCAGCGTGGTGAAGTGCGGGACGGTATCGCAAGACAGTGCCTTGAAGATAATGTTGGTCTCGCAGCACCACTGGATCTCCCGGCTGGAAGTAATGCCCTTTGAATAGGCGAACAGGATGATCTTCAGCAGGATGGCTGGATCGTAGGCCAAACGGCCGGTGTCTTCATTGCGGTACTTGGGGTGGAACACCGACAGGTCCAGCTTGTGTTCAATCAGGTAATGAACCGCGTGTTCAAAGGTGCCCGGCTGGAGTTGTTCCTGGTAGTTGATCACGACCATAGCGTCCTGATCGTAGTTGTAGTGCTTGAAGCGGGGCATTCCGACGGCTCCTTGTCTGTTTGCCTGATCCTACCAAACCGGGATGGGATTTTCGGGGTTTTTCTACAGCCTCAACGCCGCCAGCACATGCGCGCCTAAGGAATGGAGACGAAGCCACAATGCAGTAGCTGTGTTGGTTAGGAACTGCTGGTGAAGGGACGTCACCGGTTTTATGATGTCCTCACCCTCCCGCTGATTGGCGTTGGCAAACCGCCGCCACCCAGGAGCACCTGATGGTCAACGCATTCACACGACATCCCGTGGCCGTTTTGAGCCTGAATCCGGCTGTTGATATCACCTATGAAATCCCCAAGCTGATTGCTGACCAGAAGGTCCATGCCCTGAATTCCCGTTACGATCCCGGCGGTAATGGGATTAATGTCGGTCGCGGTCTCAAACGACTTGGAGTGCAAGCGTGCACCTTCTGTGTTGTCGCCGGCGAAATCGGTCGTTTCCTGCGCCATCAGCTCGATGCGCAGCTGGACCAGGTCAGTTATCAGGAGGTAGACGGCGAAACCCGGATCAATGGCACCATTCTCGAAAGCGTGACTGGTGCCCAGTTTGAGGTCAGTGGCGTCGGCCCCGTGGTGTCGACGGCACAGTGGGAACATTTGCTCGATCAATTCGTGACCCATTGCAACGAGGGGTTGGGGGTTATCACCGGATCGTTACAGCGGGGCTTGCCGAAGGACCTTTACGCCGAAGCGGTCCGGCGGGTGCAGGCAGCCGGGGGGCGCGCACTCGTCGACTCTCATGATGAACTTCTGCAGCATGCGATCGAAGCCCAACCTTTCATGATCAAGCCCAACCGTTTCGAACTGGAAGCCCTGGTCGGGCAGCCTCTTACAAATCAGCAGGATATCGTTCGGGAAGCCCGCCAACTGCAGGGGCGGGGCGTGAGCTGGGTCTGCGTCTCCATGGGCGCTGAGGGTGCGTTGCTGGTGACTTCGTCCAGTGTCCTGAAGGGGGAAGCGCCTTCGGTCCCCGTGATCTCCACGGTCGGGGCCGGTGATTCGATGGTAGCCGGTATGGCGGGGCTACTCGCGCAGGGCGCATCGGAACGGGATGCATTACGTGAAGGCATTGCCTGCAGCGCGGCAACGGTGATGCAGCCAGGAACCGAGTTGTTCGATAAGGAAACGGTCGATCGGCTCCGTGGTGAGGTTCGGGTTACACAGCTTTCGCTATGAACGGGTAAAAACAAAACACCCCGTATCTGCGATACTCCTGAGGGGTAACCCGAACCGATAAAACCCGCTTGCTCAAGCGGGAATGGCGGCAATCACCATAATTTCCACTTTCCATTCCGGTTTGGCCAGATTGCCTGTGACACAGGCACGGGCTGGGGTACGTCCTGGTGTAACCCAGGCATCCCAGGCCGCGTTCATTTCCTGGAACTCAGCCATATCAGTTACCCAGATGGTCGCAGACAGGATGTGGGATTTATCGGTACCGGCCTTGGCCAGCAGTTGATCGATGCCTTGCAGAATCTGTTCGGTTTGTCCGCGCATGCCGGCACTGGCGTCATGAGCTACCTGGCCTGCCAGATAGGCCGTGTTGCCATGCACGACGACCTGACTCATACGTTGGTTGCTGTCGATGTAACGATCACTCATAAAATACACTCTTTCTAGTTGAATAAAGCGGGAAGCCCGCGCCATTAACCACAACGGAAGCCCTGCAAGAAGGCGGCAAGATTATCACCGAGGCTATCCGTTGGATATCCGCCCTCCTGAACAATCACTTTCGGGCCTTTGACCTGCGCCAGGCGCTGGCCAACCCGGTAAAAATCCTCGGTTTCCAGCGTCATCCCGGCCAGGGGGTCATCCTTATGGGCATCAAGCCCGAGTGCGATGACGATGGCCTGAGGCTGATATTCGGCAAGCGCTGACAACAGGCGCGACAAGGCCTGTAAAAAATCAATGCCGTTGGCCCCCAGTGGCAGAGGTACATTGCGGTTATACCCCTTGCCATCACCTTCCCCCACTTCATCCGCCGCACCCCAGTAAAAGGGGTAGAAATCCGCGGGGTCGACATGGACTGAGCCAGTCCAGACATCGTTTCGTTGCCAAAAAATGTCCTGGGTTCCGTTGCCGTGATGCACATCGACATCGATGATGGCTACGCGCTCGTGGCGCTCACGCAATACGGTGGCTGCCAAAGCCGAGTTGTTCAGGAAGCAGAAGCCGCCTGCCCGTTCCGGCCCGGCATGGTGGCCCGGCGGTCGACACAGAGCGTAGCTGGCCAGCTCGCCTTGCAGCACGGCATCCGCCGCTGCCTGTGCTGTTGTTGCACTGGCGAGAATGCCGGTATAACTGCTTTCATCCATCGGGCACGCCATATCATGCATGTGCCACCCTGCCTGGCCGATTATGTGGCGAGGGTAAAAACGGGCATAGCCACAAGGATGTACATTGGGTGCAACCACATCGGAAGCACCGGGCATGGCCCGCCAACGCTCCACCACACTCTCAAGGAAGCTAAGATAGCGAGAGGTGTGAATACGCTTCAGCCGGTCCAGAAGGAGCGTATCCCTGGTAAGCGGTGGCAACAGAATCAGACTGGCACTCGTCGCTTCAATCGCCGCTTTCAGGCGCTCAGAGCGAACCGGTTGCTCTGGTGAGGGCGCGGGTTGACCACGGAGCAAAAAGTGCTTGGGGGCGTGAGATTTTTGCGCCTCATGGTAAAAACATTTCACGGTTCACCGCCTAGTGATGATCACCGAGGTGTTTGCTCAGGAAGTTGCACGTTCGCTCCTGATCCGGATCACTGAACAGCTTATCCGGGGTGCCTTCTTCAACAACGACGCCCCCATCCATAAACATGGCCCAGTCCGAAACGTCACGCGCAAATCCCATCTCGTGTGTCACGATCAACATGGTCATATGTTCTTCTGCCAGGCCGCGCATTACCCGGTTAACTTCTTCGACAAGCTCCGGATCCAGTGCTGAAGTCGCCTCGTCAAAGAGCATCACTTTGGGCTGCATCGCCAGCGCCCGGGCGATCGCCACCCTTTGCTTCTGGCCACCCGACAACCAGTTTGGAAACACCTCAGCTTTCTCGGCAAGACCAACCCGGTCAAGCAATTCCATGCCCAACTCCCGGGCCACGTTTTTATCCATACCTTTCAGTTTGCGTGGTGCCAGGGTGACGTTGTCGATCGTGGACAGGTGAGGAAAGAGATTGAAGTGTTGAAAGACCATGCCCATGTTCTGACGGATATGGTTGATATGGCGTTCAAATGCCAGGCCTTTTTTATCGGGGCGGTTCACCTGGATGCCGTCGAGAAGAATCTCACCCTGGTCAATCACCTCCAGTTGGTTCACCGAGCGTAACAGCGTGCTCTTGCCGGAACCGGAAGGACCAATAATGGATATGATCTTTCCGCGATTTACCGTCAGGTTGATGCCCTTCAAAACTTCCAGATCGCCAAACCGCTTGTGCACGTTGCGGATTTCGACCATCGGAGTTTCGGTTTGATGTTCAGTGCTCATGGATTCTCCCGCCTGTCATGCTGCAATAGATTAGGGTTTAGCGACGATAGGCCGTCTGCCGCTCCAGCCAGGCCTGGCCTAGCTCCATAAAAATGTTGATCAGGTAGTACAGCGTGGCGATAACGATGAAAAACTCGAATGGCCGGAACGTTACGCTGATCGCATACTGAGAGGCATACACCAGCTCAGCCACACCAATGGCGGATAAGACGGACGTATCTTTCACCATTAAAATCATATTGTTGCCCAGTTGCGGGATCGCGCGAATAAAGGCCTGCGGCACAATAATGTAGAAAATGGTGGCTCCATGCCCAAAGCCGAGGGACCGTGAAGCTTCATACTGACCGTCGGACACTGATTTGATGGTGGCAATGAAAATGTCGGCGTTGTAGGCCATGTAGTGAAAACCCAGCCCAAGAATGCCAACCAGGATGGCGGGAATCAGAATCCACTCGCCGAGGCCAAAATACAAAAAGTAGAGTTGTAGCAGCAGTGGCGTGGTCATGAACAGCCAGATAAAAAAGCGCAATGGCCAGCTCACAACCTTATTGATATAAATGGAAATCACCGCCACCAACAGCCCACCCACAATAGACATGAATGCAACGACAAGGGCCACCAGGAAACCCACACCAAGGCCTTTCAGCAAGGTAGGGAAATAGGTTATTACCGGACCGAAATCAAATTCCATCTCTGCGCCCTTCTATTGGGTTGTGTAGCGCGTCGCGCGACGATAGGCCAGTTCGATGATGCCCATCACCGCGTAGACAATAACGATGTACATCAATGCACTGAGGGTGAAAATCTCCAGCGGCTTGTAGGTCGAACCAATCAGGCGCTGAGCCTGATACGTCAACTCAACCACCGAGATGATGGAAACCAGGGAGGAGTTTTTCACCAGTACAATGGCCAACACCCCGACAGAACGAATCATCAGTGCGGCAGCTTGCGGCAACACGACAGACACCATCGTGTGTACCTTGCCAAACCCCAGTGACCTGGCGGCTTCCGCCTGACCTTTATCCACCGATTCAATGGAGCCGCGAATCGCTTCACTCATGTAGGCGCCAATATTGAAAGCACCCACGACGACACCACACGTGAAGGGGTCAAGCTTTAAGCCAATACTGGGGCCACCATAAAACACCAGCAACAATTGGACGAAATAGGGAGTCCCGCGAACCACGCTGATATAGCCACGGGCAAACCAGCGGATGGGTGCAAAGCGAAAAGACTGCAAGAAGACCAGCCCACAGGCCACGAAAAATCCAAAGAGCAGGCCACGGGCCGAGATGTCGATCGTGACCCAGGCCGCCTTGATCAACAAGGGCGTGACCTCGACCATCAGGTTGAAATCCATGGTCTTACCTTTTCACTGTTATTGGTAATACGACGCTCGAAGTATTGACCCAGGGGAGAGCCTTAAAGCGCAGGCTGCAACTGGCTCTCCCCTTGCCCAGCCTTTACTCGATGTTGGCGCCTTCGCCAATCCACTTATCGACAATGGCCTGGTAAGTACCATCAGCCTTGATTTCTTTCAGGGCTGAGTTCAGAGCCTTAAGCAGCTCAGGGTGATTCTTTTGAATAGAAATGGCGGCAGGCCAGCGTGGCAATTCACCAACGTCTACCATCTTGATGTCGGGTGCATTTTCCTGCATGGCAACCAGCACGGGCACGTCATCAGCGATCATGGCATCGATGCGGCCTGTGGTCAGGCCATTCATCATGTCAGGTAAGCCCTGGAAGGTCTGGTTACGCCATTTGCCGTCAGCGTTTTCCACCGCCCACTGGTTACCGGTTTCACCCAGAGTGGAACCAATACGCTTGCCTGCAAAGTCATCGATGCTATTGATATCGTCGGTACTTCCTTGCACCCAGACTGAGAGACCCGCGCTGTAGTAGGGATCGGTAAAGTCAACGGCCTGCCGACGCTCTTCGGTGTTGCTCATGCTGCAAATGCAGGCATCAAAACGGCCACCGACCAGGGCGGCGATGATGCCGTTCCAGGGGGAGGACTGTACGTTAACCTCAACACCCATCTTTTCAGCCAGAGCCCTAGCAATATCAACATCAAAGCCAACCAGGTTGCCCTGGGTGTCAACAAAACTGAAGGGAGGGTACGCGCCGGAATTTACCACCTGAAATACGTCATCACGGATTTCAGACAGATCACGCGCCTGTGCCGGCATAGCGACCATGACCGCTGCACTTGTGACGAATGCTGCGACAGCCAGAGATTGAGAGAACTTTTTAGTAAGAGCCTTCATATTCTTCTTCCTGTTCAGACTTTTTTATAAAGCAACGCACACATCGATGCATCGCACCTCTTCACACCGGTTTATGACCGTTCCTGTTGAGCCAGGATTGATCGTTTTCATCCGTCCAGATCAGTATAGATTTAACTACCTTGTATGCTGCGATGGTCACCTCCTCTCACGTGGCAAACGTCAGCTCCGCTTCGGTCCGGGCCTGCAAATCGGCGTCACTGATCTCGACCAGTTTTTCGCGCACCACCAGACCTTGCGGGGTAACGTCCATTACAGCGAGGTCGGATACTATGCGGCTGACGCAGGCTTTGGCGGTCAACGGCAGGCTGCAAGACTTCAGGATCTTGGGTCGCCCGTGTTTGTCGGTATGGGTCGTCAGCACGACGATGCGCGGCGTCTTTTGTGCCAACTCCATGGCACCACCAATCCCCGGCGAAAATTTGCCCGGAATTTTCCAGTTGGCAAGGTTGCCCTGCTCGTCGACTTCGAAGGCGCCAATCATGGTCAAATCCAGGCGAGCGCGACGAATCAGGGCGAAAGAGACAGCGCTGTCGAACAGACTGGCGCCTTCGCGAAGGGAAACATAGGCACCGGCGGCATCAATGAGGAAGGAGTCCATTGCCTCTGGTGGACTCTGCTTCCAGGCACCCAGAATGCCGTTCTCTGAATGGATCTGTACATCGAAGTCGTCCGGTAGGTAACGGATAACCTGCGTGGGCAAACCAATGCCCAGATTGACAATGCTGCCCGGGGTGATTTCATTCACCGCCCGGCTCAAAATGCGTTCAGCGGCGGACATGATGTTCCAGGACCCCGTATTCAGAGGTGAGTGATTCCAGCGGTACGATGCTGTCGACAAAGGCACCCGGCGTATGCACGTGTTCCGGCTTGAAACGGCCCGGCGCACCGAGATCCGGCGTCTCGACAATAACGTGGTTCGCAGCCATGGCCATCAGAGGGCTGAAATTGATAGCCGAGCCCTGATACACCAGATTGCCGATCCAGTCCGCCTGTGCGGCATGAATAAGCGCGTAGGCAGCCGGCAACGCCATCTCGACCTTGTAGGTCTGGCCTTGCCATTCGAGCAGATCTTCTGGCCGGGTAATCTCGGAATCAATACCGATGTCGGTGAGGAAACCAAAGCTGCCGGCACCGGCAGTGCGAATCTTTTCGGCCAGCATGCCCTGGGGATGAAACGCGACCTCGAGGTCGCCCTGATTCATCAGCTCAATCACGCCTTTGTTCAGGCCAATGTGCGTGGTGATCAACTTGCGCACCTGGCCATTCTCGATCAGCCGGCTCAAGCCATGACCGGGTTCATTGGCATCGTTCTTGATGATCGTCAGACCGGTCTGCCCCTGACGCACCAATTCGTTGATCAGGCTAAAGGGCGTACCCGGGTTGCCAAAACCACCGACCATGACCACAGCCCCGGAGGGAATGGCGGCGATGGCATTTTCCAGGGTCTGGTTCTTTTTCATGAACAGACCTCCAGCTCCAGCGACGCCTGTTCGAAGGCCGCGAGGCTGTCATCCAGCAGGGCGATTATGTCGTCAATGTCTGAAGCGGTGACCGTCAGTGGCGGCGTAATCAACACATGATCCCCCTCCAGGCCATTCAGGGAACGCCTCGGGTAAATCAGCAGGCCACGGGCCTTGGCCAGGGCCGTGAGCTTGTCGAAAGCATTGAACGAGGCCGGGAACGGCTGTTTTCTGGCCTTGTCCTGCACCAGTTCCACCCCCTGCAACAAGCCAACCCCGCGTACATTGCCAATGCAATCGTACTTTTGAGCCAGTTGGTCAAGTTGCTGGCGAAGATAGGTACCTTGCTCTGCGGCATTGCTAACCAGCCGCTCCGAGTCCATCACATCAATAACAGCAAGGCCCGTGGCACAGGCCAGGGGATTACCGGCGTAGGTATGACCGTGCATGAAACCACCACTGCGGCTCACCTCATCAACCAGCTCCTGACGCGCCATCATGGCGGCTATGGGGTAATAGCCGGAACCGAGCCCTTTGGCCAGCGCGATAATGTCGGGCACCACACCAAAATGCTGGTAAGCAAACCAGGCGCCGGTGCGACCCATGCCGCTGAGCACTTCGTCCATGATCAACAGGCAACCGTAGCGGTCACACAAAGCCCGCAACCCTTCCATATAGGCCCTGGTGACCATGCGCCCTCCAGTGCTGGCACCGCCAACCGGCTCCAGCGCCAGGGCGGCAATGGTTTCCGGGCCCGCCGCCAGAATGGCGCTTTCGGTCTGTTCCAGCACCGATGCAATGTGTTCTTCAACGCTAGCTTCCTGATAACGGTACAAGTCCGGAGAGGGCACCTTGACCGAGCCAAGAGTGATCGAGCGATAGGGTGCCTCCAGGGGTTCGTATCCAGTCAGCCCCAGTGCTCCGATGGTACTGCCATGATAGGAAGGGCGCAGCGACACAAACTTGCAACGCTCCGGCTGCCCTTTGGCGACGAAATACTGGACCGCCAGTTTGATTGCACTCTCGACCGCTTCCGAACCACTGCCGACAAAAAAGACTTTGTCGAGCTCACCGTCGGTGAGATCGACCAATCGGGTAGCCAGGTCCAGCGCGACCTGGCTTTCGAACTGGGTGCGATAGCTGAAAGCAACCTTATCGAGCTGCTCAACCATGGCGCGTTTTACGGTGGGGTGATTGTGGCCAACATTACAGGTGATGGCTCCTGAGCAGGCATCGATGTAACGACGACCTTTGGTATCCCATATATAGATGCCATCGGCATGGCTGACCAGCGGCATGTCATCGCTGGTCAGGTAGAACAAAGCGTTGCTGGACATTGCATCAACGACCCTTGAAAAATCGGTGTTTTTTTAATCTATTTTCATTAAAGAACAGCTATAACTTAATTTCAATGCATAATGTTTATTCATTATTTGATGATTTATACTCATGTTATAGGCCAAAAAAACACCCCTCGGGACCAGCCACTATGAGCGACATAAATCTTAACTCTCTGAAATCTTTGCTCATTTTTAAAACGCTTTATGAGACCGGCACCGCCACACGGACCGCCAAGGATTTGGGCATTACCCAGTCTGGCGTCAGTCGATCTCTGGCGCAGTTGGAAGAAAATATTGGAATTCCGCTGTTCATGCGGCACAAGAAGCGGCTAGTCGCTCTGCCGGAGGCCGATGAGCTCTATGGTGAGATTCTTGGTTTGCTGAGCAACCTGGAGAACATGAAGCATAGCATTGTGTCACTGCGGGAATTTGGCGCTTCACGCATCCGCATCGCCTCGGCACCGGCTCTGGGTTTTGCCTATGTCCCCAAAACCATCGCCCGCATCCTGAGTGACAACCCTAAATACAGCATCTATCTGGACATCATGCCCAGCCCGGAAGTGGTTCGTGCGGTTGAAGCGGGTTATTTCGATGTCGGATTTGTCACCCTGCCGGTTACCAGTCAGGTACTGGCGGTTGATGAGTTGATCTCAACCGAAGCCGTGTGCCTGATGCCCAAAAACCACAGCCTGGCCAAAGCCGAAGTGATCACAACAGAAGACCTGAAAGGCCAGCATCTGGTCATACCAAACCAGCCCAACCTGGCAGCCGACCAGCTCCTGCTGCACCTGTCGGAGAAAAACATTCGCATTGCCGGTAAAACCGAAGCCAACATCGCTGCCATTTGCTCACTGGTCGCAAACGGTGTCGGCATCACCCTGATCAACCCCATCACAGCCTACGACCACCAGGCGGCCCGCAATGACCTTCTGATAAAGCCGTTCAAGCCGGCCTTTCACTATCGTTTTGGACTGGTGTACAAGCAGAAATGGGCGAACAACCGGTTAGTCGGTTTGCTCAAGGAAATGATACCGGAGTTGCCCGACCACCTCGTGGCGAAACAGATGCACTCCGGAGTCATGGAAACCCCGACCACCTGAACCATTTAGCTTCAGCTCTCAGCCAAAGAAAGTAACTCGGAACCAGTTAACTGATAGCCAATCCATTCACTTTTGGGTTTAGCACCAAGTGATTTATAAAATTCAATAGCAGTTTCGTTCCATTCAAGAACACTCCATTCAAGCCTTCCACACTGATTATCCAAAGCAATCTTAGCCAAATATTTTAGAATGCACTTTCCTGCCCCCGTACCTCGCTCCGTACGAGTGACATACACATCTTCAAGGTAGAGACCATGCCTTCCTAACCAGGTTGAATAATTGAAAAAATAAACAGCAAAACCAATTGGCTCACCTTTTTTCTCACAAATAACAGCTTTTGTAGAAGAATCTTTAGCAAAGATCGAATTCTCAATAGACGACTCAGTAGCGAGGACTTCATGTTCAGATTTCTGATATTTTGCTAATTCTTTAACAAACCTGAGAATTAAACCTGAGTCATCTTTATTTGCTTCTCGTATTACAACTGACATTGCCGCTCCGATCTGGTTATTTTATAAAGGACATGCTCAGAAATTGGGTGACTGGGTGCTATATCCGGGTGCTTAAAACCATTGTGAGTGTTGGTCATGTGACCTGCCCCCAATCACTAAACCACTCACTGCTTAGTAATGTCGGTTATTGATCCTGACCCCGTTTCAGTACCGCTCATTGTCAGAAAAATCCGGAGAACGCATCAATGCGTTAGCTTCTTCTCGAGAAATATCTGCTATTGACCTGCCATCCAAGGCCAATTCAATTGTCTCTTTCTTCGCGTTCTCTGTCAGTTGCTCGCCAGCAATTCCGCCTAGTGCGCTGTTAAGCTGCTTCGAAGTCCAGGGGGTGAATGCCATCCAGGTTGACCGTGTTGCGGGCCACCCAAAGATCATACATATCCTGCATCGCCAACCAGCTCTCAGGAGAACGCCCAAGAACCTTGGATAGCCGAAGCGACATTTCCGGGCTAACACCACTATCCCCTTTGAGCAGCCGAGACAACGTGGAGGGTGAAACCCCAAGACTGGAAGCAAGCTGCCGGGAACTGATACCGAAAGGCTCCAGGTACACCTCTCGAATGAATTCGCCAGGATGTGGGGGGTTATGCATAGTCATCAGTGATAATCCTCATAATCAAGAATGTAGGCGTTACCGTCCTGAAATTCGAACGTCATGCGCCAATTTCCGTTAACCCTAACCGACCACCGCCCCTTATCCTTTCCCTTCAATGGATGAAGCCGAAAGCCAGGGATATCCATGTCCTCCACCGAAGTGGCAGTATCCAGCGCAGCCAACTGCATACGCAGTTTTTTGGCATGATCCGGCTGTATGCCAGGCGTACTGCCAGTCGAGTAGAACCGCTTCAGTCCTTTGTGACGGAATGATTTAATCATGAGGGAATATTAGCATGATGCACATCACGCAACAACGGATGGTTAACGCCAAAGATCAGCGGCCCGAAAGGGGCGTCCGGTGGAGGCCGCAGGCCGGAACGAACTTAATTGATTTGTTAAGCATTGATCTGGTGAACGAAGCCAGCTTCATCTCTGACACCTACCCGGTTGCCATCGGGGTCGCTGATGTTGATAGTCCGGCCCCAAGAACTTTCCTGGATTTCAGCTTGGATACCCCATGCCCTTATTTCCGCCAGGGCCTCCTCCAAATCCTCGACATTAAAGCGCAGTTTGAAGCTACCCTCTGTCGGTGACTTAACGCCGTTCTTCGCCTTGCCTCCTTGCTCGACCATCAAATAGCCATTCCCGTACTCGAGACAGGTGAGCTTGAAGTCACCCTCCTTTTTCTCGAATAGCTGACGCAATCCAAAGAGGTCTCGATAGAACGCCACGCACTCCTCGAGATTTTCCGTGTTCAGAATTATTCCGTAGCGGGCTATGTTTGCGTGCATGGGCCTTCCTTGTGCTGGTCCTACCCATGAAAAGTAGACACTCGGTTATGCG
>AZIH01010943.1_pt1 | contig 15095 bp, 10 predicted proteins | sample 359041 | NCBI WGS metagenome assembly AZIH01 (sample SAMN02429716, study PRJNA222664) | marine sediment metagenome | biome: Sediment sample; isolation source: enrichment culture of sample MGS-ANC(UA) from oil contaminated site at the... | place: Italy: Ancona | collected 2012-02-14 | depth 6 m m
CGTCAGGTCAACTGCTGCGGGTGTTAGCTGTTCCAGCGGTTGCGGGCGGAACAAGCGGTAGCCCTGGCCATAATGAATGCCGAGGGTCCGGACTTTCCGGAGGGCATCATCGCTCTCGATAAACGTGGCCACGGTCACTTTGCCGGCGGCTTCCGCGATCCGGTGCAGGGCTTCGAGCATCACCTGCTGCACCGGATCCTCTTCCAGTTGCTGCACCATCCGCCGATCCAGCTTGATAATATCCACCGGCAATTTTGCCGCCAGGCTGTAGCTTTCCACCGACGCCCCGGCGCCGTCGAGGGCCACACGGCAGCCAGCCCGATGCAATGCATCGCACAGTACCGCGACATCGTCCGGGTACTGGGTCGCGTGGGCTTCACGGATCTCCAGGCAGAAGCACGCCGGGTCAAACGGCGACTCGCTCAGGGCCCGGGCCATAAAGTCCGGGAAGGTGTCATCCAGTACGCTGGCCAGTGACAGGTTGAAACCGCAGTACTTTAGCCGGGGTTCCAGCAGCGGCTGGTTACTGAGCCAGGCCAGTGTTTGCCGGATCACCTGTCGGTCCAGGCGTTTGGCCAGATCAAAACGTTCGGCGATCGGCAGGAACTCGTCAGGCTTGAGCACAACCTCGCCATCCGGCGTTGCCGGGATCCGGCAAAGGATTTCTATGTGATCGCCCCAGGTGGGGCTGGCAACCGGCCTCATGGCCTGATACTCGAGAATCAGGTGGTGGCCGTCCAGTGCCTCGCGGATCTGCTCAACCCGCTTGCTGGCGGTCGAGTCGTCGGCCTGGTGGGCGAGGGCTCTGGCTGTATGGATGCGGTTGCGGCCGGAGGTTTTGGCGGTGTGGCACAAGTCTGCGGCCTGGCTGAGTAGCTGTTCCGGATCCTGGGGAATGTCAGTGTCCATGACCAGCAGGCCGCCGGAGGCTGTGGTCTGCAGCTTGTGGCCCTGCCACTGGAAGACAAAGTCACCGATCAGGTCCAGCGCTTGCTGGGCAATCTTCCGGGCCCGGGCCTCCGGGCAGTTCTCGATCAGCAAGGCGAAGGTGTCGCCGGCCAGGCGTGCCAGGGCGTCACGCTGGCGCACCCGCACGCTGAGATTGCCGGCCAGCTCCCGCAGGTAGCGGTCACAAGTGCCGCTACCTGCCACATCGTTGAAGCGTTCAAAGTCATCAAGATCCAGATACAGCAGGCTGTCACAGGAATTGCGTTGGGTTTTCTGTTCCAGGGTCCGGAGCACCCGGGCGATGAACGCCTTTCGGTTCATCAGGCCCGTGACCGGGTCGTGCCGGATCCGGTACTCGCCACTTGAAGCGTGGCTGACGCGGTTGTCGATGCGCCTTGCCACATGGACAGCGCCGGTCACTTCGCCAAGTTCGTTGGTCAGGCGCTGGTAGTGGAATTCATGCACTGGAAGTTCCCGGGCCTGCTGGGCCATGGCCATCTCAACAACGAAACTGTCCCGCTCAAAGGCCCGGTGCCAGAGTCGTTCCATCAGCATGCGTTCATTGGGGAATTCCTGCAGAAGTGCGCTCAGGTTATCGCCGTGGCCGGGATTCACGCCAAACGTTTCCGCAAACTGGCTGGCCCAGGCGTCGTTGAAATGTTGCAGATTGAATGACACGTCCACCGCCACCACAAGATCAGGGGTGGCGCGGGTCGTTGCCGCGAGCATCTGGTCCGCATGCTGGCGCGCCCTGGTAAGCGCCATTTCAGTGGTTCGGTCTACCATCGTACCCCCGAGTCGCTGGATCCTGCCGCCCTGTTTCAGGGCCCGACCGTTGAGGGTGATCCGGCGTTGAGTCTGTCTGGAGGTAAGAATGTCGAGGTCGAGGGCGAAACCTTCGCCAGTGCGCATGCACCGCCGGAACATGGCACGGACCTTCGCCTGCCCGGTCTGGCAGTAAAATAGTGCCTGTTCAGGGGTGATCTCGCTGCCGGGTCTCAGCTCAAGAAGCTGGAACATGCCCTCCGTCCAGGCCATTTCGTTGGTTCTGGTGTCGAGTTCCCAGATCCCGAAACTGGCGCTGCTCTGGGCTGAACGCAGCAGCCGCGAGTCCCTGGTGGAGCTGTCGCACAGGGTGATGGTGGCGCTGGCGGCCTTGTCTGAATCCCGCATATCCAGACGCAGGCTCAGGCAGGCGGTGTAGAAGAAGCCTTCCTTATGCCGGAATGTCACCAGAACGTTCTGGCCCCGTTCAATCCGGTGGCGGTTCGCAGGGGCGAAAGGGTCGTCCTCGCGTGATGCCAGAATCCGGTATACCGGGTGGCCTTCCAGCTCACCGCTGTCGTAACCAAGGATTGCTTCGGCGTGATGATCGGCAGACAGCACTTTGCCTTCATCGTCGATACGCACAACGGTATGGCGCTCCGGTGTCGGGGACTGCTCCGAGCGGTAGCGGCGAATGATGAATTCTTTCACGACGGATGAGCCTCGGGTTTTCTATAGCTTTTATTTTTTTGTCGGTTTTGCCACGATGCGTCCATCATACTCATACTGTTACTGAAAAGAACCTCTCCCCCGGAGCCACCTTGAGCACCCACGTTGCCCCGATTGCCCTTGATTTTGAGGAGGGTATAGACCGCAAGACTCTCCGTCGTCTGAGGGACCGGTTTCTCGTGGTCAACCAGCAGCGCTGGGACCGTGCCCACTCGGCGTTGTCCTACCGCCAACAGATGGTGCTGGAGATTCTGCCGCTGGTGTTTCACCTCAATCATCCCGCCCTGCCGGGGTACCTGGATAGCGACTGCCCTTACGGCCTGAGTCACTACCAACCGTCAGACGCTACGATTAACGCGGCGAGGCGCCTGGCCCGCACCTTCTCGTTGAAGGATGAAGGCAAGCGCAAGCCGGATCTGGATGCCATGTTTCTGATGGGAAGCCCGGGCACCCTGGGGCATTCCGTGGCCAGTGATCTGGATGTCTGGCTCTGCCATCGCAACGATTTGCCGGAACGGGGTATTCACTGCCTTGAGCGCAAGGCAGAGAACCTGGCCCGATGGGCCGAATCCTTCGGCGTGGAGCTCCATGTCTTCGTGTTCTGTGCAGCGGACTGGCGGGCCGGGCGCCAGCGGGCAGAGGTGACGGGGGAGAACTGTGGCAGTGCCCAGCACTTCCTGTTGCTGGACGAGTTCTACCGCACCAGCATCCACCTCGGTGGTGCCTGGCCGATGTGGTGGTTGATCCCGGCCGAACAGGAAGCCCGTTATGACCAGTGCATGCGAAAGCTGGTGGATTGCCGGTTTATACGGGCCGACGAGTACATCGATTTCGGCCCGGTCCCTTCCATACCGGAAGCCGAATTTCTGGGTGCTGGGGTCTGGCAGTTGTACAAGGGCATTGATGCGCCCTGGAAATCCATTCTTAAACTGTTGCTGATCGAGTGTTATGCCCGGACCGCCGAGCAGTCATTGCTGTCCAGCGAGTTCAAACGGGCCGTCTTCCGGGGTGAAGCCGACGCCGACACTCTGGATCCTTATGTCATGCTTTATGACCGACTGGAGAGCTGGCTCTCCGGGCCGGAGATGGCGTCGCGGCTGGACCTGGTGCGCCGCAGCCTGTACCTGAAAGCCGGCCTGCCACTGACCCGTTCTGAGGTGTCCTCGGAGCAGTGGCGGGCCCGTCTGCTGAGGCAGCTGGTGGAGCGCTGGGACTGGCAAGAGAGCACGCTGGCAGAGCTGGATGAGCGCCAGCGCTGGCGGGCTGAGGATGTCACCACGCTGCGTCGGACGATCGTGAATGAGTTTACCCACAGCTACCGCCTGCTCTCGAAAATGGCCAGAGAGCACGGCCAGCGGGCCGCCATCAGTGCCAGCGATATCAACCTGTTGGGTCGCAAGCTGTACGCGGCGTTTCAGCGTAAAGCTGGCAAGGTTGAACAGATCAATCCGGGCCTGGCGCCGTCGCTGGTGGAGGAGAATCTCGCCTTCCACCACCAGTCGGAGCAGGGTGGCGACGGGGAAGGCTGGTTGCTTTACCGGGACCTGGAGGACCCGGCCGCTGCCTTCTGGCAGCCGGTTATCCGCCGCTCCGGCAATCTGGCCGAGCTGATGGTCTGGTGTTACTGCAACGGTCTGCTGGCCCGTTCGACCCGGCTGAATGTCCGCGCCGGGACGAGCGTTGCGTCGGTGAGCGAGTTGCGGGAAATGCTGGATGCCCTGTCCGGATTCCTGCCATTTCCAATTGCGCCTGCGCCACGGGAAAGCCTGTCCCGGGGTGTCCGGCCCCTGAGAAATCTGTTGCTGGTCAATGTTGGCGTAGATCCACAGGCTCATCTCACGGACAAGGGGCTTCACAAGCTCAGCACCCGGCACGATTCCCTCGGTTTCAGTGGCGGCCGTGAAAACCTGGTGATCAGCATCGATCAGATCACCTTCAACAGCTGGCATGAAGTCAGCCTGCAGCACTACGCTGCGGGCGATACGCTCATCCAGTGCCTGAAAAACGTTCTGGCATCGGTGGCGGCCAACCCATCGGAACTGCCCGGCATTCAGGTGCACTGTCATAACCGGGGGCACGGCTCTGCTATTGCTCGTCGGGTTCAGGAGTTGTTTGCCGATGTTCTCAGGCCCTTCTTCGCCGGCGGTGCAGGGCCTCACCCGTTGCGCTACGTCATCGAAATGGATCGCCGTTATTTTCTGCTGCAGTTCAATGGCCTGGAGCCGGGTTTCGTGGCGCTGGAAAGCTTCGATGCCTTGATGGAGCACCTGGCTCTGCCCCAGGAGCGTTATCTGCCGGTGGTATTTGATCGTTACGCGCTGCAGGACGAGCCGGCCCTGCGGGCCGTTTGTCAGGCCAGTGAGCCGGACACTATCCAGGTCTTTTTCCGGGTTCTGGGTGATCAGGCGCGGCTGTGGGTCGTTGATGAGCTAGGCTCGGTGTTCAGCTGGGAGCAGGCGGTAAGCAGCCGTCGGCATCTGCTGGTGCCGGTTTTGCGGTTTCTGGATAACCTGATCGAGCGGCGGTTGCTCCGCCATGCCGAGGCGCCGGGGGTTGTGGCCGGAGTGCAATGCTACGAGATTGTCCGGCGGGACGGTGCCTGGCGCGCCGAATACCGGCCCGAATCGGATTCGGGTGCCCCCTTGCCGGGGCTTGAGGTGCAGGCTGTCGGGATTCACGAAGGCGATAGCCGGCTGCGCTTCGATATTTTCTGTGGCGAGCAGGAATTTACCGTCCAGGAATACGGCGACCAGTTGATTCCTGCCGTGGCCCACTACATCCGTTCCCTGCGCCAGAGCGGCGAGGTTTACCCGGTGTACCTCACCGATGTCCATCTGCCCCACGACATTGACCCCAGGATCTATCAGCAGGATATCCAGACCAGCCAGTACCTGTATTACCGATCAGTGCTCGAGGATTCCCTGAATCGGCAGCTTGCCAGAGCGCGGTGACCTCGCCGCACGGTGGAGGTCTCAGGTATACTGCGCCCATAGTGAACTCAGGGGTAGCAGGTATGCGTGCGTGGACTCTGCCAATCATGGTGCTGATGCTGGTTTTGACATTGAGCGGATGCGGCCAGAAAGGGCCGTTGTACCGGGATAGTCAGGATATGTCGGTCCGGGCTGCGGCCGAGGCATCTGACGAAGATAAGCGTGACTAGCGCTACGGCCTTTCCGCCCCGCTAAACAAATCAGGAAACTCATGGATCATTTCAACTATCGCAACGGCGAACTTTACGCCGAGGATGTGCCTGTCTCTGTCATTGCCGAGCGCTTTGGCACGCCTGCGTACGTATACTCCCGGGCGACCCTCGAGCGCCACTATCGCGCCTACGACGAAGCCCTCAAAGACCACCCCCATCTGGTGTGTTATGCGGTCAAAGCCAACAGCAACCTGGCGGTGCTGAACGTTCTGGCCCGATTGGGTGCCGGCTTTGACATTGTTTCGGCGGGCGAGCTGGAGCGGGTGCTGCGAGCCGGTGGCGACCCGGAAAGGGGGGGGTTTTCGGGCGTTGGCAAGCAGGAATGGGAAATGAAGCGGGCGCTTGAGGTGGGCGTGCGCTGTTTCAATGTTGAGTCCGATACTGAGCTGGACCGGCTGAACGCCGTGGCCGGCGAGCTTGGCGTCAAGGCGCCGGTCTCGCTGCGGGTGAACCCGGATGTTGACGCCGGCACCCATCCTTACATTTCCACGGGTCTGAAAGAGAACAAGTTCGGGATCGATATTGCTGAAGCGCCGGACGTTTATGCCCGGGCGGCGAGCCTGCCAAACCTGGAGATCAAGGGCGTCGATTGCCACATTGGCTCCCAGCTCACCACTGTCTCTCCTTTCCTGGATGCTTTGGACCGGGTTCTGGCACTGATCGACACCCTGGCACGTCGCGGCATTCGTATCCATCACCTCGATATGGGGGGTGGGCTGGGCGTCACCTACAATCAGGAGCAGCCACCGCAGCCGTCGGATTACGTCCGGGCGCTGGCCGAGCGGCTGGGTGACCGGAAGCTGGAGCTGATTCTCGAACCCGGCCGTTCCATTGCCGCCAATGCCGGCATTCTGGTTACCCGGGTCGAGTTCCTGAAATGCACAGAGCATCGGAACTTCGCCATCATTGATGCCGCCATGAATGATCTGATTCGCCCGGCTCTTTACAGTGCCTGGCAAGCGATCATCCCGGTCACGCCGCATCAGGAGGGTGAAGAAAAAGCCTGGGATCTGGTGGGGCCAGTCTGCGAAACCGGGGACTTCCTGGGTAAGGACCGTCACCTTCGCCTTCAGGCCGGGGATCTGCTGGCGGTCCGTTCTGCCGGCGCGTATGGCTTTGTTATGAGCTCCAACTACAACACCCGCAATCGGCCCCCGGAACTGATGGTCGATGGTGAGCAGGTGCATGTGGTCCGTCGCCGCGAAACCCTTGAGGACCAGCTCGCGCCCGAGAGCTGCCTTCCGGAATGAGCGGAGGCGAGGAGATGAACCAGCAGCGCCGTAACCAGGGGTCCCTACTTCGATTCACCAAGATGCATGGGCTGGGTAACGATTTCATGGTTGTGGACGCCATCAGCCAGCCGTTCCGGCTGCGTCCGGACATGATCCGGGATCTGGCCGACCGGAACTTCGGTATCGGGTTTGACCAGTTGCTGGTGGTGGAACCGCCGGGTTTGCCCGACGTGGACTTCCGCTACCGCATTTTTAATGCAGACGGTACCGAGGTCGAACAGTGCGGCAATGGTGCCCGTTGTTTCGCCCGGTTTGTCCGGGACCAGCGCCTGACCAATAAAAAGGTGATACGGGTCCAGACCGCCAAGGGTGTGATCGAACTGCGGGTTGGCCGCAATGGCATGGTCATGGTCAATATGGGCGTGCCCGAGCTGAATCCGCCTGCCATTCCATTTGCCGCGGATTGCCGCAAGGACGTCTACACCGTGGAAGTGGACGGCCAAACCGTGGAGCTCAGCGCCGTGTCCATGGGCAACCCTCACGGCGTGCTGGTGGTGGATGACGTAGATACGGCGCCTGTGGACACTCTCGGGCCAAAGCTGGAGCGGCACCCCCGCTTTCCGGCCCGGGCCAACATCGGCTTTCTGCAGATACTGGATCGCAGCCATGTCCGCCTCCGGGTGTTCGAGCGAGGGGCCGGCGAAACCCTGGCCTGCGGCAGCGGAGCCTGTGCCGCCGTTGTCGCTGGCTGTTTGCGTGGCCTGCTGGATCACCGGGTTGAAGTGGAGTTGCGCGGCGGCAAACTGGTCATTGAATGGCAGGGTGAAGGGACCCCTGTTATGATGGAAGGGCCTGCAACCAGCGTTTTTGAAGGGCAGTTAAGGCTGCCGGGTGATTCTGGCAGTCGCCGCCGAAAGGGCAGTGGCCGCCCCCACAAACAACGATCCTGACAGCCAGGAGTACACCATGACAGAACAAACGGCCCGCCAGAAGGCCGGTGACCTCACCCGGGAAGAGGTGGCGGAGTACTTGCGAGCCAACCCCGATTTCTTTGTCGATCAGGACGAACTGCTGCGCAGTCTGACCTTGCCTCACGACAGCGGCCGAGCCATTTCCCTGGTCGAACGCCAGGTGCACCTGTTCCGTGAACAGCGGGACACGCTGCGCCGGGAGCTGGTGGAGCTGGTGTCCATCGCCCGCCACAACGATCGCCTGTTTGAAAAGAGCAAGCGACTGCTGATGCAGGTGATCGAAGCCCGGACGCTCAACGATATGGCCTCGGCCATTGATGACAGTATCCGTGGTGATTTCGGCCTCGACGCCGCCTCGGTACTGCTGTTTACCGACTCCGAGCTGCCGGAGGCCTCCCAGGGCGCCCTCCATGTGGTGAGTCCGTCTGTGGCCCGTGAACGACTGGGCAGCCTGCTTGAAGGCGAACGGGCGGTCTGTGGCCAGTTTCGTGAGAGCGAACGGGAGTTCCTGTTCCCGGACCGGGAAGAGGCGATTGCTTCCGTTGCCCTGGTGCCCTTGCGGCATGATGAACTGGTGGGTGTATTTGCCGTTGGCAGTTGCCAGCCGGGCTACTTTGACCAGAGCATGGGCTCGCTGTTTCTCAGCTACATCAGCGATACCCTGAGCCGACTGCTTCCGCCCATGGTTCAGCGCCATACCGCGGCTGCCCCGGTTACCGATTTGGCCACGGAGTCGCGCTGAGGTGCCAGAGATTCCGGTGGCGTCGGAAGTGCCCAATGATCTGTGCGGGCCTTTGACCGACTTCATCCGGCACCTGGCTTCCGAAAAGCGGCATTCACCCAGAACCTGCGACAGCTACCAGCGAGATCTCCTGCGTCTTGCCCGGTGGCTGGCGGGTAGTGGGTTACCTGCCTGGCAGCGTGTTACCAACCATGATCTTCGGCGCTATGTGGCCACCCTCAGCCGGGAAGGCCTCTCGGGCCGCAGTATTGCCCGGCACCTGTCGGCAACCCGTCGCCTTTACCAGTTTCTGCTCAGGGAAAAGTTGGCCTCCGATAACCCGGCCCTGGACATCCGCGCGCCGAAGAGTGGCCGGCGCCTGCCCCGGGTGGCCGACGTGGACCAGCTGAGCCATCTTCTGGACAGCCAGCCGGACGACCCCCTCGAAGTTCGTGATCTGTGCATGTTTGAACTGATGTATTCCTCCGGGCTGCGGCTGGCGGAACTGGCGAGCCTGGACCTGGATACCGTTGACCTGCGAAGTGGCGAGGTCCGGGTGCTGGGCAAGGGTGGTAAAGAGCGGTTGTTGCCCGTTGGGAAAAAAGCGGTAGAAGCGATTCGGTCCTGGTTGCCTCAGAGGGCGGGGCTGGCCAACGACGGTGAATCGGCTCTTTTTGTCAGCCAGCGTGGTGAGCGGCTCAGTCACCGGAGCATTCAGGCTCGGCTGAGCCGCTGGGGCATAACCAGGGGCGCTGACCAGAAACTTCATCCCCACCTTTTGCGACACTCCTTTGCCAGCCATATGCTCGAATCCAGCGGCGACCTTCGCGCCGTACAGGAATTACTGGGGCACGCCGACATCGCCACGACTCAAGTCTACACTCACCTTGATTTTCAACATTTGGCCCGGGTTTATGATCAGAGTCATCCCAGAGCACGCCGGGATAAGTATCATGGCAGTAGCAAAGACGAAAATGCCTCAGGCCAGTAACCGGCAAGTGGGTCTTTTCCAATCAAAAACTGGACAGCAAGGGTAAGCGGGAGCGATCAATGGCATCGGATCAGTCCTGGAAGGAGAAATACCTTCAGGAACTCGAATCTGCAGATAACCGGGAAAAGCAGTGGAAGGCCGAGCGTAATACCCTTGAGCGCATGCTGGTGCGCACCAGTCTCGCATCCGAGGGTCAGACTCCGGAACTTGACCGGTTGCTGGTCCGTATCCGCAAGGACCTCCGGAAAAGCAGGGTGGATGTGGACGCCTGGAAGGAATTGCAGGACCAGATTGACCGCCAGGTAGCCCTGCTGGATGAACATCAGGCCTCCGGTGAAAAGAAGCGTTCGTTTTTCTCTCGCAAAGAGCGGGAGCCAGACCCAAAGAACGGGCAAACACAGCAACCAAAGCCTGAAATCGTCTCCGAAGCAGATAATGCGCCGGGCAATGACCAGGATATTGAAGATAATGCACAGCGGCTTCGTATTGCCCGCCGGGTTGGCCAGCTGCTGGGCCAGATGCTTACTCAGGTCTCCCTGGAACCTGCCGCCGAGACCCGGGCCAGGGCCCTTCAGCATTCCCTGTTGGCAAGTAACGACTGGGACGAGTTGCGGGAGGGGCTGAACCATGTGGCGGAGCTGGTCATTGCTGCGGTTACCCGCAGCAAGCGTGAGTTCGAGGCCTTTCTCAAGCGCCTGGATGAGCGACTCGAACTCCTGCGGGAACATTTCTCGGCCCAGTCATCGGCCCAGTCCGGTCGCCTGGACGCGTCAGAAAATCTCGACCGCGAGATCCGTGAGGAAATCGAGCGGGTGGGGCTGCACTTGCAGGCCAGCGACAACCTCGAGGACCTGAAGAATTCTGTCAGCCGGCATCTGGCATCCATAGGCCAGGCGGTTGGCCGGTTCCGCACCCAGGAATCAGAACGTGAGCAGGTGCTGTCCGGGCAGCTCGAAGCGATGCAGGAAAAAGTGGCTGCCATGGAGGCCCATTCCGAGCAGATGCAGGAACAGGTCCGCAAGGAGCGCCTGCGTGCCATGACCGATCTGCTTACGGAGCTGCCCAACCGGGAGGCCTGGCAGGAACGGCTGGCTTTTGAATACAACCGCTGGCAGCGCTACAGTCACCCGCTGACCGTCGGTGTTCTCGATATTGACCTGTTCAAGCGGGTTAATGATTCCTATGGCCACAAGGCCGGGGATCGGGTATTGCAGTTGGTCGCGAGGGAATTCAGGGAGCGGTTGCGCACCACCGATTTTGTGGCCCGCTTCGGCGGCGAGGAGTTCGTGGTGCTGTTTCCGGAAACCGGGCCGGCCGATGCACGGACTGTGGTCGACAAGTTGCGGGAGCATGTTGGCAAGCTGCCGTTTCATTTTCGGGGCGAGCCGGTCACCGTTACTTTCTCAGCGGGGCTGGCGGGCTTTGTTCCGGGTGACACCGAAGAATCGGTGTTTGACCGGGCAGATCGCGCTCTGTATCAGGCCAAGGGCGCGGGCCGCGATCGGGTCATCATCAGTGCGGAAGCGGTTTCCTAGTGGCGCATTTGCGCGTCCAGCTCATCAATGACTTCCGCCCAGTCACTGTCTTCCTCCAGTCCTTCTTCCAGGAAATGGGACTGGCTCTCTGACCAGAAGGGGGCGTCCTGGATCGCGACCTCGCTTGGGAGGGGCGAATGCCTGGCCACGAAATCCTCGATGTCTTTGGCGCCGGAAGCCAGTCCAAGTTGCTCGAACAGAGTGCTGAGGTTGTGTTTGCTGGTGTCCATGTGCATTCGTCTCCTGTTGGCAGTTCGCCTGAATGAAATCGCTGGCGATTGCAGGTATTGTTCCCTGAAATGTAGCGGAACCCTTGAGGATATCCAGTGAAGGTTACCCTTCCCCTTCTACTATGCTGCCTGCTGGCATTGTTTCAATCCCCGGCCTGGGCAGACCCGCCGCAAACGTCGCCAGCGCCGGTACTTGGTAAGCAGGAACTGAACTGGCTGGCAGGCCAGGAGCGCTTTCGCATAGGTCTTCGCGGTGATCAGGTGCCTCTGGTTTTCGACACAGGCGACGGCGCACTGGCCGGAATCTATATTGATTATCTGGCCCGGTTATCGGAGAAGCTGGATGTGGCCATCGAAGCCGTGGCCCTTCAGCCGGAGAAAAACCGTGGCCCGGTTCAACGCGAGTCCGAGACCGAAGCCATTCTGACCACCCGGATGCCGGGCATGCCGGTCGTGCCCGGAAAACGCTTCACCGATCCGTTGATGTCCCTGACCTACGGCCTTTTTGTCAGTGCTGGTGATGCCGCCATTCGCACTCTGGCGGACCTGGAAGGGAGCCGGATTGCTGTTATCGACGGTGACCCGAACCAATACCCCATGCTCGACCCGGTGGAGGCGTTCACACCGGTTCCGGTGGCCAGTGTCAGCGAAGCCGTGGGGCATATCCTCTCTGGCAAGGCCGACGCGTTTCTGGCGCCGGTTCCGGTCGTCTCGGATTATCTGCAGTCGGCGATGGTGAACGGCATCGGTTTATCGGATTTGCTTGATGACAAGCCGGTGGATGTGGTGTTTCAGGTGGATGCCGGCAACGATCGTCTTTTTCAGGTGCTGAACAAGGCTGTTTCGGCTATCAGCCACAACGAACACCGGGTGATTCGCCAGTCCTGGCTGCAGTCGGGGCAGCCAGTGCTGGAGCGAACCGGCATCGAGCTGTCGGCTTCCGATCTTGACTGGCTGAAGCGGCACCCCGATCTCAAGGTGGCCTTCCGTTCGGATTGGCCGCCGTTTGAATATTCCCAGGATGGCCGGCCGACAGGCCTGGTTCCGGATCTGCTGACCCGCCTCGAAGACCAGCTGAATATCCGGTTCACCCGTGCGGTGGCCGGGAGCCGGATGGACGCGGAAGACCAGCTTCGCTCCGGCGAGGTCGACATACTGCCAGGATTGTCCCGGACACCGCGAACCGAAGACGACTTTTTGTTTACCCGGGCCTACCTGACCGTACCGATAGCCCTTGCTATCCGGGATGACGGGCGCTTTATCGGAGACCTCCGCGAGCTTCGCAGCGAGCGGGTAGGGGTGGTGAACCGGCACGCGGCCCACGATTACCTGCTGATCAATCATCCGAATCTGGACCTGTACCCCGTGGCCACAGTAGAGGAGGGGCTGCTGGCGCTTTCCAATGGTGATCTGGATGTGATGGTGACCCACATTCCGGCGGTCAGCTACACCGTTGCCCGGCTGGGGTTGTCGAACCTCAGAATTACCAGTATCACCCCCTACCAGTACGATCTCAGGCTGGCGGTGCGAAAAGACAATCCGGAGCTGCAGCGGGTGCTGAACAAGGCTCTCGGCAGCCTCGAGGCAAGTGAGACCGAGTCCATCTACAACCGCTGGATTCACCTCGATATTGAACAGGAAGCCGACTACACCGTGGTGCGCCGGGTGGTGCTTATTGCCATCGTCGTCGTTCTGATTTTCCTGTACTGGAACCGGAAACTGTCCCGGGAAGTGGATGAACGGATCCGTTCGGAAAATGCGCTTCGCCGTAGCGAGGACGAGTTGCGGGCGGCCAAACTTGAAGCCGAACGCCTCGCCCGGGAAGCAGAGGCCGCCAGCCTCGCCAAAAGCGAGTTCCTGGCAAACATGTCCCACGAGATACGGACACCGATGAACGCCGTGATCGGCTACAGCGATCTGCTCAGCAACAGCGTGACCGATCCTCAGCAGCGAAACTACCTGGACGCCATCCGGGCTGGTAGCCGCAGCCTGCTGATGTTGATCAACGACATCCTGGATCTGTCCCGCATTGAAGCGGGGAAAATGCGGCTGGACTATTCTGCGGTTTCGGTGCGGCGACTGCTCGACGATGTCCGCCATATTTTTGATCTCCGGGCCAGGGAACAGGGCATCACCCTGGAAGTGAGCGTTGATTCCAAGATGCCGGCGGCCATGATGCTGGACGAAACCCGCCTGAGGCAGGTTCTGTTTAATCTGGTGGGCAATGCCATCAAATTCACTCATGACGGTGGTGTTACTGTCCGCGCCACAGCGAGGCCCCTGAAGGCCCGGGGGAAGGATGACAGCTTGGGCTCGGAGATGCCCGAGCGCCAATTTTACAAGCTGGTGGTGACCGTTAAGGATACCGGCATCGGGATCGCGCAGGATCAGCTTGACCGGATCTTTGATGCCTTTGAGCAGCAGGAGGGGCAGAACACCCGGCGCTATGGCGGTACCGGCCTCGGTCTGGCCATCAGCCGAAAGCTGGCCAGGATGATGGGTGGAGAACTGGAAGTTGAGAGTGCGTCAGGAACCGGCTCGGTGTTCACAGTGACCTTGCCGCGGGTTGAGGCGACCGTGGAGCAGGCGGAAGACGAGGGCGCCCCGAAAGAGTCGGACCGGCTGCTGGCCCAGACCCTCAGCATGCAGGAACGGGGCTGGCTGAGAGAACAGTTGGCTGCAGATTTTGGTGACGAGTGGGAAACGGTCAGGGAAAGCGGCGACCCGGAGCAGATGAAAGACTTTGCCCGGCGGGTGCTGGCCTGGGGCCAGCGATTCCGGTCCCGTTCGGTGACCGGTTATGGGGAAAAACTGCTTGCCAATGTGGAGGCGTTCAATCTCGATGCCGTCAACAGCGCCCTTGAGGCGTTTCCGAAACTGCTGGGCCGCGAAGACTGATCAAGCGGGCAGCGGTGTTACAGGCAGTCGAACTGGGAGCGGCGGTCGAAGGCGACTGATACCATGTCGTAACCGGAATCCGACAGGTGCCGAATCAGCTCGCGATCTTTCAGCAGCGCCATGCAGACTTTGTGGACGCTGGCCTGAAGCTGTTCTGAGGGCAGCTGACTGGAAGCCAGGCGAAAATCTACAATCAGGTATTTGCGCTCGACCGAGGCGCTGGCCGGGATATCCTCCCGCTCGACGCTTTCGTAACCGATGTAGGTTGCCTGGGCTTGCGGGAAAACCTGGCTCATCAGTATGTCCAGGTTTTCACCATGGGCAAACGGCGCCGAGAACAGAAGTGTTGCGGCGGCGATGCGAAGTGATTTTGTGATCGTCATTGGAGACCACTCCCTGGTGATATTCTGGTTAATCTGTAACCAATTGTAAAGTTTGGTTACCGTGGATTATTGCAGAGTCTGTCGCATTTTGCGTGATATGTGACATTAATTTTTCAATTGTTTGCAGTCTGGACACAATCGCAGCATGGTTCGCGGGCTCCCGGAGCGCTGCGCGATCAACTATGATGTGGGAAAGACGGACGTTAAAGAGGAAGACGCATGTTTCAGCTTGTCTTTAAAGGGGAATGCGTTCCCGGAACGGATCTGGAAGCTGCGCGTAACAATGCCCGCACCTTGTTCAAGGCTTCGCTCGAGCAGGTCGACCGCATGTTCAGCGGTCAGCCGGTGGTTATTCGTAACAAGCTGGAAGAGGTGCAGGCCGAAAAGTACCGTGCTGTGCTGAAAAAACACGGCATGGTCGCTTACGTTCAGCCCATGGCCGATGCCCGGCCCGCCGCCAGCCCGCAGCCGAAGCCGGAGTCGCCGGCGG
>AZIH01005182.1_pt1 | contig 14819 bp, 7 predicted proteins | sample 359041 | NCBI WGS metagenome assembly AZIH01 (sample SAMN02429716, study PRJNA222664) | marine sediment metagenome | biome: Sediment sample; isolation source: enrichment culture of sample MGS-ANC(UA) from oil contaminated site at the... | place: Italy: Ancona | collected 2012-02-14 | depth 6 m m
CTGGAACCGGGCGATCATCCAGGCGGCGGCAATGCCGAACACGGTGTTCAGCGGCACGACGACCGCAGCGACCAGAAGGGTCAGCTTGATGGCTTCCCAGGTATAGCGATCGTTAATCGCCTGAACATAGAGATCCCAGCCTTCGCTGAAGGCTTCGATCAGCACTGCTGCCAGTGGCAACAGCAGGAACAGCCCGATAATGAATATGGCCAGTCCGGTCAGCACATAACGGGGCCACTGCCGGGCGCCGGGCTGGTCCAGGCGATCCAGCGCCAGAGTCTGTGTTTGCATGGGGCTCTCCTGGGGTTCTGTTAAAGTTTACCGGTACGCTTGCGGGTCCAGGCCTGCAGCATGTTAATCACCAGAAGCATGATGAAGGCCACGACCAGCATCATCAGACCAATCGCGGTTGCCCCGGCGTAGTCGTACTGTTCCAGCTTGGTTAGGATCAGCAGCGGCACGATTTCCGACACCATGGGCATGTTGCCGGCAATGAAGATCACCGAGCCGTACTCACCCAACCCCCGCGCGAACGCCAGCGCGAAGCCGGTGAGCAGTGCCGGAATCAGGGGTGGAAAGAGTACCCGCCGGAAAATGGTCCAGGGTGAGGCTCCCAGGCTCTGGGCCGCTTCTTCCAACTGGCTGTCCAGATCCTGCAGTACCGGCTCCACGGTACGCACCACAAAAGGAAGACCAATGAACATCAGGGCCACGACAATCCCGAGCGGTGTGTAGGCAATACGGATGCCCAGTTCGGTGAAGAAACTGCCGATCCAGCCGTCCGGTGCGTACAGGGCCGCCAGCACAATGCCCGCGACTGCCGTGGGCAACGCAAAAGGCAGGTCGATGACCGCATCAAACAGGCGCTTCATGGGCATGGGGTAGCGCACCAGCACCCAGGCAATCACGAACCCCAGAAACAGGTTGATGAAAGCCGCCGCCAGGGCCGTCAGAATGCTCACCCGGAAGGAGGCCAGCACCCGGCTGTTGGTGAGCGTGGCAAACAGCTCGCCCAGACTCAGTTCGGTGGTCTTCCACACCAGTGCGCAGAGTGGAATCAGCACCAGCAGCGAGAGGTAAAACAGGGTAATACCACTTGCCAGGCGAAAGCCTGGCAAGATGGAGAAGGATCGCTTCATAATCGCCTCATTGTGGGAGGTAGATTGCGTCGAAGACACCGCCGTCGTTGAAATGGGTTTGCTGGGCGTTCTGCCATCCACCGAACACGTCCTGTACGGTCACCCTGGTGACGTTCGGGAAACGTTTCAGATCTTCCTTTCCGGCAAAGTGTTCGAACACCGGACGGTAGTAGTGCTTGGCTGCCAGCTTCTGGGCCACCGGCGAGTAGAGGTATTCCAGGTAGGCTTCCGCCGCCTCGACCGCCGCCGCGCCTTTGTTCTCGACGTTACCGTTCACCACGGTTACCGGTGGTTCCGCCAGGATGCTGATGGACGGCACCACAATGTCGAACTCGCCTTTGCTCAGTTTGTTCACCGCCAGCAAGGCTTCGTTTTCCCAGGCCAGAAGGACATCGCCCAGGCCCCGTTTCACGAACGTAGTGGTAGAACCCCGGGCGCCGGAATCAAGAATCGGCACGTTCTTGTAGAGCTTGGTAACGTACTCTGTCGCTTTTTTCTCTGCCGCCTTCACTTCGTCCTCGTGCTCGGGGTTATCGAGCTTGCTCAGATCACCCAGTTCGCTTTTCAGCACGTAGGACCAGGCCGCCAGGTAGTTCCAGCGGGCACCGCCGGAGGTTTTCGGGTTGGGAGTGATCACCTCGACGCCGGGTTTGGTCAGGTCGTCCCAGTCCTGGATGTCTTTCGGATTACCTTTGCGTACCAGGAAGACGATGGTCGAACTGTAAGGAGCACTGTTGTTCGGCAGGCGGGTTTGCCAGGCGGCAGGCAGCTTGCCGGTACGCTCGCCAATGGCGCTGATGTCGTAGGCCAATGCCAGGGTGACCACATCGGCCGGCAGACCATCGATAACAGAGCGGGCCTGTTTGCCCGCACCGCCGTGACTCTGCTCAATCGTTACAGAATCACCGGATTTGGCTTTGTACCAATCGGCAAACTCATTGTTGTATTGCTGATAGAACTCCCGGGTAGGGTCGTAGGAAACATTGAGCAGGGAGACGTTTTCAGCCTGCGCCGGCCCGGCCAATGAAGCCGTCAACAAGACACTGGCAGACCACGCCAGCAAGGGTTTACGGAACAGCGACATATCAAACTCCTTGGTAATAAACTAAACGATGAGACAAGGTTAGGTCGCTTCGCTTAGAAACAAAACCAAGAAAAAAATAAGTCTTTATGAGCGATAAGAATAAGTGGGCCTGAAAGTAATCAGCCCGATCCGTAGCCGGAAAACCACCAACGCGGCAACAGACGATTGGTGGCCGGTTTCAGAAACCGGTCATCAATCAGCCAAATCACACCCCGGTCTTCCGGGGTGCGGATCACCCGCCCGGCCGCCTGGGCTACTTTCTGCAATCCCGGAATCAGATAGGTGTAGTCATAACCGGCGCCGAATCGCTGTTCCAGGCGAGCTTTCAGGATTTCATGCCAGGCATCGAACGGCGGCAAACCAAGGGTTGCTACAAACGCCCCGATCAACTGATCTCCGGGCAGGTCGATGCCCTCACTGAACACGCCACCCAGAACGGCGAACGCCACACAGCCTTCCGGTTCCCTGAACCCGGCCAGAAAGTCCGCCCGTTGTCGGGGCGACATACCCGGCTGCTGGGCCCGCTGGGGGACATCCGGAGCCTGTTCCGCCAGTACGTCACTAACCTGTTTTGCGTATTTGAAGCTGCTGAAAAACGCCAGATAGTGTCCGGGCCTATCCCGGAATTGGCGGGCGATAAGCTCCGCAATGGGTTTCAGTGACGCCTCCCGGTGCACCTGGCGGGTACTGAGGCCTGGGGTGAAATGCACCTGTAGCTGATCGGCACTGAAGGGGCTGGGCAGGGAGGTGAAGCGTGCATCTTCGGCCAGGCCGAGCAGGTCACGATAATAGACACCGGGGCTCAGGGTGGCGGAGAACAGCAGGACCGAGTGCGCCGCCTCAAACCGTTCCCGCAGGAAATCCGCCGGTACCAGGTTCTGGATAGTGAGGCTGGCCCGGCCCCGACCGGCGCGCTGGAATTCACACAGGGAGTGATCGCCGAAGGTGTCCGCCAGCTTCAAGAAGGCGACGCTTTCAAACAACAGTTCCTGCAAGGCCAGATCCGGGGGATGGTCGGCCAGGTAATCGGTCAGGTTCGAGACCATCGCCTGCAGGGCACCAAGCAACTGGGCCGGAAGCGTGTCCAGAAACTCCGGGCTTTCAGGGTCAGCCTGGTGATCCCGGATCAGGCTCTGCCACGCTCGGGCGGTCCGGTCGATGGCGGATTTCAGCGGCTTCGGCGCTGTTTTTTTCGTCCTCAGCAAACGCTGCTGGTCCAGCCGCACCGAATACATGCCCCGGCCCCGGTCCACCAGGTTATGGGCCTCATCCACCAGCACACTGGCGTTCCAGCTGTTTTGTCGAATTAGGCCGTGGAGCAGGGCGGACTGGTCGAACAGCCGGTTCACATCACCGATGACCACATCAGCCCAGCGGGCCATTTCCTGGGCCAGAAAATAGGGGCAAATGTCGTGACCGGCGGCGATTTTTGCCAACGTGTGTTGGTCCAGTGTGCCTTCGGTCTGGGTCGCTTCGGCCCGGGCATCGGGCAGGCGGTCGAAAAAGCCTTTGGCCAGGGGGCAGGAGTCGCCATGGCAAGCCTTGTCCGGGTGCTCGCAGGCATCGTCTTTCGACACTAGCTCCAGGGTTCTCAGGGGCCAGTTCGGGGCGCCCTGAGCCGAACGCAGGCGCACCACGGCATCCATGGCAAGTTGACGGGCGGTGTTACGGCAGGTGAGGTAGAACAGCCGGTCCTGCTGTGCTGCCGGCATGGCCATCAGTGCGGGAAACAGGGTGCCGAGGGTTTTGCCCAGACCGGTCGGGGCCTCAAGCAGCAGGGTGTCGGCCTTCACCGAGTTCTTGTAGACGGTCTCCGCCAGCTGGCGCTGCCTGGGGCGGAACGCCGGAAAGGGAAACCTCAGCCTGGAAAGCAGGGTATCCCGCTGTTCCCGGTGCTGTTCTTCCTGTTCAGCCCAGGCCTTGTAAACGCCGCACAGAGCTTCCAGTTCCTGCCAGAGTTCTTCGGCACTGGCGGTCTCTACCACCGGTGTTTCCTTATCCCTGCCGGTGTCGTAATAGATCAGCGCCAGTTCCAGCGTTTTCCGCTTTTCCTGTCGGCACAACAGGGCTCCGTAGGCTCTCAACTGGGCACGATGAAGCGCCCTTTGATGCTCGCGGATTCGGGCCAGGTCACCCCGGTGGGTCTTGATTTCTTCCAGCCGGCCACGGTGCGGGTTGTAGACATCCGCGCGCCCGGAAAGCTCTAATCCCAGGCACTCACCAGTCAGTAAATACTCGCTTTTGTAGCCATAGCCGCGCCGGGACTGGATGGCCTGGTGGCCGGCGATGCCTTCCTCGGCACTGGGGGCCGGGGTGTATCGGAAGTCCAGATCGCCGGTGCGGGCGGCAAATTCGCAGAGGGTCCGGACGGCAACCTTCACCGTCATTCCGGCACCCCATCGCCTTGCCAGCGCACGTAACAGACACTGGCGGGGATGCCTTCTCCGGCAAAAAACTCGAGCCAACGGATCTGGTGATCCTGCAGCCGGTCACCCGGGCCCTTCACCTCAACCATTTCATAGCGCTTTCCGGTCTCGGTGGCGTTGGGCAAAAAGCGGATCAGATCGGGGAAGCCGCTGCGGTGCTCCCGGATATTCAACAGCAGGCGACGGAACAGCCGTTCCAGATCCGCCGGTGGAATACACTCCAGCGCCAGGTTCAACAGTTCCTCGGTGAGCACCGGCCAGATCACGAAGGGGTTGGTGGTACCCTGTTTGGCCCGGTAATTCTCCAGAATCCGGTCCCGATAGCTACCATCCGCCAGCAGCGCAAAGCACTGATCGAAGGAAACCTGGCGACGGCTTACGAAATCGTCCCGGGTCAGGTCCGCCGGCCCCACATGGAATGGATGGAAAAAGGCCCCCGGCACCGGTGCAAAGATGGTTTGCCAGCAGAGCAGACCAAACAGACCGTTGATCAGGGTGTTTTCCACATAGAACACTGGCGCATCGTCCCGATACAGGTGGTGCTGCACGGCGTATTCCACGGATCCAATTGCCGGTTTGGCCAGGGTCAGGGTGATGTCCCGGATCGGCGGCTGCGCCGGCAGCCGGGGTGGTGTCTCACCCAGCCGGCCCGCAAGCCGTTTCAGAATCCGCGCCAGGCCCTGGGCTTCGGCGTCGCTCAACGCCTGTTGTTGCCATCGGGTGGCAATGGCCCAGGCTTCCTGGTGGCGTTTCATTCGCTCCAGCAACCGGAGTTGCTTCAGCCTCGCTTCCCGGTGGCCACTAGTGGCGAAGGCCTCAACGGCCAGCTCCCGTTCACCCTGACGCTCCGCCTGGCGGCCCAACTCCAGCAACAACCGGTCCCGGCGGCTGGTAAGCCAGGCGTTCTCCGAAGGACCGGGCACCTCGCACCATACCTCCCGGGCAGGCACGCCTTCATCCAGCCTTTCCCGGCACTGGTGCATGCCAAGGTACAGATCCACCTCCGACCGATGCTGGAACGCCCGGGAATCCGGTGTGAAGGTGACCGGCTCGTACTGCTGGTGACCCAGTTCCACCAACACGAAATCGGGCCAACTCTGGCGAAGGTTGCCGAAAAACATCAGGCGGACCCGGTCAAACAGCGCCATGGCTCTAAGCCGGACGACCGGCTTTGCAGTCTGACCCAGCCAGCCGGAAACCTTGAGAGGGTCGGGAAACCGGGGCAGCAATGCCTCACGCATCTGGCCCTTGGGCAGGTTTGCGGGCTTTCCGGCGGCTTTTAGCAGCGGCACCAACGCCGGGCGCAATTCTCCCAGGGTGAAAAGCCGAAACAGCTCGTCCATGCTGAGCTGCGGCTCCGGGTCCAGCCAGCCCGCCTCCGTCAGTTCCGCCAGAGCCCGGCCTTCTGGTACGCCGAGCTCCGGATAGTTCAGTTTGTCTGCGCGGAAAAGATCCCCCGAGCGCATCACCATACGGGTCAGCAGTGCCCGGGCTGGCAGTGAAAGGGTATGAAAGCTGGCCAGTCGATCCCGTTCTTCCGCCGTCAGCAAGTCGGCGTGATGGCTCAGCACCCAGCCCAGGACGGTCTCCATGTTTTCGAGATAGTACAGCGGATTGTTCAGATCTGCGGTACCCGGTTGTTCGCTCTGTAACTTCGCCGGTGACATGGCCTGGTTGACCTTCCTTCGAGATGGTTCCGGAGTATGACGCTACCACGTTGAGCCGAGGGCATAACATCAACGTAGGTAAGACACTGATTACGGGAAAACACTATGACCGCACCTATTCTGATAACCGGCGCCGGCCAGCGGATCGGCCTGGCCTTCGCCAAAGCCTGCCTTGACCGTGGCCAGGCCATCATCGTCACCTACCGCACCTATCGGCCAGCCATCGATGCGCTGCAGAAGGCGGGTGCTGAATGTCTGCACGCGGATTTTGCCACGAACGAGGGCATTGATGATTTTATCCAGACCCTGAAATCGCGAACGGACAGGCTGCGCGCGATTATCCACAATGCCTCGGACTGGTTGCCAGAGAGCGAAGACTCGGACCCGGCGGAGGTGATGAACGCGATGATGCAGATTCACGTCATGACGCCTTATCGGATCAACCTCGCGTGCCGATCCATGCTGGAGCAGGGTGATTCGACAACCGACATCATCCACATGACCGACTATGTCGTGGAAAAAGGCAGCGCGAAGCATATCGCCTATGCGGCCAGCAAGGCAGCGCTGACCAATCTGACCCTGTCTTTCTCAAGGTTACTGGCGCCCAAAGTGAAGGTGAACGCCGTCGCTCCCTCCCTGATCTTATTCAACCAGGGCGACAGCGAGGCCTACCGGGGAAAAACCCTGAAGAAGTCATTGATGGGTATAGAACCCGGGGCCGAAGTCGCCGTAGCCACCCTGCAATTTCTGCTGGACAACCCCTACATCACGGGCAGGACACTGCCACTGGACGGCGGCCGGCACCTGGCCTGAATCCCTCAGATGCCCAGCTCGGCCGGCTGCAGGCGCACGCCGGCAACCTTCCAGGCGCCTTCCGTCAGCACCATCCGGTAATAGGCATCCCAGCGTTTACCTTCGGGGCCCTGCAATCGCACAACCTGAATTTCAAAGGTGCCATGGGGCACCCGTTCGGCAAACTCGATCTCGGTGGCACTGTGCACCGCCGGGTAGGCCTCGCGAACCATATCGACGAACACCTGTGACGATCCGAACCGGCGCTTGATGCCTTCAGAGGCGAATGCCCAGGCCTGCTCTTTGTCATTGTTGGCGAAGGCCTCGATCTGGCGGAGAATGGTTTCCCGGATCTCGGTGTCCTTGTCGCTTTCGCTGGCCAGGGGCTGGGAGAGCCAGGACAGGGCGAGAATCAGGCTGACAATCAGGCCCGGTGCAAACCGCCTCCTGACATTGATGTGTTTGTGATCCATAACAGCACCTATCCGCTGATCATATTTTAACCATTACGAATCCCGGGGCACCACGGATCCTTCCAGACTGTCCGCATCTATGGTCACATACGGTAACCTGTGGCATCAGGAATGAACTGCACCCCAGACAAGGAAACCCATGGCCGCTCCGTCCATTGATCAACCCGCCGCCATCGAACCCGGCTTTCACGCCATCCACGCCAACCACCTGGAAGACTTGCGTCGGGCGGTGGTGTACATCTGCCGCCAGAACCCCATGCCGCCCCTGCAGAGCGAAACCTTCCTGGTGCAGAGCAACGGCATTGCCCAGTGGCTGAAGCTGGCATTGGCGGAGAAGCGCACGGAGCATGGCATGGAGGGTGGGCTGGGCATTGCCGCCGGCATGGACTTTCTGTTTCCGGCCCGGTTTATCTGGCAGGCCTACCGGGCGGTGTTGCCAGACGGCGAAGTGCCGGAGCAGTCGCCGTTCGACAAGCGTCGGCTGGTTTGGCGGCTGTACCGGTTGCTGCCGGAACTGGTGGGGCAGGACGACGCCTTCACGCCGTTGGCGCGGTTTCTGGAGGGCTCCGACCCGGATCTGCGCAACTTCCAGCTGGCCGAGAAAGTGGCGGACCTGTTCGACCAGTACCAGGTGTTCCGGGCCGACTGGCTGGCGGCCTGGGAGCAGGGCAAGGATGTGATCATCACCGCCCGGGGCGACGAAAAAACCCTGGACCCGGAAACCCGCTGGCAGCCGTTGCTCTGGCGCAAACTGGTGGACGACGTGGGCGAGGCTGCCGATACCAGCCGCTCGCAGATTCACACCCGCTTTATGGAGCAGGGCCAGAACCGCCAAAGCCCGGCCAATCCGGCCCGGCTGCCCCGCCGCATTGTGGTGTTTGGGGTATCATCACTGCCCCGGCAAGCCCTGGAAGCGCTGTACGTGCTGAGCCGCTTCAGTCAGGTGGTGCTCTGTGTCCACAACCCCAGCCAGTTCTACTGGGCCGATATCATCAGCGACCGGGAGCTGCTGAAAGCCAAACGCAAGCGCGGTGCGGCCCATCCGGTGTTGTCCCGTATTGATGACCCGGACCAGCTGCACCAGCACGCCAACCCGTTGCTGGCGGCCTGGGGCAAACAGGGCCGGGACTATATCCGCCTGCTGGACGAGTTCGATAACCCCGAAGAATACCGGGACAGCTTCCGGACGCCGGACCAGAAAATCGACATCTTCTCGGAACACGGCGCCGGCGAGGAACCTTGCCTGCTGCACCAGCTTCAGAACGACATTCACAACCTGACCCCGCTGCAGGAAATCCGGGAGCAACAGCGCCAGCTGGATCTGACCCACGATCATTCCCTGGTGTTCCACGATGCCCATGGCCCCCAGCGGGAAGTGGAAATCCTGCACGACCAGCTACTGGCGGCTTTCAATTCCGATCCCGACCTGCGGCCCCGGGATGTCATCGTGATGGTGCCCGATATCAACGTCTACGCGCCTCACATCCAGGCCGTGTTCGGCCGTTACCAGCCCGGTCGCAAGCGCCACATTCCTTTCACCATTTCCGACCAGGGCCAGCGCCACCACGAACCGGTGCTGATTGCCCTGGAAACCCTGATGTCGCTGCCCCGCAGCCGATTCGGCGTGAGCGAAATCATAAGCCTGCTGGAAGTGCCCGGCATTCGCGACCGCTTTGGCATCCGCGAAGACGAGATTCCGCTGGCCCGGCGCTGGGTGGAAGGTGCCAATATACGCTGGGGCCTGCATGGCCAGCACCGGGAGAGCCTGGAGTTACCAGCCGATCTGGAACGCAACACCTGGCAGTCCGGCCTTCGGGCCATGCTGCTGGGTTACGGCATGGGCGACGATGAGCCCTGGGCAGGCGTGGAGCCGTATGGCGAAATCGGCGGCCTGCAGGCCAGCCTGGCCGGGCGTCTGGGTGAATTCGTACACCAGCTGGAAAGCCTGTGGCTGGCACTGCAAAGCCCACGACGGCCTGGCGATTGGGAGAACCTGTTTTCGGAGATGCTCGGGCAGTTTTTCCACAAGGTCGAAGGCAGCGACCTGTTGCTGCTCAACCGTTTCCGCCGCCATCTGGAGCAGTGGCTGGAGGACTCTCTGGGCGCCGGCCTGGACACTCAGCTCCTGCCCCTGAACATCGTCAAGGATGTGCTGCTGGAAGGCCTGGACGAAGGCGGGCTTAACCAGCGCTTCCTGGCCGGCAAGGTGAACTTCGCCACCCTGATGCCGATGCGGGCCATTCCCTTCCGCAAGGTGTGCCTGCTGGGGATGAACGATGGCGATTACCCGCGCTCCCGGCCGCCGGTGGATTTCGACCTGATGGCGCAGGATTATCGACCGGGGGACCGATCTCGCCGGGAAGACGACCGCTACCTGTTCCTGGAAGCGCTGCTGTCGGCCCGGGAACAGCTGTACATCAGTTGGGTAGGGCGCAGCATCAAGGACGACTCCGAACGGCCACCGTCGGTGCTGGTGGGCCAGCTCCAGGACCATCTGGACAGCCTGTGGTCCGTGGCCGGGCAACCCGATGCAAGCGTCACCAAAGCCCTGACCACGCAACACCCGCTGCAACCTTTCAGCCGGGCCTATTTCCCGAAAGCCAATGGCATGGGCGAGGGCGGCGGTGACAGTGAGCACAACCCAGCCAAACCCCTGGCCCAGGTGCTTCAGGCCCGAAACCTGTTCACCTACGAACGGGAATGGCGCAGCGCCCATGGCGCTGAAGCCGCAGATCAGGTGCAGGATGCGTTGTGGTATCAGGCGCCGGAGGAGCCCATCAGCCTGAACGACCTGGCTGGCTTCCTGAAAAAGCCCATCGACACCTTCTACCAGCGCCGCCTGCAGGTGCGCTTTGACGATGTGGAAGACGACGACACCGACAACGAGAACTTCGATCTGAACGGTCTGGACCGATGGCGCCTGGACAACGAACTGATTCACCAAGGCCTGCTGAAAGCCGGCTCCGAAGAAGAGCTGTACGAACGTCTGGAAACCACCCTCAACCGCATGGCCCGCCGGGGCGACCTGGGCATGGGGGTAACTGAACACCGGCTGCGCTCGGAGCTGTCGGGACGTTTACCGGATCTGTTTGAGCGTTACCAGGGTGCCCTGGCCGAATGGCCGGAAGCCGTCGCCGAGCCCTCGTCGTTCGACTACCGGCTTGAAAACGCGATGGGTGCCGTGGACGTGGTGGATCAGATCGACAGCTTGCGCTGCAATCCCGGGGGCCAGCTGTGCCGGCTGGTGGTAGCCAGTTCCGGTCTGCTGACCGGCTCCGGTTACAGCAAGAAAGTTCGCTACGCCAACCTGATGCGGGACTGGGTGGTTCACCTGGCCGGCCAGCTCGGCGGCCAACCGTTTGAAACCCTGATTCTGGGCAAGGAGGAAGGCCGCAAGTTCCGCTTTGCCCCGATGGCACCGGAACAGGCCAGGCAGTATTTCGACGCGATTCTGAGCCGCTGGATGGACGCCACCACCCGGGCCCTGCCCATTCACTGCGATGCCGGCTTTGCCTGGATTTACAGCTTCTACCAGAGCAAGAAATTCGTTGGCGACCACGAACGGGCCATCAGCGACGCGGAACAGGCCTACAGCAGCGCCCTGGAACGGGACACCGGCTACCTGCGGGGTGCGTTCGAGAACGCGGAGTTACTGCTGGCCAGCGGCGAATTCGAAGCTCTGCTGCATGAACTCTATGTGCCCCTGTGGGAAGCGGAGCAGGGCAAATCCGCGGCAGAACAGATCGGGAGCGAGGAATGACCAGTTTCAACCCCAACCTGGACCCCTTGGCGCTGCCCCTGAACGGCAGTGCCCTGATTGAAGCCAGCGCCGGCACCGGCAAAACCTTCACCATCGCCATTCTGTACGTGCGCCTGGTGCTGGGTCATGGCCAGGCCGAAGGCAGCCCGCTGCAGAACCTGCTGCCGCCCAACCTGCTGGTGGTGACCTTCACCGAGGCCGCCACCAAGGAACTGCGGGATCGCATCCGAACCCGGCTGACCCAGGCCGCCGAGGTATTCTCCGATGCACCGGACGAGCCCGAGCCACCGGCAGAAACCGCACTGATCTACCAGCTTCGGAATGAAAGCTACCCGGACCCGGCCACCTGGCCGGACTGCCGCAAGAAGCTGCTGCTGGCCGCGGAATGGATGGACGAGGCCGCAGTGTCCACCATCCACAGTTTCTGCAACCGCATGCTCAGCGAACACGCCTTCGACAGCGGGAGCCTGTTCAAGCTCACCCTGGAAACCGACCAGAGTGAACTGCTGGACGACGTGGCCCGGGATTACTGGCGCACGTTTGTTTACCCGCTGCCACCGGCGCTGATGGACGAGGCCCTGAGCCACTGGAAAACCCCGGAAGATCTGCGCAAGGCCGTGCGCAACCTGATCGATGACCCGGACAGCCTGGGCACACCGCCGGACAGCGTGCACCAGGCCATCAACCGGGTCGTAAGCCAACGGCTGGAACGATCGCAGACGCTGAAAGCCTGTCCCTGGGATGACTGGCAAAACGAGGTGCTTGCCCTTCTGGATGACCTGCAGAAGGCCAAACGCCTGCACGGTGGTAGCAAAAAAGCCATGGTTGGCAGCTGGGATATCCTTACTGCCTGGGCTGAATCCGACGAGCTGCTGCCGGAGGGCCTCGATAAGGCCGGTTTCAAAAACCAGACCCTGGAAGGCATGGGTAACATTCTGAAAGGGGATGATCCCGCGCCCCATCACCCGGCCTTCGACGCCATCGAAGACCTGATGGCGTTCAGTCAGAATCAGCCCAGCGCCAAATCCGCCATCCTGCGCCACGCCAGCCACTGGATGGCCGAGCGGCTGGAATCGGAAAAACAGAAACGCTCGGAAATGGGCTTTGACGACCTGCTCACACGCCTGGACCATGCCCTGCACGGCTCCCGGGGTGACCAACTGGCCGCCACCATCCGCCGCCAGTTCCCGGTCGCGCTGATTGATGAATTCCAGGATACCGACCCGGTGCAGTACCGCATTTTCGACCGGATCTATAACGTGGCGGATGCCGCCCCGAGTACCTGCCTGCTGATGATCGGGGACCCGAAACAGGCCATCTACGGCTTCCGCGGGGCGGACATCCATACCTACCTGCAGGCCCGCCAGGGCGTGAAAGAACGCACCTGGACCCTGGGCACGAACTTCCGTTCCGCCAAACCCATGGTGGCGGCAGTGAACCGGGTGTTCGAACACAGCGACCAGCATAGCCGCGATGGCGCATTCCTGTTCGGCAAGGGCGACACTTCGCCGCTGCCGTTCCAGGGCGTGGCCGCCAACGGCACCAAACGCCTGTGGTCGGTGAACGGCGAACGGCAGCCCAGCCTGATGTTCTGGACCCACGAATCCGGAGAAGAGGGCAAGGACGGCAACCCGAAAGGCCTGGCTAAAGGCACCGCCACCGCAGATGTGGCGGAAACCTGCGCCAGCGAAATCGCCCGGCTGCTGACCCTGGGTCAGGCCGGGCAGGCCGGCTTTGCCCAGCCGGACAACCCCGCTGACCTGGAACCGGTCGCCCCCAGGGACATCGCCATTCTGGTCAATAACCGCAACGAAGCCGGTGCGGTGCGGGATGCCCTGGGTCGCCGGCGTATCAAGAGCGTGTATCTGTCGGACCGGGATTCGGTGCTGACCTCCCAGGAAGCGAAAGAGTTGCTGTGCTGGCTGCGCGCCTTCGCCGAACCCCGGCAACTGGCCTACATTCGCGCGGCGCTGGCGACCCCCACTCTGGGCCAGTCCTGGCGGGCCCTGGACCTATTGCTTACCGACGAGCTCGCCCTGGAGCGGGAAATCGAACGCTTTATGGGTTACCAGCAACAATGGCAGAAACAGGGTGTGCTGCCGATGCTGCGCAGTTTCCTGATGGATTTCGGGGTGCCCGGCCGGTTGCTGCAACGGGCCGATGGCGAACGGCGGCTGACCGATATTCTCCACCTCGCCGAGTTGCTGCAACAGGACAGCCTGCAACTGGACGGCGAACACGCCCTGGTGCACCACTTCACCCAGATTCTGCGGGCCGCCGACGAGGAAGACGAACACCGCACCTTGCGCCTGGAAAGCGACGCCGGGCTGGTGAAGGTGATTACCGTGCACAAATCCAAGGGCCTGGAATACCCGCTGGTGTTCCTGCCTTTTGGCACGGCGTATCGGGCCCAGAGTGAAAAGCAGGCGTTTGTGCGCTACCACGATAACCACGGCAAGCTGATCACCGTGTTCGACCCGACCCCCGAAGACGTCGCCAAAGCCGACCAGGAGCGTCTGGGCGAGGATATCCGTAAACTCTACGTTGCCCTGACCCGGGCCCGTTTTGCCACCTGGGTCGGCGCTGCGGCCCTCGACAACTGGCAACAGAGTGGCCTGGGCTATCTGATCGCAGGCGAAGCGCAGAGCCGGATCACCAGCTGCCTGACCCGGCTGGGCGAAGGCCGGCCGGAAATCACGGTAGCCCCGCTGCCGGAGGCCGAATCGACCCAATACACCGAACCGGCACCCGAAGCCCTGGGGCCTGCGCTGGAATCCACCCGCGAGGCGAAAGAGGACTGGTGGATTGCCAGTTACTCGTCCATCGAGTACACCGGCATGGCCGGCACCGGCATCGCCTTCACCGGCGAGGTGGAGGATGCCCAGACCCAGAACCTGCTGGAAGAAAGCACCCAGGACGAAGGGGAAGCAACACCCCGACTGACGGATCATCGTAACCACCACAACTTCCCCAAAGGCGCCGGCCCCGGCACCTTCCTGCACGAGCTGCTGGAATGGTGCAGCGAGCACGGTTTTCAGCGGGTTGTGGATAACCCCGCCCTGCTCAGGGAACAGCTCACCCGCCGGTGCGGCACCCGAGGCTGGAGCGACTGGGTGGCGCCACTGGAACAGTGGTTGCTGGCGCTGATCACGCAATCACTGCCGCTCCAACGTTCAGGTACTGAAAGCGTCAGCCTGGCAGAGCTGGCCACCCTGCGCCCGGAGCTGGAGTTCTGGTTCGAAAGCCGTAATGTCAGCATCCGCAAGCTCGACCAGCTAGTCACCGATTACACCCTGAACGGCGCCGACCGGCCCGGGGTGGAGGAGAACCGCTTCAACGGCATGCTCAAGGGCTTTATCGATCTGGTGTTTGAACACAACGGCCAGTACTACGTGCTCGACTACAAATCCAATACCCTGGGCGAGAACGACAGCACCTACACCGACCAGGCCATGGGTGACGCCATTCTGAATAAACG
>AZIH01003384.1_pt1 | contig 14760 bp, 13 predicted proteins | sample 359041 | NCBI WGS metagenome assembly AZIH01 (sample SAMN02429716, study PRJNA222664) | marine sediment metagenome | biome: Sediment sample; isolation source: enrichment culture of sample MGS-ANC(UA) from oil contaminated site at the... | place: Italy: Ancona | collected 2012-02-14 | depth 6 m m
AGGATCCGGTTCGGACTCGGGGTTCTCTTCCAGATCTTCCAGAGTCTCACGCTCAGCAGCAGCCGCCACCTGGGCCTCCTGGCGCTTCTTGCGCTGACGAAGGGCGACCCATGCAACGCCGGCAAACAGCGCAACCCCACCCGCGGCAGCTATCACCCACATGGGAACAGGGAAGCTATCCCGCGCCTCTTCCGGTTCAGATGACCCTGGTGCGGGTTGCCCTGGTTTCGATTGCCCTGATTCAGGTTGAACTGCCGTCGGTGCGGGGGGCTCCTCTACCTGGCTAACATCTATGGGAGGGGCAATCTCAGGCTCAGGCTGTTCAACAGCCGGTTGCTGCTCTTCAGCCCCGGGTTGCGGCGCTGCCTGTGGTTCGGCCACTGGCTCGGCACCTTCAGGGACCGTAAACCCGACCGTCGCGCTGAACTTGCGGCTGAAAGTCTGGCCGTCGGCAACCACATCGATCCGGTACAGGCCAGCAGCCGGCAACCTGTTGACTGAATCCCGATAGGTTCCGTCTTCCGGTGGTTGGTCAGCAGACAGAACCTTTGTTCCACTTCGACCGTCCTCGGAGGTAATGGTCAGCTCAACGTCCAGAACGCCCAGAAAGTCCGGACTGGTGATTTTTTCCTGTTCTTCAAAAAAGGCAATCCGGATATCGACCGGACGTTCCGCAGAGAAGGTGGTTGGTAACGGGTTGACCACCATTCGCAGGTCGCTGACAACGGTCACCCGGCTACCCTCACCCAGTTCCCCCTTGAGTCGCCACTCGCCTGCCAACGGCTCATTCACGGTAATCAGGTCGTAACCGGCTTCCCGTGCCCACCGGATGTTATCCGGGGAGTCGGCCAGGTTGACCGCCCCACCGTCGGGACGGACCAGCTCAAGTTCCCGCGTGGCCGGGGTTTCCGCCTCACCCCAGAAAATCAGAGCGGTAAATTCGCGCACGCCATCGTCAACCGTAAAACCGTTGCCCTTAATCGGAATCTGTTCCTGAGGCACTGCCGTGTTCAGGGCCTCCAGAAATGCAAGGTTCAGGGCGTCTGCGGTTTCAGCCAACTGATAGCGACCGCCGGATATCTCGGCCAGTGCCCTCAGGAAATCCGTATCCGCGGCTTCAGAAAGCGCGACCGGGTGGAACGTCGCGCCCCTGGCAACCAGATCGGGAACAATCCTTTCCAGGATGCGTTGCTCCTCGGCAGAGTTTTCAGCTGAGTTGCCGGAAACATCCACCTTGCCATCGGTCAACAGAATAAAGTGGGTTCTGCTCAGGTCACCGTCGGTGAAGTAGCCATCGCTGGCAACTTCAATGGCTTTGCCCAGATTGGTTCTCAGGGCAACGGAATTAATCTGCTCCGAGCGCTCAATGGCCATTTCCCGCCACTGATCGGTTACCTCACGGTGCGGAACCAGCATGTTTACATACTGCCCGAAGGTCCAGACACCCGCCGTCGCGCCTTCTGGCAGGAGGCGCGCAAGCAGTCGTGCGGCAGGCTGACGAAGATTTTGGGGATCGGTGTCCTTCATGGAGCCGGAGATATCGACAATAATCCGCACATCCGACTGCCCGGGTAGCTGAACATCATCAGCTTCCTGGGCAGTTACCGGTTGGGGCAGGTTGAACGCGAGGACCAGTGCAAACAGGCTAAGCAATGTCGGTTTAAGGGCTCTCAAGGCTTCCATCCGTTCTTGTTATTGATTGGCGTTAGCGACGAACCAGGCGATAACGAACCAGATCCAGCACCCAGACCAGCAGCATCACCAGGCCCGCAAGGCCAAGATTGAACAGCGCCCGGCCCGCGGCATCCGCCTCCCCAAGAATCACTTCATAGCCCCCATACAACCAGGCCGGAATCCACCAGTCAGCAACCTGCGGGGACTCCACCGGGGTCAGCAGCAGGGCTACCAGCGCGGCGAGTATCAGGGTTCTGAGCCCGTACAGGGGCAGAAAACGAATCAGGCTCTTCATCATGTAAAAGAACACGACGAAGGCAATCGCGTAAGCGGCCCAGAAAATCCCGTAGGCCATTTGTGCATCAGTATCGATCATTACAGAATCCAGTGAATGATGTGTTCTTCCCAGTCCTCTTCCGGCACCCGGGCCTCTGAAACAACCCGCTGTCGGATGGAAACGCCCGCCTCGTGCACCGAATCCGGATCTCCACTTCGCAGCGGATGCCAATCCGCCAGCGGCCGGCTTTCGGCCAGGGTTCGGTAGGCACAGGTATAAGGTAGCCAATGGTAGTCCGTGATGGTGCCCGGTGTCAGTACTGTACAGCCCGGGACCTTTTTCAGCCGTTCGTCATAGACGGTACAGCGGCAGGTTTCTTCGTTCATGTAACGGCACACCAGGTCGGTGTGATACACCTCGCCGGTGTCTTCATCTTCCAACTTGTTCAGACAGCATTTGCCGCAGCCGTCGCACAGGGATTCCCATTCCTCAGGTGTCATTTCGTCCAGGCGCTTGCGCTGCCAGAACGGCACCTGGGCAATCATGGGTTACGCTGCTCCGGCTTCTTCCGGAAGTCCACCACGTAACCGTCTCTTTCTTCGGACATCTGCAGGAAAAAGTCCTTCTCCCCGATGGCTTCGAGCACCTGTTTGCCGGTGGTTCTTGCCAGCTTTCGGTCCGGCGTCATGACCAGATCCATGGAATGAACCGGATTACCGAAAATGCCCCTCAGGCTCTCCGGCAGCGCCTCCCATTCCTGGCCTCTGCGGACAAAAATGTAGGTGTCGCTCTTTTTGCTGCTTCGAAATACAGAGACAAATTCCCGTTCTTTCATGACTTCAATAATTCCTCGATATCAGCGCGAACCGGCGCCAGAATCTGCGCCCGCCAGCCCTGAAAAAATTCATGTTGTCCCAGATCGCGGTGTTGAACCACTTTCTCAAGCCGCTTTCTCGGTGCAATCAATTCCATCGGAATATCAGCATCTTCCGCTGCCTTCCTGAACAAACGCTTTAACTGCTTGAAGAACCCCTGCTGATCCCTCGACAACGGCGGAGCGATGCGTTCCAGACCCGAATTATCCGCTGTTGCCCCTTTGCTAACAAGTTCGATGAGGGTGTCGCCATAACGCCGGACCGCGCCAGACGGTATGCCCTGAATGTTTGAAAGCTCTCTCTGGGAACCCGGCAGGTTCTCGGCGATGGCAATCAAAAGGGCATCCGACAGAACCCGGTTTCGCGGCCGGTCCTGTTTCTGACACTCAAGCTCCCGCCAGCGAACAAGTTCCCGGAGCACACCCTGTTGTTGTGGAGTGAGCGACCAGCCACCCCGGAGCTTCAGGTAATGGGTGTCTGGATCCTCCTGTCCTGCGAGTTCGTCAGCGAATCGTGTGGATTCCTCTGCGAGCGCAGCTTCAAGGCCCCGCTCCCGCAGCAAGCCGGTTACCCACTCGTACATGGGCTCCAGAAAGCGGATATCCTCAATGGCATAGCGCTGCTGCGCCTCAGTCAGTGGCCGGGCGAGCCAATCGGACCGGGTCACAGATTTGTCGAGGGTTTCGCCAAAGAGGGTTTCTACCAGCCTGGCATAGCCCAGGGAGAACCCGGCGCCGGCCATGGCCGCACCGATTTGCAGATCGATGACACCCGCCGGCTCAAGATTCAGCCACTGGCGGAACAGCTCAAGATCTTCACTCATGGCATACAGAAGCTTGGGCGTTGCCGGGTCGGCTAACACCTCCCGGAAACGGCGGGACTGGTCGGCCACGGCCGGATCCACCAGGCAGAATTGGCCATCCAGCCCCAGCTGAACCAGGCCCGGAATCGGATAAAAGGTGTTTACCCGTTCAAATTCGGTGTCCAGTGCCAGGGGCTTGCCGGGCGCACGATCCAGCCACGTATCCAGCGCCTCCGGCTCGCGAATCCAGCGAATAGTGGCAGGCGCCGGAGGAACGTCAACAGCCACAGTGGCCTGGGCAGAAATATCCATAGAAATGCCTGGTCAGATTTATTCGGAGAGAGGTTTGCGGCCTCGAAAAGCGTGGGTCAGGGTAAAGCCATCGACATAGCCCAGCTCGCCACCCACCGGAATGCCGTGGGCGAGCCGGGTAATCAGAATCCCGCGGCCATCGAGTCGGTCCGCAATGTAGTGGGCCGTAGCTTCACCTTCCACTGTCGGGTTGGTCGCCAGGATCAGCTCGGTAACGCCTTCGTCCCGAACCCGCTTCAACAGACGTTCGATGCCGATTTCCTCGGGCCCCACGCCGTCAATGGGCGACAGATGCCCCATCAACACGAAATAGCCACCCCGGTAATCACCAGCCTGCTCGATAGCCAGCAGGTCCGATGGGCTTTCAACCACACATAGTGTGCCGGTGCGCCGCTGCGGATTGTCGCAGATGCCACAGATCTCGGTGTCGGCAAAGTTCTGGCAACTTTCACATCGCCGCACACCTCTCATGGCTTCGTTCAGTGCCTCCGAGAGTCGGGTACCGCCGGAACGACCCCGCTCAAGAAGATGAAAGGCCATACGCTGGGCGGTCTTTTGCCCGACGCCGGGCAGGCAACGAAGGGATTCGACGAGTTCGTCAACCAAGGGGCTGAACGCCATGAAATGTCCTCGTACTACGGCAGGATGAAATTCAGAACGGCATCTTGAAACCGGGAGGCAGGCCCATGCCCGACATCATACCGGACATCTTGTCTTTCTGATTGGCCTCAACCCGACGTACGGCATCGTTTACCGCGGCCGCCAGAAGATCCTCCAGGATCTCTTTTTCCTCAGACATCAGGGACGGATCAATATCCACTTTGCGAACATCGTGGCGACCGTTCATGGTGACCTTTACAAGCCCGGCACCGGCTTCACCGGTCACTTCCGCTTTCGCGATTTCTTCCTGGGCTTTCTGCATCTCTTCCTGCATTTTCTGGGCTTTTTTCATCATGTCGCCCATATTGTTCATCATGCCTTATCTCCTGCTTGTCTCAATCGGCCGGATACTTTCTTCGACTACCCGCGCCTCAAATCGTTCAACAATGGACTGTACGGCCGGATCCTTCCGAATGGATGCTTCCGCCGCTTCCTGCCGGGCCTTCCGCTCCCGCTCTTCGTAAGCTGCAGGCGTGTTCGGCCCCGGGTTGCCCTGCTCTATACGTAATTGGATGGCGTCACCAAACCGGTTTCTCAAGCCCGCGACAATTCTTTCCTCATGACGGCTGTTCAGCAACCGGGCATGGCCCTCGTCAATCGTCAGGGTAATCGTTTCACCCGCCTGGCTCATCGAACCATGGCTGGCAAGGTTGCCCGGCATGCCAACAATACCGAGGCTTCGGAAGTCACGGTGCCACAGGAACTCACCATCCGGTTCGGCGGGAATCTCCGGCTCCGGCTGATGCTCGGGTTCGGATTCTGGCTGTGGGACCGGATCCGGCGCCGTTTGAGCGGCCGGCTCATCAGCGACAGCAGGCTCCGGACCGGGCGAATAAAGATCGTCTTCCTCCTCGGCCGCTTGCGCCTGCGCATCGAGGCTAGCCAGCCACGAAGAATCCTCATCCGGTAACGGTGAGGGATCCTGTGGCAAAGGATGTGACGTTGGCTCTGGCTCGGCGGGCTGCTCCATAACCTGCTGCGGTATAGCGGCATCCGTTTCCGGTACTGGCTCGGGTTTTGGCGGTGCCGGGTCGGGCTCATCCCGTGGCTCGGAGACGGCACTTTGGCTGCCGGAACTGATGGCGGGCGGCTCCCGGCGGTCCGCACCGGGCCGGAACGCCAGCATCCTGAGCAGGGTCATTTCGAACCCCATCCGGGCATCCGGCGTAATGGCCAGATCTTTGCGGCCAATCAGGGCTGACTGGTAAAACAGTTGGGCATCTTCGGCGCTGAGTTTGCGGGCCAGGGCCTGCACCTGTTCGGCATCACCAAGGGAGTTATCCGCACTTCCTGGAACCACCTGCTCCATGGTAACCCGGTGAAACAGTGACAAAAGATCCGCCAGAATCACACCGTAATCCGGGGCAAAATCCGAAATCCGGCTGATTTCCGCCAGTAAGGCCGGGCCATCCCCTTCAACCAGCGTATTCACAATACGTTCAATATCGCGCTGATCAATGGTGCCCAGCATAGCGCTGACATCGCTGGCCGCCAGCTTCTGGTTACCAAAAGCGATGGCCTGGTCGGTCAGGCTCAGGGCATCCCGCATGCTGCCGTCTGCTGCCCTGGCCAGAAGCCACAGCGCCGGCTCCTCGAACGGGATCTCCTCTGCGCCCAGTACATACCTCAGGTGGCCGGCAATGTGTTCCGGCGTCATCCGTTTGAGATTGAACTGCAGGCACCGGGAAAGCACTGTTACCGGCAGTTTCTGGGGATCTGTCGTGGCGAGCAGGAACTTGACGTGCTCCGGCGGCTCTTCAAGGGTCTTCAGGAAGGCATTGAACGACTGATTGGTCAGCATGTGCACCTCGTCAATGAGGTACACCTTATAGCGGCCGCGGCTTGGCGAATACTGGACGTTGTCCGTCAGTTCCCGCATATCGTCCACACCGGTGCGGGAGGCGGCATCAATCTCGATCAGGTCGACGAACCGGCCTTCCTGGATTTCCTTGCAGCTGGAGCATACGCCACAGGGATTGGGGGTAACGCCGGTTTCACAGTTGAGGCAGCGGGCCAAAAGACGGCCAATGGTTGTTTTGCCCACTCCCCGGGTACCGGTGAACAGGTAAGCGTGGTGCAAACGCTGGCTTTCCAGGGCGTGAATCAACGCCTGGAGCACGTGTTCCTGGCCCACCATGTCCTCAAAGGTTCGTGGGCGCCATTTACGGGCAAGTACCTGGTAGCTCATGTTCCGCCAACTGCAGTGAAAAACGGGTTTAACCTTAGCACGGAGAGCGATCTAGAAGAAGCAGACTTGATCCCGAAAACATGCAGAAAAGCGGATGGGGTATTGGGGAAAATCAGTGTGATAGCGACAACAAGAAGAGAAAAACTGGGGGTGACTCCATCAGCGACACCCCGGCACACAATTCCACCGCTTCGGCTGCTCCCTTCCGGGCCTGACCGGGTTCACGGTTTCATGTTGCGGAGGCACCAATGGAGCCACCATAACGGCGTTTCAGGACAATTCCCTGAAAGCGGCGCGCATATTAGCAAAAGGGTTTGCGGACTACAATGGGAAATCCCTGCCCACTCACGATACCCCCTTCTACACGGGTAAAGCCTACAGGGGCAATGGCACCTCATCCTGGCGGAACCAGCAGGCAAGGCTGTAACGGGTGCGATTCGCCGGAAGCACCTCGTGGGGGATCTCCTCACTCATGAACAATGCCATGTGTCCGGCTTCGGGCAAAACAGTGCCGCATGCCTCGTGTTCAATGTCCCGATTGAACACCTGAAGGGCGCCGCCGTCGGATGCCTGCCAGTCTTCATTGAGATAAAGCACCAGGCTGACCACGCGGGACGCGCGTCCCTGGAAACTGTCCAGGTGCTTTTTATAGAAATCACCCGGATGATACGTGGCGTAATGCGTTTCAAACCGCTTCAGGCCCAGGAACAGGCGCTGATTCAACCCCTGGCGAATGGCCTCAAAAAATTCAAACAGGGCTGCCTGGGGCGCGGTTATCCCTTGCAGCCAGGCAATCTTGTCGCGGCGAACAGACCGGTCACGCATCAGGTCGTTGCCCCGGCCGATACCGGCCTTTTTCATGGCATCCGTGCGGTCCAGAATTTCAACTTCCTTGTGCAAGGCAGCCAACAGATTGCTACCCAGCCGGGCACGCACATCCATCGTCATCCAGCCCTGCTCGCTCAGCCCCAGTGCAAGCTCATCCAGCCAGGACTCAGAAACCGCGGCCAGCCGATCATGCACCAGGTTCACTGGCTGAACGTCACTGCCAGCAACAGCACCTTGCGCCGCATTTACGGAAGTGATAAGAGGATCATGAATGGGGATGACAACCGGCGTTTCCATCGGCGGGCCTCAGGCAGAATTTGAACGTATTTTAGGCCCAATTCTCGCCGGGACGGCAGTTTTAATTTACTCTCTGTATAAGCGAATACACTTAACGCAGTCAGTAACTCACCATGTCAGAAAGCAGTAACAGGCCACCGATATCACTTACTCCGGGCCAATGGTCCTTCACACGCTGGAAAACCGTCGGGCAACTGGAAGCCCTGGAGGTACACCACCCGCTGTTTCAGGCCACCATTGTCTTGCAGGGCGCCCACCTTGCCCATTTTGCGCCCCATGACGAAGCGGACTGGCTGTGGATGAGCCCCACCGCACGATATGAGCCGGGCCATGCCATCCGGGGCGGCGTTCCGGTGTGCTGGCCCTGGTTTGGCGATCCTGGCAAGAATGCACCAGAGGTCCGGAAACGGATTCACACCGAAAGCGCCCACGGTTTCGCCCGCACCGCCCTGTGGAAACTGGAGGATGTTCGCGAAAACGCCCATGAGGTAGAAATCAGCCTGTCCCTGGACGCCAATGAAGATTTCAGCGATGTCTGGACCGGTCACGCCCTGGCGTTGCTAACCTTCAGCTTCTCAATCCGGGGTTGCCAACTGGCGCTGACCACGACAAACCTCAGCAACGATCCACTCGCCTTCAGCCAGGCCTTGCACACCTATTTCCCCACCAGCGACATCAGCCGCACACGGGTTCTGGGGCTTGGTGGCAGTCAGTACCTCGATACCCTCGATACCCCCGACAACTGGGGCTATCGGACCCAGGAGGGCCCGGTCTACTTTGACGGCGAGACCGACCGGATTTATGAGAGCGGCGAACCGCTGACCGTCGTGACACCCAGAACCACTCGCAAGCTCTCGGCGGTTGGCAGTGATTCCACCGTAGTCTGGAACCCCGGCCCGGAAAAGGCAGCACGTCTGTCGGATTTCCCGGATACGGCCTGGCAGTCGATGCTCTGCGTCGAAACCGCCAATGCTGCTGGCGATTATCGGGTGCTAAATAACGGACAAAGCCACACTTTGGGCGTTTCAATCGGAAGGAAAGCATGAGCCTGGCATCGTTTCTGAAATCCAGACTGGTTCCAGCGGATCTGGATGAACATATCAACCGGATCCGCAAACCCATCGGAACCCTCGGGTATGACCCCTGGGGGTATAACAACGAAGCCATGAAGTACGGCCTCTCGATCACCCGGCAGATCTATGAAAAGTACTTCCGGGTACAGGCCCATGGGGTCGAGAACGTTCCCGCCGAGGGCCCGGTGCTCATTATCGCCAATCACAGTGGCCAGTTACCTATTGACGGACTGCTGGTCGGCTACGCGCTCGCTACCCGCAAGGAAGATGCCCGTATTCCCCGGGCCATGATTGAACGGTTCTTCCCGACCGTTCCCTGGCTTGGCAACCTGCTCAATGAGGTGGGCGCGGTACTGGGCGACCCGGTCAACTGCGCCAAGATGCTGGCCAACGATGAAGCCGTGATTGTTTTCCCCGAGGGCGTGCGCGGCTCCGGCAAGCTCTACCAGGACCGCTACCAGCTCAAGCGCTTCGGCAACGGCTTCATGCACCTGGCCATGAAATACAAGGCCCCAATCGTCCCAGTGGGCGTGGTGGGCTGTGAGGAAACCATCCCGGCTATTGCCAACATCAAGCCTCTGGCCAAAGCGCTCGGCATTCCCTATGCGCCCGTTGCCCTCCCGGTGGTGCTTCCGGCCAAGGTACACCTGAATTTTGGTGCCCCGATGTACTTCGACGACCTGGAAATTCCGGAAGAACAGGTGACCGAACGAGTGGAAAAAGTGAAAGCGGAGATCAGCCGGCTGATCGACAAGGGACTGAGCGAGAGGAAAAGGCTTTTCTGATGACTGAGCAACGCAGACCCCACATCCTCGTCACTGGCGCCGCCGGCGCCCTCGCCCAGCAAGTGATCAACCAGCTCCGGGACACCTGCGACCTGGTCGCCGTAGACTTCCGGGAACAGGTTTACCTGGGTGACGATATCCCAAGCTACTGCATTGATTTCAACAAGCGGGTGTTTGAAGACCTGTTCCGGCGTTACCGGTTTGACGGTGTGATCCACATGGGTCGCATCATGTCCAGCCAGCTCACCCGAATGCGCCGCTACAATGCGAATGTGCTGGGCACCCAGAAACTGCTGGATCTCAGCCACAAGTACGGCATCAAAAGGATAGTGGTGCTTTCCACCTTTCACGTCTACGGAGCCGTGGCCTACAACCCCGCGCTCATCGACGAGTCCGCCCCGCTGAAAAGCGCCGGCCTGAGCGCCGATCTGGTAGATTCGGTGGAACTGGAGAACCTGGCCAACATTTATCTTTGGCGTTACCCGGAACTCAACATCACCATTCTGCGCCCCTGCAACATTGTTGGTCCCGGTGTGCGCAATACCATCAGCACCCTTCTGGCAAGCTCACGGGCTCCGGTACTGGCTGGTTTCTCGCCGATGATGCAGTTCATCCATATTGATGACATGGCAGATGCCATCGTCCTGGCGTATAAAAAACCGACACGCGGTGTATACAACGTGGCGCCTCAGGACTGGGTGGCCTACCAGCATGCGCTCAAGCTTTGCGGTTGCACACGCATTCCCGTGCCCTCAATTCCGCCTGTTCTGCCGAAATTCATCCTGAGCACACTCAAACTGCGCAGCTTCCCGTCGTATTTGATGGCCTTCTTCAAATACCCGGTGGTGATTGATGGCCGGGCCTTCGCCAGTGAATTCGGGTTTACGCCCAAACGGCCGCTGAAGGAGATTTTCCGGTTTTACCGGGAGAACAAGCGGCCGGTTTGATCTGGGATGTTCAATTTTAAATACAACACACAGGGAGGTGTGTCATTTTTCTTTACACTTATAGAATCCCGGCCTATTGCCGAGTCTCCGATCTTCTACCTAAACAGCGGGTTAGGAAATCTGGAACAGTCCGTGCTTACGCCCTTCCCTGCGCTTATGTGTTAAACCACGAAGGAAGGGAAAGATCATGTCCAAGTTAAGAAGTATTGGGACCGCAGTTGGTCTGGCAGCACTGTTGATTTCACCTGTTGCATCAGCCAACCTGCTGACAAACGGTGGCTTCGAACAATCGCCGGAGCTTACTCAAGCCAGTGGCGGCTGGGGCTTCTTCGACCCGAGCCAGATAAACGGCTGGGAAAGCGAAGACAACAACATTGAGATCTGGAAATCAGGTTTTAACGGGGTGACTGCGTTTGAAAAAAATCAGTTCGCTGAACTTAACGCTCACCCGGAGACAGGCAAGGCGTTCACGCTGTTCCAGGACATCGTTACCACCATTGGGAAAAGTTACGAGCTGACCTTTGCATACCGTGCAAGGTCCGGTCAGGAATCATTCGACGTCAATGCCGGAAACCTGAATGTAAATGTATCCAACACCAACACGAACAGCTGGAGCATCTACTCGGCCATGTTCACTGCATCGAGTGAGCAAACCAGACTGATGTTCACATCCGTTGACCCGGATACTGAAACCCTCGGCAACTTCCTCGACAAAATTTCTGTTGTCGCCAAAGTACCGGAGCCGGGAACCCTGGCACTTCTCGGCCTCGGATTGGCGGGCCTGGGCGTTTCTCGCAGACGCCGGAGCTGATCTCAGCCGACAGCACCGGAGAGCCAGCGCTTGAAAAACGCTGGCTTTTTTCGCGAAGGAGTTAACCTGACTTTCAAACAACGCTATTCTTCAAAGAGGCATTTCACCTTTTTTGGGGCAATCAAGCATGTTCAGTAACATGGACGTACTCAGCTACTCGCTGGCGGCGATTACGTTCGGGCTACTTGGAATATTGGTAGCCGCACGTTACTTACGCCGTGGCGTAGACCGGGCGCTAGCCCTCGCTGCCTTCGTATCGGCCCTGTGGGCGCTTGCTATCGTCAGCCAGAGTCTCTGGGGGCATCCGGGATTTAACATCCGCTACCTGACTGAACTGGTTCGGGACGCCGCCTGGATTTACCTTCTCATAGCCCTGCTCAAAGACGGGTTGCGGGAAAACAAGCTCACTAGCAAGGTTAAAAAAATCCTCGGCGCCAGCGCTGTCATTCTGCTTGTCCTGTTAATTAGCTCCAGTGTAATCGAGCATTTCGGAAGCGTCGAAATGTCCACCGGTAAAGTCAAACTGCTGGGCCAGATCGGCCTTTCCCTGCTGGGTCTTTCCCTGGTGGAGCAGATCTGGAGAAATTCCCCCAGCTTTGGCCGCTCCAGCATCAAATATATCTGCATCGGCGTTGCCTCCATCCTTGCCTTTGATTTCTTCATGTATGCGGATGCCCTGCTGTTCGGGCAGGTAGCGGATTCCTTCTGGAACGCCCGCGGCTTCGTCAATGCCCTCCTCACTCCCCTGTTCGCGGTCAACGTCATCAACACCCGTAAGCAACCAGTCGATTTCCAGCTATCCCGTTCAGCGGTATTTCATGCAGGAACCCTGGTATTCGCTGGCGGTTATCTGCTCTTCCTGGCGCTGGGGGGCTACTATGTTCAGGTACTTGGCGGTGAATGGGGGGACGCACTCCAGGTCCTGTTTTTCACAATGTCACTGGTCTTCCTTACAACTCTGCTCCTGTCGAGGCGGATCCGAGCCAAACTCATGGTGCAGATCAGCCAGAACTTCTTCGACTACAAATACGATTACCGGGAAGAATGGCTGAAAATGACCCGGGAACTGGCCAATCTCAGTGACAATCCACCGCTGCCTGAACGTGTCATCCGTATTCTGGCGGACCTGGTCGAAAGCAATGGCGGTGCAATCTGGCTGAAAGGCGAAAGGGAAGGCTATGTCCTTAAAGGTGCCATCAATCTTTCGACGCCCAAGCACACACTGATTGACAGCGATGCGGAACTGGTTCGTTTTTTTTCAAACCGCGAATGGATTGTCGATTTGCACGAATATCAATCGGACCCGGTGGGCTACAACCTCCTGGAAATACCGGACGCCATCGCAAAAACCCCGGACGGATGGCTGATTATCCCCCTCTACCTGGGTAACGATCTCTATGGGATGGCCCTTGTCGGCAATCCTTATGCCCGTGTTGCCCTGAATTGGGAGAACTTCGACCTGATCAAGGTTGTTGCCCGCCAAACCTGCAACCTGCTTGCCCAGGCCGACGCCCAAAGCCGGCTCGCCAGAGCGATGCAGTTTGAAGCGGTGAGCAAGGCATCGGCCTTCATGGTTCACGACCTGAAAACCGTGATTGCCCAGCTGTCCCTGCTGGTGAAAAATGCACCGAGGCACCGGAATAACCCCGCCTTTATTGACGACATGATCAACACCACCGACCATGCCGTGCGAAAAATGTCGAGTCTGGTAGACCATATTCGCAGACCTGGTACCGATGATGAGGACCAGCTTAAGCCGGTAAATCTTTCGGGCCTGGTAACTGAGCTCATCGAGCATCATCAACATCAGGCACCAGCCCCACATCTGGAGGGAGAAACTCCAGAAGCCATCATCAAAGCCGACCCGGAGCAGCTCCGCAGCGTTCTCGGCCACCTGATCCAGAACGCCCAGGACGCCACCGCGCAGAATGGCGAAATCTCGATTGCCCTGAAAATCGCAAAAGGCAACGCGGTCTTGTTCATTCAGGATTCGGGCACAGGCATGACCAGAGAATTTATCTCCACTCAGTTATTCAAGCCCTTCGAGAGCACCAAGGGGCTCACCGGGATGGGCATCGGTGCGTATCAGGCCCGCGAATATATCCGCAAAATCGGAGGTAACATTGACGTCACCAGTGAGCCGGGTGTCGGATCCTGTTTTTCCATCCGGATCCCGCTCGCCAACGAAAAGCTCACGGCACAGGATACCAAGACGGTGCGACCGGCTTCCGTCTCCCAAGACCCGATACAAAGTGCCAATTAATTGTCATTATTGAACCGGCATGCAAACCAGCATTGCAAAGTGTCAATGTTCGGTTGAGAATCAGTGGTGTGGAAGTATTCTTAAAAAGGATTTATAGCTGTTGTGACCAGACGACTCTTGATTGTAGAAGACGATCCCGGCCTCCAGAGCCAGATGCGCTGGTGTTTCAGCGAAGACCTGGAAGTATCCCTGGCATCGGACCGGGAATCAGCGCTTACCTGTCTGCGGCGGGATGAGCCCGAGGTGGTAACCCTTGATCTCGGTCTTCCACCGGACGCCGGTGGTGCCACAGAAGGCTTCAGACTGCTTGAGGACATTCTCCAGCTGGCCCCGATGACCAAGGTGATCGTTGTTACCGGCCGTGAAGATAAAGAAAACGCGGTGAAAGCCATCGGCATGGGCGCCAGCGACTTCTATCAGAAACCCCTGGATGCCGACATCCTGACCTTTGTGGTCAACCGAGCGTTCCGGCTGGCGGAACTGGAAAGGGACAACCGCGAGCTCTCGCGCGACCACAACGGCACCAGCATCAAGGGCATTGTTGCCGCCAGCCCACAGATGCTGACCGTCTGCCGCACTCTTGAGAAAGTTGCCCCCACCGATGTAACCACGCTGATCACCGGGGAAACCGGCACTGGCAAGGAGCTGCTGGCACGAGCCCTTCACGACCTGAGCCATCGTGCGGACAAGCCTTTTGCAGCCATCAACTGTGCCGCCATCCCCGAAAACCTCCTCGAGAGTGAACTGTTCGGGTTTGAAAAAGGCTCCTTCACCGGTGCCACCCAAAGTAAAAAAGGCAAAATAGAAAGTGCCAATGGCGGCACCCTTTTCCTGGACGAGATCGGCGACATGCCCATGGCGCTGCAAGCCAAGCTATTGCGGTTCCTGCAGGAACGGGTGATCGACCGGGTTGGCTCGGTAAAACCGATATCGGTGGACGTACGCGTGGTGTGTGCCACCCACCGGAA
>AZIH01003963.1_pt1 | contig 14434 bp, 14 predicted proteins | sample 359041 | NCBI WGS metagenome assembly AZIH01 (sample SAMN02429716, study PRJNA222664) | marine sediment metagenome | biome: Sediment sample; isolation source: enrichment culture of sample MGS-ANC(UA) from oil contaminated site at the... | place: Italy: Ancona | collected 2012-02-14 | depth 6 m m
GCGCACCCAGGGCCTTGGCGTAGTCTTCAAACTCGAAGACCTCGCTGATTTGCGGGTCGATCTTGCCCTCGGCGTAGAGCTTCATCAGTTCCATCATGTTCTGGGCGCTGGCCTCGGGCTCGCGCTGGGTGAAGCTGCCCCAGAATACGCCGACCACCGAGCAGCCCTTAAGCAATGTCAGGTTTGCGGGAATTTTCGGAATCTCGCCGGCCGCGAAGCCCACGATAAGGTGCCGGCCATTCCACGCCATGGCGCGCAGGGCCTGCTCGGTGAAGTCGCCGCCCACGGGATCGTAGATCACATCCACGCCTTTGCTCTTGGTGAGCTTTTTGACGGCGTCTTTCAGGGGCTCTTCGGAGTAGTTGATCAGTTCATCCGCACCCGCTGCCTTGGCGACAGCGAGTTTGTCGGCGGAGCTGGCGGCCGCGATGACTTTTGCGCCCATTGCCTTGCCCAGCTCAACGGTTGCCAGACCGACACCACCACTGGCGCCGAGTACCAGAAGCGTCTCACCCGGCTGAAGGTTTGCCCGCTGCTTGAGTGCGTAATAGGAAGTGGCGTAGACCATCGTAAACGCGGCGGCCTTTTCATCGGACATGCCTTCGGGAATGGGCAGGAGGTTCTGCTCGGGGACAACCACCTCTTCGGCAAAAGCCCCGTATCCGGTCAGGCCAGCCACCCGGTCGCCAACCTTGAAACGGCTAACCTTGTCACCCACACCGATAACTTCACCAGACATCTCGCCGCCCGGTGAAAACGGCATATTGGGTTTCAGCTGGTATTTGCCCTCAATAATCAGGGTATCCGGAAAGTTCAGGCCCGCAGCTTTAACGCGAACCTTTACACCGTGCCCCTTAACTTCCGGGCTGGGAACGTCTTCGATGACCAGCTTTTCGGCCGGGCCGCATTCCTTGCAGAGGATGGCTTTCATGGTTTCTCCATTTTTGTTTGATCGGGTTTCAGGCTGGGAATTCGCCTGCTATTTGATACCCGTCAAGCTAAACAGAGTCTTACCCTGAAGCAAATAAAGTTCTCTTATTAAACCCCATAAACCTTGCTTATCTTCTCCCGGGCGACTGTCAGAGCATGGAGCCGGCGAAAAAAAGCGCACCCAACAGACACAGGGCGGCGGCAATCAGTCCCGCCTTCAGGCCCGGAGAAAATGCCTGAGGCGTATCGCGCAAGGTCTTTGTGTCATCATGATTAACCAGCTTCTGGTCATGGCTGGAGTTGCGGATCAGCTCAATCATGTCCTCGCACTGGTCGGACGTGAACGATGCCGGCTCGAAGTACTGCAACCCCTGCGACTCCAGGAACCGCTGCACGTCCCGGGAGAGCGGCACGTACTTCATTGACCAGTTGGTGAAGGTTCGCTCGGCGAGAGGCTCTTCAATCAGGGTCACAACATTGCGGTGCCTCTCATCCTTCAGGATGCGCTCATAGGTCTTCCTTACTTCCTCTTCTTCGCCTTCCAGATACTGGAAAAACCGATTGTTGCCGTAATACAGCCCACCGACCAGTTTCCCCCTGGCATTATTTCTTCGCGAAGTCATCAAAATCCGGGCTACGTGGGGCTCAACACCCTTTTCCACCGGCTTGGCTTCAAATGTGGCTTCACTAGCGTAGGCCAGACGCATCAGGGACATAACAACTCCGTACAACAAGATAAAGGTAAGTTGGATGCAAGATACGTGCGGACCTGTCGTAATGGATCACAGTCCGGAAGTTTGAGGACTCGCCAACGGCGCCCATCAAGATGAACCGAAAGGCGTTTTCAGCTATCCTGCCGATTCTCAAATTCGCCGCCCGGCCTATCCTTGTTCACCATTCAGGGCCCGCCATGACAGACATTATCTACGTGCTTGAAATGATTGGAATCATCGCCTTTGCCATTTCCGGCATGATTGTCGCGCGTTCCAAGAATATGGATCCTGTCGGCGTGTTCACCATAGGGTTCATTACGGCCCTCGGCGGCGGCACCCTCCGGGACATGATCATGGACAACCACCCGGTTTACTGGATCAAGCACCAGGAACAGCCCATTCTGATTCTGGGCATGGCGATTGTGTTCAGTTACTGGAGTCGGGCCGAGCGGATTCGCGAATCCAGAATCGTGCTACCCGACGCCATCGGCCTCGGCGTCTTTTCCATCCTTGGCGCCCAGCTGGCGCTCGATATGGGGCACTCCTGGTTTATCGCCTCACTGCTCGGCGTGATGACCGGCACTTTTGGCGGCGCACTGCGGGACACCCTTTGCAACGAGGTGCCCTACATATTCCGCAAGGATCAGATCTACGCGTCCATTTCCTTCGCCGGCTGCTGGCTGTATTTCGTGTGCCAGTGGTTTCTTGAAAACGAAGCCCTGCCCCTGACCATTGGCCTGCTGTTTATCACCCTCGTGCGATTGCTTGCGGTGCGGTTCGACATCCGGCTGCAGAGGGACCCCCACGGCAACTGACTGCGCTTGCCGGAACTGACAAACTGTCAATCATCCCTTGGCCTTAAGCCACTCAGCCGGTAAGATTGCCGTTTTTTCACGCAATTCACGAATTCCGTTCAGACCAGACTTCCAAACACCAACTTTCAGCATCCTGTGAGGCAGACACCCGTCATGCTTGAACGACTGTTCCAACTCCAGGCCCATGGCACCACTGTTCGTAAAGAAGTGGTTGCGGGCATCACTACCTTCCTGACCATGGCCTACATCATTGTGGTCAACCCCAGCATCCTGTCTTCTACGGGCATGGATTTCGGGGCGGTTTTTGTTGCCACCTGTCTCGCCGCCACAATCGGCACCCTGATCATGGGCCTGTGGGCCAACTACCCGATTGCACTGGCGCCCGGCATGGGCCTGAACGCCTTTTTCTCCTTCACCGTGGTTGGCAGCATGGGCTATAGCTGGCAGGTCGCGCTCGGAGCCGTATTCCTTTCCGGCTTCCTGTTCTTCCTGCTGAGCATTTTCAAAGTCCGGGAATGGATCATTAACAGCATTCCCCTGTCCTTGCGCTATGGAATTTCCGCGGGCATCGGCTTCTTCCTGGCCCTGATCGCCCTCAAGAACGCCGGCATTGTGGTCGACCACCCCGCGACTCTGGTCGGTCTCGGCGAGGTCAAGACCGCCGAGAGCCTGCTGTTCTTCGGCGGCTTTGTACTGATCTGTGCGCTGTCGTTCCGGCAGATAACCGGTGCTGTGATGATCGGCATCATCGCGGTGACCGGCGTGGCCATGGCACTGGGGATGGTGGAATACAACGGCTTTATTTCGGCACCTCCCAGCGTCGCTCCGACCTTTATGCAGCTGGATCTGGCCGGTGCACTCAACCTGGGCATGATCAGCGTTATCTTCGCCTTCCTGTTTGTCGATCTGTTCGACACCTCAGGAACACTTATCGGCGCCGCCCAGCGCGGCGGGCTTCTGGACAAGGATGGCAAGCTTCCCCGCCTCGGCCGTGCCCTGATGTCGGACTCTGTCGCCACCATGTCGGGCGCGGCCCTCGGCACCTCGACCACCACCAGCTATATTGAATCCACGGCCGGCATTTCCGCCGGTGGCCGAACCGGTCTGACAGCCGTTGTGGTCGCCGTCCTGTTCCTGGCCTGCCTGCTGCTCTCGCCAATTGCGAGCATCATCCCGGCCTACGCCACCGCACCGGCACTGCTCTATGTTGCCGTTTTGATGGCCAGCGGCCTCAAGCTGATCGACTGGGATGACGTAACCGATGCCGCCCCGGCGGTAGTCACGGCCCTGATGATGCCGCTGACCTTCTCCATCGCCAACGGTATTGCCCTGGGCTTTATTACCTACGCGCTTCTGAAGGCATTGAGCGGCCGCTGGTCGGACCTGAACGCCAGTGTTGTTATCATTGCAGTCGTCTTTATCCTGAAATTCATTTTCCTGGACGTGGCATAAACCGCGACCGGAACAATCACCGGATCTGTTATGGATTATTTCTCGGAGAGCATCAAATCGGCGATTCGCACCGTACCGGACTGGCCAAAGCCCGGCGTCGCCTTTCGCGACATCACCACGGTACTTCAGGACAAGACCGCGTTTCGAAAGCTGATTGATGCCTTTGTGCATCGCTACCATGGCCACAAGATTGATGCCGTCGCGGCCGTCGATGCCCGTGGCTTTATCATTGGCTCGGCGCTGGCCTATGAACTGAATGCCTCTCTGGTTCTGGTTCGCAAAAAGGGCAAGCTGCCCTTCGACACCCTGGTGGAAGACTACGAACTGGAGTACGGCACCGCCTCCGTCGAGCTGCACAAGGATGCGTTCAAGCCAGGTGACAAAGTGGTACTGGTGGATGACCTGATCGCCACAGGCGGCACCATGCTGGCGGCAAGCCGCCTGATCCGGCGGATCGGAGCCGAAATTGTAGAAGTCGCCGCGATGATTGATCTGCCCGATCTCGGAGGCTCCCGGAAGCTGCAGGACGAGGGGCTTCAGGTTTATACTGTCTGCTCGTTCGAAGGGGAATAACCAACAGCAAACAGGAGGCGACCATGCCGGATTACCAACACCACTGGAAGGACGGCACCCCCGTCCATCTGCCTCTGGGTAAAATTGTCTGCATTGGTCGCAATTACGCGGAGCACGCAAAGGAGCTGAACAATCCAGTGCCGGATGAGCCACTGCTGTTCATCAAGCCCGCCACCTCGGCTGTCCATATCACACGCCCTCTGGACTTCCCCAGAGACAAAGGGGAGGTTCACTTCGAGACCGAGCTGGCTGTGCTCATTGGTCGTCCCCTCACCCATGCCTCGGCCAGTGAGGCCGAAGCCGCCATCCTCGGATACGGTCTGGCACTGGACCTGACGCTGCGGGACCTGCAAAGCAATCTCAAGGAAAAGGGCCAGCCCTGGGAACGCGCCAAAGCCTTCGACGGTGCCTGCCCGCTGTCGCCCTTCGTGGCCGCCGAAAAGTTTGCCGGTCGCCCTATTCACTTCACCCTGGACATCGATGGCAGCCGCCAGCAGACCGGCGACACCCGGGACATGCTCAACCCGGTGGCTCCCCTGATTGCTCACATCAGCAGCCAGTTCACTTTGCTGCCCGGCGACGTCGTCCTGACCGGCACCCCCAAGGGCGTTGGCCCGCTGAAGTCCGGCCAGACTCTGTCACTCGAACTGGAAGACCTGCTGTTCGTGGAGACCAAAGTGGTTTAACGTGCAGGCCCGGCTAAACCCAAATCCGGTCAAAGGCGTACATCTGTTATGGCAAAGAAACCGGTAACCTCCCGGAGTGGTCGCTTTTTCAAGCTCGCAGGCATGACTGCGTCTGTCGCAGGGCAGTATGCCGGCCAGCGCGCACGGCGACTGTTCCGAACCGAAAATGACGAAGGCGCCCAAAGCGAGAGCTACACCCGCATGGCGGACCAGATTGCCGACACTCTGGGAGAGCTCAAGGGCGCGGTTATGAAGGTCGGCCAGATCGCTTCCCAGACTCAGGATTTCCTGCCCAAGGAATTCTCTGACGCGTTAGAAAAACTCCAGAAAGAAGCCCCTCCGATGCCGTTTGAGGTCATCGTTGAGCAGATTGAATCTGAGCTGGGAAAACCGGTTTCCGAGTTGTTTGAATACCTTCAGGAGACACCCTACGCAGCGGCTTCCATTGGCCAGGTTCACCGTGCCCGGCTTCAGGATGGCACCGATGTCATTGTAAAGGTTCAGTACCCTGGCGTGGACGAATCCTGCGATTCCGACCTGAAACAACTGCGAATGGCTTTGAAGCTGGGCGGCTTGCTGAAGATGCCCAAGGAATCGGTTGACCGCCTGTTTGCAGAGATCCGTGAGCGGCTCAAAGAGGAGCTGGACTATGAGAACGAAGCGAGAAACGTCGAGCTGTTCCGCAAATTCCATGAGAACCAGCCCTGGGTCCTGATTCCAGCGGTGGCAGAAAGCCATTCAACCCGTCGTGTCCTGACCATGGAGCTGGTTGAGGGCGATCATGTCAGCAAGGTCACCAGTGACCGATACGGCCAGGATACCATCAACCAGATCGGCCACCGGATCTTCACCCTGATGGCCGACCAGTTGTTCCGGTTCCAATGTATTCACGGCGACCCCCATGCCGGCAACTTCGCCTACCGTCCCGACGGAACCATTATCATGTACGACTTCGGGTGCGTGAAGAAACTGAAGCCGGAGATTGTCGAGGCATACCGCAACGCCCTGGTTGCCGCCCTGAACGAGGATTATGAAGCCCTCGACAGCTACCTCATTGACCTCGGCGCCCGGGTTGGCAGCCAACCCGCAGTGGATGAAGCCTACTACGCCATGTGGCGAGACATCCTTGTCGTGCCGTTCGAGCACGACGAGCCCTATGACTTTGGCGAGTCTGAAATTCACAAGCGGGTAGCGGCAAAGACCAGTACGGTGTTCAAGTACCTGGACTTCTTCAAACCGCCGGTGGAGAGCATTTTCATTGACCGGATGATTGCCGGCCATTACTGGATGCTGAAGCGACTCGGGGTTCAGGCGGCGTTCCGCACAGAACTGCAAAAATACCTGGAGAAAGCGTCGGTCTGAGGCACGGAACCCGACGCTTTTATCTACAACGCTCCTGGCCGTAGTCCGGTCAGGATTTGTCCTTCAGCAGATCCCGAATCTCCATCAACAGCTGCTCCTGAGCGGAAGGTGCGGGCGGTTCCGCCGGGGTTTCAGCCTCTTTCTTGCGCATACTGTTCAGCGCCTTCACCGCCATGAACACCGCAAAGGCGACGATAACGAAATCGAACACCGCCTGAAGAAACACACCATAACGTATCGCGACGGCCTCAACGCCCTCTTCCGCAGCCTTGAGTGTGATCATCAGATTCGAGAAATCCACACCACCGATCAGCATGCCTATCGGGGGCATCAGCACGTCGGCTACGAACGACGACACAATCTTGCCAAACGCGACACCGATGATGATGCCCACCGCCATGTCCACAACATTGCCCTTGACCGCAAATTCCTTGAACTCTTTCACTATGCTCATCGCACTCAACTCCTTGAATGTCAGACCCTGTTGGCCCAGATACAGCGAGGGCACGCCATCACAGACGTAACTTGAGTGTAGTGCATGGGCGGGAAAAAAATAAAAGGGTCGTCGGGCGTCTGGAGAATCAGCGCAGACTGGCAACCCATTCGGCAACGCCGTCACAGGCCCCCTTGCGAATAAACCTCGCCCGGGACACCGAAGCGGGCTCACCAGGATCAATCACCGTGATGGGCACATCCCGGGCCACCTCATAGACCAGCCCGGCGGCCGGATACACCTGCAGCGAGGTTCCCACGATCAGCAGATGATCGGCCGTGCGGACAATGTCCGCGGCCTTTTCCAGCATGGGCACTTCCTCGCCGAACCAGACGATGTGGGGACGTAGCTGGGCGCCGCGGTCGCAGGTGTCACCCGGATTGATATCACGGTAGCCGATGTCGTAAACCAGCTCCGGGTACTTCGAGCTCCGGGCTTTGGTGAGCTCGCCATGGAGGTGAATCACATTGGTGGCCCCACCACGCTCGTGCAGATCGTCCACGTTCTGGGTGACCACGGTGACCCGGTAGCGCTGCTCTAGGCCCGCCAGCAGGCGGTGGGCCTGGTTGGGCTGAGCGGACTCCAGCTGGCGCCGACGGTCGTTGTAGAAGCGCAGCACCAGTTCCTGATTCCGGGCAAACGCCTCGGGCGTGGCCACATCGTAGACACTGTGCTGTTCCCACAATCCGCCGTTATCCCGAAACGTGGAGAGGCCGCTTTCGGCGCTGATACCAGCGCCTGTCAGTACAACGATGTGATCCTGCATCAGTCGAAGATCTTGCCCGGGTTCATGATGCCGTTGGGATCGAATACCTGTTTGATCCCTTTCAGATAGGCGATTTCCGCCTCACTGCGAGTGTAGTGCAGATAGGGCTTCTTGGTCATACCCACGCCGTGCTCTGCAGACACACTGCCCTGGTAGCGCTCGACAATCTCGAACACCCACTTGTTGACCTGCTGGCATTTCTCGAAGAAATCCTCACTGGCCATATCCTTGGGCTTGAGGATATTCAGGTGCAAGTTGCCATCGCCAATGTGGCCGAACCAGATGATCTCGAAATCCGGATAGTGCTCGGTCACCACGGCGTCGATTTCCTGCAGAAAACCGGGCACCTTGGACACCACCACGGAAATGTCGTTTTTGTAGGGGATGCGGGGCGCAATGGACTCGGAAATCCGCTCCCGCAGCTGCCACAGGTTCTGGGCCTGGGTTTCGCTCTGGCTGATGACGCCATCCAGCACCCAGCCGTTCTCCATGCATTGCTCGAACAGTTCCATGGCATCGTCCATAACCTGATCCGAGACAGCTTCAAACTCCAGTAGAGCGTAGTAAGGCGCCTCTGTCTCGAACGGTGCCTGCACCTGGCCATGGGCCAGAACATGGCCCATGGCCTGATGGGAAAAGAACTCGTAAGCGGTGAGGTCGATCTTCTTCTGGAAGGTTTGCAACACATCCATGGTGTTGGTCAGATCGTTCAGGCCCAGTACCAGCACCGTGAGGTTGTCCGGCTTGCGGGAGAGCTTCATGGTGGCTTCGGTGATGAAGCCCAGGGTGCCTTCCGCACCGATAAACAGATGCCGGAGATCGTACCCGGTGTTGTTCTTCTCCAGATCCTTGTTCAGATCCAGGATGTCGCCCTTACCGGTGACCACTTTTAAACCGGCAACCCAGTCCCGGCTCATGCCATAGCGGATCACCTTGATGCCGCCGGCGTTGGTAGAGAGATTACCACCGAGCTGACTGGAGCCGGCAGAGGCGAAATCCACCGGATAATAGAGGCCGTTTTCCTCGGCAGCGTTCTGCAACTGCTCAGTCACAACGCCGGCCTGGCAACGAACCGTGCGATCACTGGCATTGAAATCCAGAATCCGGTTCATGTTATCGAACGCCACAACCACCTCGCCATTGGCAGCCACTGCACCGGCACTCAGCCCAGTTCTGCCGCCAGAGGGCACCAGCGCCACCTGGTTTTCATTGGCAAACTTCACCAGGGCCTGCACCTGCTCGGTGGTCTTGGGCAACGCAATCGCCAGGGGCTTGGGCGGATAAATCCGGGTCCAGTCCTTGCCGTAGGTGTCCAGATCCGCCGGATCAGTCAGTACCTTACCGGGGGCATCGCCGGACGCCATCAGGTCTTTGAGGGAAGCAATGATCTGTTCGGAGTTCATGGATTCGTCAGTCTCGTCGGGTTTGGGCCGGGGGTATCGTGCAACAGGAATCACAGACAGTTGATTCAGGCAAACCGGCGCGCTGTGAAAGTCTGCGTTTATGGTATCATACCGCCCCTGTTCTGTGAGCCAGCCCTGACGATCACTGGCCACGGGTCATTTCACGTGACGAAAGGTTCGGAAGCAAGCCCATGTCAAATACGTCTCTTGAGAAGAGCAAAATCCGGATCCTGCTGCTGGAAGGCGTGCATCAATCTGCCATTGATACCCTGAATGCTGCAGGCTACACCAACATCGAGTACCTGACTCACTCGCTGGCTGAGGAAGACCTGATTGAGAAGATTGCCGATGCGCACTTCGTCGGGATTCGCTCTCGCACCCAGCTGACCGAGAAAGTATTTGAAGCTGCCAGGAAGCTGGTGGCGGTGGGCTGTTTCTGTATCGGCACCAACCAGGTGGATCTGCAGGCGGCTACCCGCCGGGGCGTTGCGGTATTCAACGCACCCTTCTCCAACACCCGGAGCGTGGCAGAACTGGTTCTGGCCCAGGCGATCCTGCTACTGCGGGGCGTGCCCGAGAAGAACGCCAAAGCCCACCGCGGTGAATGGCTGAAGTCCGCCAAGGACAGTTATGAGATTCGCGGGAAGAAGCTGGGCATCATCGGCTACGGCAACATTGGAACCCAGTTCAGCGTTCTGGCCGAAGGCCTGGGCATGGATGTGTATTTCTACGATGTGGTTTCCAAGCTGTCGATCGGTAATGCCACTCAGGTAGGCACCCTGCAGGAACTGCTTAACATTGCCGATGTGGTCAGCCTGCACGTGCCCGAAACCCCGGCCACCAAGTACATGTTCAAGGCCGAGCAGTTCGCCCAGATGAAGCCCGGAAGCATCCTGATGAATGCCTCCCGCGGCACCGTTGTCGATATCGACGCCCTTGCCGATGCTCTGGGTAGCGGCAAGCTTCTGGGTGCCGCCATCGATGTATTCCCGGTTGAACCAAAATCCAATGACGAAGAGTTTGTCTCGCCGCTGCGGGAATTCGACAACGTCATCCTGACCCCGCACGTAGGCGGCTCGACGATTGAGGCCCAGGAGAACATCGGGCGCGAAGTGGCGGAAAAGCTGGCCATGTACAGCGACAACGGCACCTCGGTTTCTTCAGTCAACTTCCCGGAAGTGGCGTTGCCGTCGCACCCCAACCAGCACCGTTTGCTGCACATTCACGAGAACGTGCCCGGCGTGATGTCCGAGATCAACCGGGTATTCTCGGAAAATGGCATCAACGTGTGTGGCCAGTACCTGCAGACCAAGGAAGACATTGGCTATGTAGTGGTTGATGTGGACAAGGCCTATGGCGAGCTGGCACTGGAGAAGCTGCTCAAGGTGAAGGGAACGATTCGCTGTCGCGTTCTGTTCTGATCCAGAGCCTGCCAATAAAAAAACCGGAGCACAGGCTCCGGTTTTTTTATGGCCGCTAGCTGTCCGGCTCCTTACTGCATAGGAACGAGAGTCAGCTCGACACGACGGTTCTGCTCGCGACCGGAAGCGGTCTCGTTTGAAGCCACCGGATAGCGCTCCCCATAACCCACGGCACGCGTGCGCTTGGGCTCAATGCCCTGGTTCAGCAGGAAGTCCCTGACGGAGGATGCCCGACGCTCACTGAGCAACTGGTTGTAGCTGTCTGAGCCTGAACTGTCGGTATGACCCTCAATCTGGATGATGGTCTTGTCATACTCTTTCAGCACCAGAGCCACAGACTCCAGGGTTCCACTGAAAGACGATTTGATACTGGACTCATTCAGATCAAAGGTAATATTGCCCGGCATTACCAGATCGATCTCATCGCCGTTACGAACCACGCGAACACCAGTACCTTCCAGCTTTCGGCGCAGCTCGGCTTCCTGCTTATCCATGTAATAACCGATACCACCACCAACAGCTGCACCGCCGGCAGCACCGATCAGCGCACCTTTACCGCGGTCACTCTTGCTTGAGGTTGCGGCACCGATCGCAGCGCCGCCAATTGCGCCAATGATGCTGCCCTTGGTGGCACTCGATGTTTTCTCTTCGCCTGTGTAAGGATCATAGGTCATACAACCGGCGAGACTGGTGGTTGCCAGCGCAAACGCAAGAATCGTTTTTTTCACTGCTTTACTCCTGTGCCTGATTATCTCGGCTGCCCCTTTAGCGAGCGTCTGGTGCCGAGTTCGTGAAGGTATCAATGATGGTATTGAATACCGTTGCCTGTAAATCCTGAGCTTCGTTCACAAGATGATGACGTCCGTCAGGGATTCTCCGTTCCTCCACTGAGGAAAATTTATTCCGGATAATGCGCAGATTGTGATGCCAGTCTACCGTAAGGTCCTTTTCACCCTGCACCACCGTCACTGGAAAGTCGACTGGCCGGGCGGATTCAATATGCGGCACCCATTTCCGAAGAGCGCTTATCCAGTCCACATGAACCGCGCGGGCCTGAAGTGGATCGTGTTCCCGCAAAAATCTGAGGAACCGGGTGTTACCGCTGTTTTCTGCAAACACCCGGCGCCAGCGTGACAAAAAAGGCTTCACCAGGCTATGGAGCGTTTTGGCGCCGAGCCAGCCCATGGGCCTGATCAGCGGAGCCAGTAAGACCACCTTTCGGAAATCGGATGAGGTCTGGTCGTGCTGGTTGGACAAGAGATAGTCGATCAGGATCGCACCTCCGGTGCTCTGCCCGACCGCAAACCACGGCTCACGGACCTTGTCCCGGGCGTGCGCCATGACGTCTGCCAGAACCGCCTGATACTCCAGAAAGCTGCCGATCGCCGCCGGTGTGCCACTGGAAAGACCGTGGCCCGGCTGATCGTAGGCCAGCACGTCAAATCCCGCGCCAATGCACCGCTCAATCAACTGGCTGTAGAGTCCGACATGATCGAAGTATCCGTGCAGGATAAACACTGTGCCCCGACCCGGCTTCGCGTCCGGGAGCCGGAAATAGTGCACCATAACCTCGTGACCACCCGCCTTGATATAACCCTGATGGTAATTGACGTCCGGATGCTCAACCCAGAGATCAAGGCCATAAAAACGGCAGTAGGCCACCATCTCCTCACGGAGTTCCCGTGATTGAGCAGGGTCAAATGGTTCAAGCCTGTCCAGAAGCGAGTGTCTGTCCCAATGCGGTATTTCTATGGTATCTGTTTTCCAGTACACGTAGAGTTAAGCGCCTGTCTTGGATGAGTTATAGATCTTCGGCCTGTAATCCTAACCTATAGCGGGCCTAACCCATAGCGAGGGTATACCACAGATGTTGCAACAGCTTCTCGAGACGGGGTTACGCCAGACCATGAATCGTCTGGTAAAGCCAGTACTCAACCCGGCGGTTCCGGTTTCATTCCAGAGAAGATTTGTCAGCCAGGCTTATCGCAGTTCGAGACCACCACGGGGCGCCCGGTTTCAGAAAACCATCGTTGGCGGAGTGCCAGCCACGCGGACAACCTGCGGAAGCACCGCTTACGGAGCGGTGCTGTACCTGCACGGTGGTGGCTACATCATCGGATCCTCCACCACCCATCGTGGAGTTACCGGTCATCTGGCCAAAACCAGTGGCTGCACCGTGGTTGCGCCCGATTACCGGCTGGCCCCCGAACACCCCTTCCCCGCAGCGCTGGAAGATGCCGAAGCCTGTTGGTCTGGCCTGATTGAAGAAGGTTACCAACCGGAGCAGATTGCCGTCGCTGGCGATTCGGCGGGAGGCGGACTCGCGATCGCCCTGGCCATTCGCCTGCGAGACAAGAGGCTGCCGCTGCCGGCGTCACTGACCGTGTTTTCACCCTGGGTTGATCTGACCCAGGAACACCTTTACGCGCCGGAATGTGAGCCGGTTTTGCAGCCGGCCTGGACCAGCAAGGCGGCCAGACTTTATGCCGGCCCGGAGCCGTTGACGACCCCCTTGATATCACCGGTTTTTGGCGATCTGAGTGGCCTGCCCCCATTACTGATTCAAGTAGGCAGCCAGGAAATCCTGCTGAACGACGCTGAACGGCTGGCCAGCGTCGCTAAACGGGATGTGGTTCAGGCCCGGCTTGAGATATTCAACAACCTCTGGCACGTGTTCCAGGTGCACAGTGGCCAGCTCGATCGTGCAACCGCAGCCATGAAAACCGCCGGAGAACACATCAAACATCATCTGGCAGGCTGAGCTCGCCCCGGGCAAGGGCCTCTTTCCGTGGCCGGGGCCATTGCTTGATCTGCCATTCCAGCTTTGAAGCCCGGCTTCGGTCTCCGGCGGAAGCGCTGAACGCCAGCTCAAGGGGCCCTTTACCCCGCAAACTCCGGGCACCCTTCAGGGTACCCGCCTGGTGCTCCTGGAAACGGCGCTCCACGTCGGTGGTGATCCCCGTATAAAGCGCGCCCCGGGCAGTCCGTACCATGTAGACGAACCAGTTACCCGCCATGGGCAAGCACCTCCTCCCTGGCCTTTACCTTTTTCTGCTGAAGCCAGAGCCCTGCCATAATCAGGACGAGGCCGATGTACGTCGAGGGCAGAATCTGCTCACCCAGTATGAAATAGATAAAGATCAAAGACAGAAACGGAGAAATGAAAATCAGATTGCTGACCTTTGACGTATTCTCGGCTTTCTTCATGGCGTAGGACCACAACACAAAGGCAATGCCCATCTCAAATACACCGACATAGACTGCCGCTGCGAAGGACGTACCGGAGGCAAAGGACAAACCCTCGGTCCACCAGCAGATCAGGAAAATGACCGGCAGCCCGAACAGGAAGTTCAGAAACAGCCCAACCACGGGATCCCGGGTATCCCGCGTCGCAATAATCCAGTAGGACGCCCAGACCACGGTACTGGCGATCGCCAGGGACACCCCAAGCGGGTCGGAAAAACTCAGGGAAGTGACGGCACCACGGGTGGCAATCACCACCACCCCGGCGTAGCAGACGAGACCGGCCACAATATCCAGCGTGCGCAGGCGCTGGCCCAGGAAAGGCACGGACAGATAGGCCAGCACCAGCGCCCAGGTGTAGTTCAGTGGCTGTGCTTCCTGGGCCGGGAGGCGGTCAAAGGCCCCGAACAGCACGAAGTAATAGAGGCACGGGTTGATCAGCCCCATGCCAAAAGACTGGGCGTATTGTTTCCGGCTCAGGGAAAACACCAGGTTCCAGCGCCCCTGGAGCGCCAGGATAGTTGCCATTACAACCACCGATGCGGTGCAGGCAATCAGTAGCATCTGAACAGGCGCC
>AZIH01000225.1_pt1 | contig 14387 bp, 9 predicted proteins | sample 359041 | NCBI WGS metagenome assembly AZIH01 (sample SAMN02429716, study PRJNA222664) | marine sediment metagenome | biome: Sediment sample; isolation source: enrichment culture of sample MGS-ANC(UA) from oil contaminated site at the... | place: Italy: Ancona | collected 2012-02-14 | depth 6 m m
GCGGGTGATGCCAAGACTCGCCGTCAGGATAACGCTCTGGTCGGCCACTGGAACCGGATCGCCCACAGTGGCAAGAATACGCTGATAGACTGCGTCGTGGTTGTCGTCACCCTGCAGCAGCAGAACAAATTCGTCACCGCCGATCCGGGCCACGGTGTCGCCACTGCGCAATGTCCGGGTCAGCCGTTCAGACAGGGTTCGCAGTGTCTGGTCGCCGGCGGCATGGCCCAGTCGGTCATTGATGGCCTTGAAACCATCCAGGTCCAGGTAGCACACCGAAAGGCTGCGATGTTGCCGGTCCGCGTGAGTGCGGGCCGTGCGCAGGCGCTCTTCCAGAAGCTGCCGGTTCGGCAGGCCGGTCAGGTCATCGTAGTTGGCGGCCCGGTCCAGCTCCCTGGCGTGGTTCTTGAGGGCGGTAATATCGGCAAACGCCGCCACGTGATAGAACTGCCCGGGCTCCTCCAGATGAACACGGCTGATGGAGAGCAGTTCAACATACTCCTCTCCGTTCTTCCGGCGGTTCCAGATTTCACCGCGCCAGTGGTCGGTTTTTTCGATCGACTGCCACATGGACCGGTAGTATTCCCCGGAATGCCGACCGGAACTGAGAATGGCCGGGTTGAGTCCCAGCACTTCATCCCGGCTGTAGCCGGTAATCCGTGAGAACGCCGGATTCACATCCAGTATCCGGTTTGACTGATCGGAAATCATGATTGCTTCATGACTGCGGTCAAATACGCTGGCAGCGATGCGCAGGCCGCGTTCGCTGTTCTTCCGGTCTGAAATATTGTTCTGGATGGCAATGAAGCCGGGTGCAAGCCCCTGTTCACCGCCAATCGGCACACAATAGGTATGTACCCAGTAAGGTGTGCCGCTTTTGGTGTAGTGAAGAATATCCTCTTCGATCAGTTCGCCACAGTGCAGCTTCTGGTTGATGCGTTTTACGGTGTTGGCGTCCGTGTTTGGTCCGTAGAGGACCTCCCTCGGGAAGCGCCCCCGGATTTCGGCCAGCAAATAACCGGTGTGTTGCTCAAAGCTGGGATTGACCCATTCGATACGTGCCGCTTCATCAAGCATGACCAGCAGGTTCGGTGTTGCTGATGCAACCAGGGCAAGGCGTTTCGGGTCTATGTCTGATGGGGGGGCTATCTTGGTCGGGGATTTGGGCATGAGGGTCGTTATCTGTCTTTCCGGCGGATAAATGTGTGAACTCTCCTCCCTGTGAGATTTGTGACGATGGTAGCAGTTGAGCAGAAATTTAATGCTAAATGGTCGAACGAAATTGATGGATATCAGTTTTTTGCCAGATTGTTGTCGCCGGTTACTGTCGCCAGCGGGAATGTTTCTGCAATTTCCGCTGCAACGTCCGGCGGTGCATGTTCAGGGCTCGGGCGGTCGCGGATACGTTGCCGTTGTTGTCATTGAGTATCCGCTGAATGTGTTCCCACTCCATTTCCTCCACCGAGGGGGGCGCATTCCGGAGGTCTGGCACACCATCGAGTGGTTCGAACCCCGCCAGCAGCTGATTGACCGTCACCGGCTTGCACAGGTAGTTCACGGCACCCCGGCGCATGGCCTCGACAGCGGTGGCGATACTGCCGTAACCGGTCAGTACAAGGACCTCCAGGTCCGGACTCAGGTCCAGAAGTTCCGGCAACAGCTGCAGGCCGCTTTCACCTGCGAGGTTCAGGTCGAGAACGCAACGGTGAACGTTGCCGGCCCCCAGTGCCTCTCTGGCCTCCTGATGGCTCCGGGCCAGTCGGGATTCAATGCCCTGCCGACTCAGGGAGCGTTGAAGCACCTGCAGGAAGGCGTCGTCGTCATCAATAAGCAGCCAGGCCCGGTGTTCGCTCACGTATTGCCCCCTTGGTGCCAGTTGTTATCCGTTGCAATCGGCAGATCAATAATCATGGTGGTGCCCTCGGCGGTAACCCGGGCTTTCAGAGTGCCGCCGAGCCGCTGAATAGTTGCGTTAGACAGGAACAACCCAACTCCGAGGCCATTTTCCGAACTTACAACCTGTTCGCCAAGAGCCCCCTCAAGAGACGACTCCAGGCCATCACCGTGGTCCTCAACAATCATTTCCAACCGTCCCCCGGTTCCCTCTCGGGCGCTGATAGCAACCCAGGACGGGCTGGCGGTTACGGCGTTGGCAAGCAGATTCAGGACGGCCTGATCAAGCGTGGCATCCACCGCCACCGGGCAACAGGGCAATGGCTGTTGCCATTCCATTGCGGCACCGGGCCACAGCAGGGTGGCAGACTCACGCAGCCGCATGATCCAGTCCCGGGCGGTCAGGATTTCAAGCTGTGAGGTTTTGGCCTGCATGGCTGCTGTGGACAGTTGCTGGAGATGCCCGCTGCATAGCCCCAGCTGTTTTTCCATCAGTGAAAGGTCGTCCGCAAGAGAGCTTTCTCCAGTCACTGTGGACTTCATCTCCTCCACCAGCAGGGTCATGGTATTGAGCGGTGTGCCCAACCGATGGGCTATGGCGGCAGCGGAAAGCCCCAGGGCGATGATCTGTTCATCCCGCAACCGTGTTTCCCTTATTTCTGCCAGCTGGGACTGTTGCTGGCGGAGACGGCGGGCGAGCGCACCCACAACGAGAAGCAGAATGGCTGCGGTAATGGCAAAGGTTACCCACATGCCCACCAGATGTAACTGTGCCAGATTGGCACTGTGGTGTTCCTGGGTAAGCGGCGTATGCCAGAGCACCAGCGAGGTATAGACCGCGATCCCTGCGATGGTTACCGCGATGCTCTGGCCCAGAGGCACCAGGATGATGGCAACGGCAATCGGCAGCAGCAGTAAGGAGACCAGGGGGTTGGTGTAACCACCGGTGAGGTACAGCCAGGAGCCGATCAAAACCAGATCGGAAATTAAAGTCAGACTGACGGCCCTGGCGGAGCGCGGTGGTCGCCGGGTGAACCATAGCCAACCCAGTGTTGCCACCACGGCATACAACAGACACAGGATCAGGGCTTCGGCCCGGTGCGCGAGGGGTACCATGGTTTCGGCAACGGCGATTGCGATCAGCTGAAGCGCGACAAGCGTCAGCCGCATGCCTAGCAGGTAGCGGGCCGCCTGTTGAAATCCGGTTTGTGAGTGGGTGAGCCATTCCATGGCCCGGATTCTAGCAGCAGTCGCCGGGCATCGGTTGGAAATCGTATTCCGGATTGCCCGGTGTCAATCCGGGAAGTAACAGACCAGTTTTTGACGAACGATATCAGCTTGCAGCTGCAGTGGCCGGTCAGAGAGGTCATGAACCTGGACAGCCACGTCGGGCGAAGGTGTCTGCTCGTCCGGAGTGGATGCGTGAGCCAGATGATCCGGATAATACTGGCAATGGTCGGTTTCAGGAAACAGGGCGGCGTAGGCGATGCCGGTTTCCACCAGATCCTGGAAGAAGTGTGAGCCGTAGGACAGGTCTGGCACCATATGGCCTGCTTTTTCCGACACTTCCACCAGGGCGGCGATGCCGGCAATGTCTGAAAAGCTTACGGGAACGCCCAGTTCCGGGCTACTGGTGCCCCATCGGCCGGGGCCGATCAACAGGGTCGGGCTGTTGGTGGCTCGAACATGCTCACCCACCAGCCTTGCGACCTCATAGCGCTGGTGGGTGTTGAGTTCGGCATAAACGGCTGCATCCACCCGGATCACCCGCTGGATGGCCAGGTTGATGTTGCCGCCCATAAAGTGACCCTCGGTGCGGAACAGAATTCGTTCTTCCGGCACCTCGTCCGGAATGTGCACGGGTCCGGTTTCGCCCACGGTGGCCAGGGGGCGGCATTGAACCAGGTTGAAGGAGGGGTCGCCCTGGTCATCCAGGTGCAGCGTGAATTCCACATCCACCGGGTGACGGTAGCCGGCCTCCAGGGTTTGCAGCAGGCTGGAAAGCCTGGAAATGAAAGCCCCCTGTTGCACCAGTGGCCGGAACGTCAGGCGCCAGACAGGGCCTTTCAGCCCAATTTGTTCAGCCCGGGCGGTGGCCGCCCGGTCCACTTCCGCCAGGTGTGCCATGGGCAGGTCGGTGGTGTTTTCCAGCAGTTGGCTAAGGGGTCGCGTGTCCAGCCTGCCAGCCTCCAGATCCAGCAGGTCTACCAGGTGCTGGGAGAAACGGTAGGATTCGTCCTGATTGCGAAACGGTTGCCGGCTGGGTTGGTCCAGGGCCATTACACAGGCATGGTCCCCTTCAATCCGGTCGACTGCTCGCGTGCCCAGCCCCATGACCATCCGTACCATGCCGGCTTTGGGGTCCATGGTGCTGTCCCAGGCGAAGGTGTTGCGGGATACGCCCACGCCGGCGGCATCCGGCAGGTAGTAACGGCCATGGAAGCGGCCGTTGACCCGCTGTATCAGCAGGGCCATGGGCTCCTCTCGCTGGTCCAGCCCCCGCTGTTTGCGGTAGCTTAGCGCATCGTCGCCCATGGATGAGGCATAGACCTCACGAATGGCATCTTCCAGAGCCGCCAGCCGGTGTTCGGGTGCCCCCTGGTTAACCAGAAACACGCTCTGATATTTTCCGGCGAAGGCGTTCCCGAATCCATCTTCCTGCAGGCTTGATGAACGTACCAGGATGGGGTACTGGCCGTAATGGTCGAGCAGCCGCATGAGTTCGGTACGGATTTCATCGGGGAACTCGCCGGTCAGTAGGCCTGTTCTCAGTGCCGGAGCCTCGGTCAGATAACCGGCTTCTGAGTGCTGGCGCATGATCGCCGGCCAAAGTCCGTTGTGGACCAGAAAGGCGTAGTAGGCATCGGTGCCGAGGTAGCTGGAGTCGTGAGGTTCCAGGTATTGTTGCCAGAGTTCCGGGGCTTCCTTCAGCAGCAGGTTGCGGGCAATCAGCATTCCGGTGGCCTTGCCGCCGATGTATCCGCTGCCCACCAGCCGGCTGCGGATACCCAGCAGGTCTTCCAGTGACAAATACTGCCGTGCCAGCTCCAGAATCTGAGGGTCCCGGCTGATCAATACCTGCAACACCTGCTCCTGGAGTTCGGCAATGCAACCCGCATCCTGTTCGGACAGCGCCCGGCTGGCCTCCTGGAACAGACGATCCCAGTAATCCAGCAGTGGCTGATGGTGCGGATATTCCAGCTCCAGGCTTGCTTGCAGTCGGGTTGCGTCGCTGCTGTCGGTGATCGGCTGGAACCGTCCGTCCTGTTCGCGGTGGGGCAGGAACATGGTGGGCGATTGCCGGCGCCAGGCCTTGATGGGGTGAATCTGGACGTTGTCACCATGGCGATGCACGTCGATCATCACCTGGGTGGTCTCGCGGATGCGATCCAGGGTCATGCGGGAGTGGCGGTCCGGATGCAGGGCAAACCAGGCCACCGTGTCCAGCTCAAACAGGAGCGGGCACACCACCCGGAAGAAATTGCCTACCATTGCATCGGTGGCCCAGGCATTGAGCAGTTCGCTGAGGCTGTCGCACACGTAGAAGGCGCCGCGGCCATGCTGCTCGATCAGATGCCACACCCGGCTGGTGAAACTCTCGAAGCCGCCTAGGGCGTTAATCTCAATGGTGCGAACGGCGGAGTGCCGTTCAATAACAGGCGGGTGTTCGCCAAAGCGGAGGTAGATGATCTGCCGGCCGGCGTCGGCGGCGGCGTCCAGAAAGGGAAGTACGAACCGGCGATAGTCTTCGAGATCCGAAACCCGCCAGACCACATTATCGCCGATGCGAAGGTCGTCCAGAACCTCGTCCAGCCCGGCCAGACCGGTGGAGACCCGGCCTGCAGTCTGGAGAGGCTCGTTGCTGGTCATGGCTGGATCAGATCACGCCCATGGCGTTCATGGCCCTGGCAACGCGCAGGAAACCATTGATGTTGGCGCCCAGAACATAGTTGCCTTCCACGCCGAATTCGGCGGCGGTTTCGTAACAGTTCTTGTGGATATCGATCATGATTTCCTCAAGCCGCTTCTGGGTGTAGTCAAAAGTCCAGGAGTCGCGGCTGGCGTTCTGCTGCATTTCCAGGGCAGATGTGGCGACACCACCGGCGTTGGCGGCCTTGCCGGGGCCATAGGCCAGTTTGGCACTCTGGAAAATCTCGATACCTTCTGGCGTGGTGGGCATGTTGGCGCCTTCGGCGACGGCGATACAGCCATTCTCGACCAGAGTCCTGGCATCTTTGCCATTGAGCTCGTTCTGGGTCGCGCAGGGCAGGGCCACGTCGCAGGGCACGCTCCAGATGTTGCCACCTTCCACGTATTTCGCGTCCTTGTGGAACTCAGTGTAGGCACTGATGCGGCGGCGCTCCACTTCCTTGATGCGCTTGAGGGCCTGCAGGTCGATGCCTTTCTCATGCACGATCATACCCTGGGAATCGGAGCAGGCGATGACCTTGGCGCCGAGTTCGTGAGCCTTCTCGATGGCATAGATGGCCACGTTACCGGAGCCGGAAACCACCACGGTTTTGCCATCCAGGGAGTCGCCACGGGCCTTCAGCATTTCATGGGTGAAGAACACGGTGCCGAAACCGGTGGCTTCGGTGCGGGCGCGGCTGCCGCCCCACTCCAGTCCTTTGCCCGTCAGCACGCCGGACTCGTAGCGGTTGGTGATGCGCTTGTACTGGCCGAACAGGTAGCCGATCTCCCGGCCACCCACACCAATATCGCCGGCCGGAACGTCTGTGTATTCGCCCAGATGTCGATACAGTTCGGTCATCAGGCTCTGGCAGAAACGCATGATTTCATCGTCGGACTTGCCCTTGGGGTCGAAGTCGCTGCCGCCCTTACCGCCGCCGATGGGCAGGCCAGTCAGGGCATTCTTGAAGATCTGTTCGAAGCCGAGGAACTTGATGATGCCCAGGTATACAGAAGGGTGGAACCGCATGCCGCCCTTGAAGGGCCCAAGGGCGCTGTTGAACTCGACACGGAAGGCGCGATTGATGTGAATCTCGCCAGTATCGTCCTGCCAGGGTACCCGGAAAATAATCTGGCGCTCGGGTTCGCAGATGCGCTGGATGATTTTCTTGTCGGCGAATTCCGGGTACTTCACCAGAACAGGGCCAAGCGTCTCAAGCACTTCATGGACAGCCTGGTGAAATTCGCTTTCACCCGGATTGCGGTGCAGTACGTCCTGGAAGATGGGTTCCAGCTTTTCGTCGAGTTTTGCTGTCATGTCAGGTGGGCCCTCGGAATACGCGTGTTGAGCGTCGTGGATAAGCGGTTGGACAAGAAAAAGGCCGCTGATTGCACCACAGAGGTGCGTGTATTGGCAAGTAGGTTCATGGGGCATGCCGGGGGCCCTGCGGGGATACCTCTGAGTGGGTGCGGCATTGTGTCTCAAGCCGGCGAATGGGTTTGTCATTATCATTAATGGCAGTTAATCCGACGTTCCCACCCCCGTGATGATGATAAGGAAACCTCAGGCATGACCGTAAAACCCCTGGCACGCCTTATCGGCCTGGTACTGGCCGGATGTGTCACTGCACCCGCTTTTTCCCAGGTTCAGGATGATGACCAACTATTGATCCGTATCACCGAAGGCCAGTCCGCCGAGGCGGCCCGGTTGTCTGAAGCGGCACTGGCATCGGAGCCCGTCACCAGACTGGAGTCGAATCCCGCTGTATCGTTTTCCCGTCTCGGTGGACGAGGTCTGGACCCGGTGATTCGCGGACAGGGTCAGGAAAGGGTGGATGTCCTGCTTGATGGCATGCGGGTGGAAGGTGCCTGCCCCAACCGGATGGACCCGCCCACCAGCCGGTTGAGTTCCGCACTGCCACAGGTGTTGGAGGTCCGCACCAGCAACCGCACCCTGCGCTGGGGCCCCATTGCCGGTGGTCAGGTGGTGGCCACCACGGCGGCGCCGGAGTTTGCTGATGGTAACAGGACCACTGGCCATCTCACCCTTGGCGGCTCCGATAACGGCGACGGCAAGCTGGTCAATGGCAGTGCCGCGGTGGGCGACCGTGACAATTACCTGCGCCTTTCCGCAGGCTATGAGGAAGCCGATGATTACGAGGATGGCGATGGCAATGAGGTCCGAAGCGCCTTCGAGAACACCGAGGGTCGCCTTGACAGTGCCTGGACAGCGGGCAACGGACTCTATGTAAAAGGCATGGTCAGCCGTCAGGAAGAACGGGATGTGAAGTATGCTTCCGGAATGGATGCACCGAAGACCGACACTGACATGGTCCGGCTTGAAGTCGGCGCGCCGGTAGCCAATGGCGGATGGAACTTCATGACCTGGCAGGCTGACGTGGATCATGTCATGGATAACTTCAGCCTGCGTGAGCCCCCCGTGATGATGGGGATGCCCATGAAAATGCAGACCCTCTCGGAAACCCGGACCCGGGGCGCCCGGCTGACTCTGGACCAGACCATCAACTACACCAAAGACATTGCCGTCGGCGTGGATGTGGAGAGCAACACCTGGGACGCCACCATGTACAACGGCATGAACCTGACGAATGTGGGCTCATTCCTGTGGCCGGATGTTGAGCGTGATCGCGTAGGGGTGTTCTTCGAAGCATTTCACCGGATCCGCAGCGACATGCGCCTGGGCGCAGGTATTCGTTACGACCGGATAGAGATGGACGCCAACCGGGCCGATGAGACGTTCATCATGAAGCCTGGTGCGATGCCCATGTCGCCGGCATCAATCTACCAGGATGTCTACGGCGTTACCGATACCAGCGTGATCGATGACAACGTCAGTGGCTTCATGACCGGCGAGTGGCGTGTCTCACCGATAAATACGCTGGAGCTGACAGCCTCTCACAGTGTGCGCTCACCCGGTGTTAATGAACGCTATGTGGCCAGGGGTACCAGCTGGGTCGGTAACCCCGGCCTCGAGACCGAAAAGCATCACAAGCTGGAGCTGAGCCTGGCGGGGCAGAGTGATGGCTGGCACTGGCGCCCGGCCATCTGGGTCGATGAAGTGGATGATTTCGTGTTGCGCTATGAGCCGGCACCGGATGTCATCCGTTACAAAAATGTCGATGCCCGCCTGCTGGGAGTGGAAGGTGAACTGGGCTGGAGCAATGGCACCTGGAGTGCCACCGGCAGGTTGGCGAGTGTCCGGGGAACCAACAACGACACGGACCAAGCATTGCCGCGGATCCCGCCCGTGCAGTACATCCAGACGTTGGGCTGGCACCATATGGGCCATAGTATCGAGGCGCAATGGATGCTGGCGCGACGGCAGGACCGGATTGATGAAGCATCCGGGCTCGACCCGAGTACTTCCCCGGGTTACGGCGTATTCAATCTCAATGGCAGCCATCCCCTGATGGACTACCTGACCCTGAGCTGGGCGGTGGACAATGTGTTCGACAAGACCTGGGCACCCCACGTAAGCCGGGAAGACTCATTCACCGGTGAAGCCTATCGGGTCAACGAACCGGGCCGGACGTTCCGGGCGGCACTCACCGCGCGCTGGTAAGCAACACAATGGCGGTTACCCGCTTCTCATAGCCGGCGGGTGACTTTCTTGCCCCGGGTGGAACCAACTCCTCCATCCGGGGCTTTTTTGTGTCTGATTAAAATTTGCGCCACCTCAATTCCAGATCAGGCTTCATGAACTATGCTGTTGTCATGCAGACCTGAACCAGTGCGCGCAGCGCCTGAGGATGTGTTCAGCCTCTTGAGGTGCCCGGAGGGGACCTGTCTGCACCATGCGATTAAGGACAGGAGACGCATCGTGACTGAAGACGAAAAGCCGGCAGCAAGTCCCGAAACCCCCGAAAATCCCGAAAACGATCTTGCCTCGCGGTTCCCTACCGCCTACACCATTCTGTTCTGCCTGATTGTTCTGGTCGCGGCTCTGACCTGGATCATTCCCGCAGGGCAGTATGAGCGGGCCATGAATGAAGAGGTCGGGCGAGAGGTTGCTGTGCCGGGTACCTACGAGACCGTAGATCCCAATCCTCAGGGCTTTGTTGATGTGATGCTGGCACCGACGGCGGGCTTCTACGATCCGGACAGCTACGTGGCGAATGCCATCGATGTAGCCCTGTTTGTGCTGTTTCTTGGCGGTTTTCTGGGCGTGATGAACGCAACCGGTGCCATTGATACCGGTATTCGCAGCGCCATGCGGCATTTGAAGGGTCATGAAATCTGGATGATTCCGATTCTGATGGTCCTCTTTGCCCTGGGCGGCACGACCTACGGAATGGCTGAAGAGACCCTGGCCTTTTACGCCATTCTGATCCCCGTAATACTTGCAGCCGGGTACGATGCAGTCACCGGTGTTGCCATCATCCTGATTGGTGCCGGGATTGGCGTGCTCGGCTCCACCATCAACCCGTTTGCCACTGTCATTGCGGCAAATGCCGCAGGTATTCCCTTTACCGACGGTATTGTCCTGCGCTTCATTCTGCTGATCGGTGGGCTGCTGATCTGCGTCGGGTATGTCATGCGTTACGCCCATCGTGTGAAGACAGACCCGTCACGGTCTGTGGTGGCAAAACAATGGGCAGCCCACAAGAAACTGTTCCTGAAGGACGGCGACGACGAAATCCACAGCGCCAACCTGACAACCACTCAGATTATTGCTCTGATCATCTTCGCGTTGACCTTTGCTGTGATGATCTGGGGTGTCTCTTCCCAAGGCTGGTGGATGGCCCGTATGGGAGCCCTGTTTTTTGGTGCGGCTATCGTGATTGGCATCGTTGCACGATTGGGTGAAAAGAAACTGACCGGCAGCTTTGTAGATGGTGCCCGGGATCTGCTCGGGGTTGCCCTGGTGGTTGGCCTTGCCCGTGGCATTGTGGTGATCATGGAGCAGGGCATGATTGCCGACACAATCCTGCACAGTGCCGAAACCTCCCTGGGCGGCCTGCCGGAGCTGGCGTTTATCAACCTGATGTTCTGGATTGAGGTGGGCATGAGTTTCTTTGTGCCGTCGTCGTCCGGGCTGGCTGTGCTGTCGATGCCCATCCTGGCGCCGCTGGCGGATTTTGCCAACGTGGGCCGTGATCTGGTGGTGACCGCCTACCAGTCTGCCAACGGGCTGGTGAACCTGATCAATCCCACCTTCGCGGTTGTGGTTGGCGGGCTGGCTATCGGGCGGGTGTCCTACGACCGCTGGCTGGCGTTTATCTGGCCGTTGCTGCTCATTCTGACGGTGTTTATCAGCGTGATCATCAGCGTCGGCACACTGTTGTGAGGCCGGTTGTGAATCCCCTTGTGAACCCGCTGTGAACACGCGACAAAAGGAGTTTTGTCATGCCCGAACAAACACTTGGAGTGCACTCTGAAACCGGAACCCTGCGCCAGGTCATTGTCTGCCGGCCTGGTCTGGCCCACCGTCGGCTGACACCGTCCAACTGCGATGCCCTGCTGTTTGACGATGTGTTCTGGGTCAAGCAGGCCCAGAAGGATCATGACGTGTTCGCCGCTGTCATGCGCGGCCGCGGTGTCGAGGTTCTCGATGTCAACGAGCTGTTGGCGGAAACGCTGGCGATTCCGGAAGGCCGCGCCTGGATTCTCGATCACCGGATCAACTGGAACCACATTGGCGTGGGCATGGTGTCGGATCTGAGGGCCTGGATGGACGAACTGCCCGAAAAGGCACTCTCCGAATTCCTGATCGGCGGCCTGGAGGTGGCGGATCTGCCCTTTGATCCGGTGGGTCTGTTTGGCAACCACCTCGGTCACTTTGGATTCGTGCTGCCGCCGTTGCCCAACTTCCTGTTCACCCGGGATAACAGCGCCTGGGTCTATGGTGGGGTTACCCTGAACCCGATGTACTGGGCGGCCCGAAAGCCGGAAACCCTTCTGATGACAGCCATCTACAAGTTCCACCCGGCATTTGCCGGCAAGGTGACGGTGCATTGGGGCGATCCTTTGAAAGATCACGGCCTGGCCACCCTGGAAGGTGGGGATATCATGCCCCTGGGCAATCGCACGGTGCTGGTGGGTATGGGCGAACGGTCCTCGCCACAGGCCATTGGCCAGCTGTCAAAAGCCCTGTTCGATGGCGGTATGGTGGATCGGGTGATTGCCTGCCAGTTGCCGAAAACCCGTTCCGCCATGCATCTGGATACCGTGTTTACCTTCTGCGGCGGCAATGTGGTGACCGCCTTCAAGGAGGTGGCGGATGCCGTGATCTGCTACGACCTGAGGCCCGGCGAAGGCGCCAAGACACTGGCCTTTAACCAGGACACCCGGCACCTGTTTGAGGTGGTTGCGGAGATTCTCGGCTATCCGGCTCTGGAAGTCGTGCCCACCGGTGGCACCACTCCGGAAGAACGGGAACGGGAGCAGTGGAACGACGGCAATAACGTGCTGGCCCTGAGCCCGGGCGTGGTTGTCGGCTACGACCGCAACGACGATACCAACGCGGCGCTTTCGGCGGCGGGCATTGAAGTCCTCGCCATCCCCGGGGCCGAGCTGGGCCGGGGTCGGGGCGGCGGTCGCTGCATGAGTTGCCCAACCATCCGGGATGCTGTCTGACAGCAAAGGAGACGTTCCATGGCTTTCAATCTCAAGAACCGGCATTTTCTGACGCTCCGGGATTTCACGCCGAGGGAAATCGGCTTCCTGCTGAAGCTGTCGGCGGACCTGAAAACCGCCAAGTACGCTGGTACGGAAGTGCCCAAGCTCGAGGGCAAGGACATCGCGCTGATCTTCGAGAAAAACTCCACGCGAACCCGGGTCGGATTCGAAGTTGCCGCCTTCGACCAGGGCGCACGGGTGACCTACCTGGGGCCGACCGGCACCCACATTGGTCACAAGGAATCGGTAAAGGACACCGCGCGGGTGCTTGGCCGGGTTTACGACGCCATTGAGTACCGGGGGTTCGGGCAGTCCGTTGTCGAAGAGCTGGCCCAGTACGCGGGCGTGCCGGTCTATAACGGTCTGACCAATGAGTTCCATCCCACTCAGATACTGGCGGACTTCCTGACCATGCAGGAGCACGTGGAGAAGCCACTGCGGGAGGTGGCCTATGTGTTTATCGGCGATGCCGCCAACAACATGGGCGATAGCCTGCTGATCGGCGGTGCCAAGATGGGTATGGATGTACGTTTGTGTGCGCCCAGGGCCTGCTGGCCGACTCAGGCGGTGCAGGACGAGGCCGCCGCCCTGGCGGCAGAAACCGGTGCCCGGATCACCATCACCGAGGATGTTGATGCCGCCGTGGCCGGTGTCGATTTTGTCTATACCGATGTCTGGGTCTCTATGGGCGAGCCGAAAGAAAAATGGGCCGAACGCATCAAGTTGCTGATGCCGTATCAGGTCAATGCGGCCCTGATGGCGAAAACCGGCAATCCCCGGGTGCGTTTCATGCACTGCCTGCCAGCGTTTCACAACACCGAGACGGTGGTAGGGAAAGAGATTCAGGAGACCTATGGCCTTGATGCCATGGAGGTGACTGACGAGGTGTTCGAAAGCCCGGCCTCCATTGTTTTCGATCAGGCCGAGAACCGGATGCACACCATCAAGGCCGTCCTCGTGGCGACCCTGGGAGGCTGACATGCTGGTGGTGGCAGCTTTGGGTGGTAACGCCCTTCTGAAACGCGGGGAGCCGCTGACCGCGGAGGTTCAACGCAGCAACGTGAAAACCGCGGCGCTGTCGCTGGCAGGCATTGTCCGTGCCGGACACGACCTGGTTGTCACCCATGGCAACGGTCCACAGGTGGGGTTACTGGCCTTGCAGGGCGCGTCCTATAAGCCAGATGAGGCCTACCCGCTGGATGTCCTGGGTGCGGAAACCGAGGGCATGATCGGCTACATGATCGAACAGGAGCTGGAGAACGCCCTGGAACATGACCGGCCGGTCGCGACGCTTCTGACCCAGGTGGTGGTGGACCCCAAGGACCCTGCTTTCGAAAAACCGACCAAGTTTGTCGGACCCGTCTATGACCGCGAGGAGGCTGAGCGTCGGGCAGCGGGTGCGGGCTGGAGCATTGCGCCGGACGGTGACAAATGGCGCCGGGTAGTGCCCTCCCCGAAACCGCTGGAAATACCGGACATGCGCGTACTGAAGTTATTGCTCGATCAGGGCGTGGTCGTGGTGTGTGCCGGCGGTGGTGGCATACCGGTGCTGCGTCGGGAAGACGGCAGCATGGTCGGCATTGAAGCGGTCATCGACAAGGACGCCGCCAGTGCCTTGCTGGCCCGGCAACTGGGAGCGGATGCGTTGCTCCTGTTGACCGATGTCGATGCCGTCTACCGCGATTATGGCACCGATCAGGCGGCACCGGTTTCCGAACTGACGGTGAGCAAGGCCCAGGCCCTGGATATGCCCGCCGGCTCCATGGGCCCCAAGCTCCAGGCCGCCTGCGATTTTGCCCAGTCCGGCGGCATCAGCGGCATCGGCCGGCTGCAGGATGCCGTGGCCATTCTTGAAGGATCGGCGGGCACTCGCGTGTCCGCCGGCTGACAGGCCCCTGTCATGAGCCAGAACGAGTCTCTGGACGTTTCTATGGATCCTTCTGCGG
>AZIH01007792.1_pt1 | contig 14372 bp, 12 predicted proteins | sample 359041 | NCBI WGS metagenome assembly AZIH01 (sample SAMN02429716, study PRJNA222664) | marine sediment metagenome | biome: Sediment sample; isolation source: enrichment culture of sample MGS-ANC(UA) from oil contaminated site at the... | place: Italy: Ancona | collected 2012-02-14 | depth 6 m m
CGCCGGGGGGCGTACCCGGAGCGACGACGCCAAGGTCGTTCTCACCAATCAGTGCAGCGCGGGTTTCGAGGTACTGCTTGTCCAGCATGCCCTCAACAGGAACGGTGATGAAATCGCTGTCTGCAACATACTTGTTCCTGTCAGCGAACGCGATACGCATAGCCTGGGTAAAAAGGTGAACCACTTCCTCGTCCAGTGGATCCTTGCCTGCCAGGTCGAAATTCTCCAACACACCCATGATCTGACCGACGGCCAGTCCACCGGAAGACGGCGGGCCCATGCCGCAGACGTTATTGCCACGGTAAAGGATGCACACCGGCGGCCGCTCAATGACCTGATAATCGGCCAGGTCGGCCAGGGTCATTGAACCGGGAATGTTAAGGTCGCTCTGGACGGCGCTGACGATGTCCTGTGCGATAGAGCCGGTGTAGAACATATCTGCTCCATCACGAGCCAGCAGCTTCAGCGTTTCGGCATAATCCCTGTTTTTGATCAGTGTACCGGCAGGCTTGGCCTCGCAGGTCTCACTGTCAACAAAGTAATTGAAGGCAGTGGGGTCGCGGAAAAATAGCCGATCCTGACAGGATGTATTGAGAGCCATAAGGCCGGCTACCTGATCGCTGGTCCGCTGGGTCAGAGAAAAGCCTTTCTGGGCCTGGGTGATCGCTGGTACGAACAGGCGCTGCCATGGGAGCCGGCCATATTGTGTATGCATGTATTCCATCATTCGCGGGACACCCGGCACGCCTACGGACAGACCACTCTGCCACGCATCTAAAAAGCCGATTGAATTGCCTTCCTCGTTCAAAAAAAGCGTTCCATCCACCGCCGCGGGTGCTGTTTCACGGGCATCAATCGTCGTTGTGGTGCCCGTCTCAGCATCGTAATAAACGATAAATGCGCCTCCACCAAGGCCACTAGACTGGGGCTCCACCAGACTGAGCATGGTCTGCACCGCAATCATGGCATCTGCCGCGGTACCGCCGTTTTTGAGAATTTTCGCACCGGCTTCCGTGGCCAGCGGATTTGCTGTGACGACCATTTCGCGCTCGGTCGTTTGAGCCTGCGGCAAGTCAGTTGCCCAGGCAGCCGATACACCTAGCGATAGACAAAAAGCAGTAGTCAACAATCGTTTTTTCATTGTTATTCTCCTGTGGCCGAGCTCTGCCTGGCCGTTCCACTGATTGAAGGGTACCAGTCGAGAAGCGGTTGGCTCCGAGACGGCGAGTGTCTGGCAATTACCGCGCCACAGAAAAGCAAAGTATTAAGGTTCAGGCGGATTCGGTCATTCCTGGTGCATCCCTGAAATCATGGATGCAAAATAATGTAAAATAATTCGGCGTAACCTCTTCCTGGTATCGGTGTACCTTCAGGCGTGCCTCGGTCATTGGCCCCCGGAGCCGAAGGGCCCTCTGGTGTCAACGCCGCCGCTGGCTATAATGACGACATTTGAACCGTCGAAGGGAAAACCATGCCAATCGAAAAGAACCAGGTAGTCCTGTTCCACTACAGCGTACGTGATGAACAGGACAACGTTGTTGAAAACTCCCATGGCGGCCAGCCGAATGCCTATCTGCATGGCCATGGTGGTATTGTCCGAGGATTGGAAGAAGCCTTGGAAGGCCGCGATGCCGGCGATACGTTCAGTGTCACAATTACGCCGGATAAGGCCTATGGGCCGCGCAAACCTGATGCGATCCAACGAGTGCCGATCAAGCATCTTATGGGCGCCAAACGCTGGAAGCCCGGCATGGTCGCACAGGTGCAAACCGAGCAGGGTCCCCGCCACGTGGTTGTTGCCAAGGTCGGCCACAAGTTTGCCGATGTCGACACCAACCATCCGATGGCCGGCAGAACCCTGACCTTCGACATCGAGATCATCGAAGTCCGCGACGCCGATGCCGAAGAGATCTCACATGGCCACGCCCATGGGCCGGGTGGGCACCACTGAGGGATTAGAGGGGGGGCATGCGAATCGGCGACGTGCTTTACTTCAATCCTGGTGGCTCCGGGCCCCGGAGTTTTTCTCTGCCGATCCCCGTGGGGCGGCTGGAGGTGAGCGAGGACCCTGTGGTTGGAGAAGCTATTGAACTGCCTGCCCTAATTCAGCCAGGGAAAATCGGGGTGTCCCGGCTGGCTGAGTGCTTTGATCATTTCATCGGGGTAGGTGCCCCGGTAATACTCTGCAAGCGTGCCATCCAGTTTCATCTGATCAAGCGTTGCTTGCCAGAGTTTGACAGTCGCATCCGGCGTATCCCGGGACATCGCAATGTACAGATATTTCGTCGAGGTGGCATAGGCCAGCCTGACTTCGTTCTCTGAATAAGCCGTTTCGGCAAATATCGGCAAACGGGCAATGTCGCTGGTCATCCAGGCATCGACGCGACCGTGCATCAGCATTTCCAGACACTGCGCCGACTGGGTGGGTTGCTCCAGATTATTAAAGCCCAGAGCCTTCAGTACTTGCCCGCCAGAACTGCCGCGATACACACAGATACCGTCCAGATCGCGCGCATCGTCCAATGTTTCTATTGAAATATCACCCTGGCGACGGACAAAAAGACCGCCAGTGATGCGTTTGATTGGACCGACCCATCTGAACTGGTGTTCCCGTATTTCTGATCGGGTCGTTTCAAACAATGCTACATTTGGACCTCTTCGGGCCATCATGTAGCCCCGCGCCCATGGAAGCAGAGTAATGTCACCCGGCTCGCCGGCACGCTTCATCAATTCACGGACAAGTTCGGCGGTGGCACCGGTTACACGGCCATTTTCATCGAGGTATTCACCTGGAGGCGAGTGCTCCGTCACGACAGTGATCGGTTCTCCCCAAGCATGGGCGCTGGAAAGCCCGTTGATTAGCAGCATTCCCGTTAGAATCATTCCACCGAAACGGTAGTTCCAAACCATTCGCAAATCCTGTGTCCCGGAAACCAGCCAGCCATCATAACGACCTGTGCCCATGCTGCTTCAGAATATCGACCCGGAAAATAAATGTCTGTAACAGAACGAAAGTCCGAGCGCATTTATGGTTATCCAAGGGCAAATAAAACTCGACGAGTTGCAAAGGAAGGCCGTACATCCAGTCATTGTTTGTTTTTTGTACAGGTTGGGCCATATTGAAGAATGCGCTTCTCAAAAAAATTGGAGAGAGGGAATTCACCATGAAATTGAAGCTGCTGTTTACATCCGTGATTATCATCCTGGCGGTGGCCTGCCTGCCGATTACAGGCCATGCGGCCAACCCCCACTACGATCTGAAAGTGCTTTCCAGCGCACCGGACCAGGTGACTGGTGAGGATGTTCTGGTGCAGGTCTTGTTCAAGGGCCGTGCCATTGGGTCAGAGCCGGCGGTGCGGTCACGTCTGCGACAACTGACATTCTGGTTGAACGGCCAGCCCGTCAACCCGGAGATCCGCGCCGGGCGCCATGGGCATGAGGTGTTGGTGTCTGGGCTACGGGAAGGCGAAAACCGACTGGAGCTCCATCATCGCCGGCAGGGGCCGCTGGCGTCCGTCGATCTTACGGCTTACCCCGTCACTGGTCCCATTTTCTCCGGGCCCCAGCAGTACCCGTTTGTTTGCACGGTCACCACGGAGCTGGGGAAACAGCCTCTTGTGGATACCGATGGCGATACGGGTTTTCCCGTACTGGATGGGCAGGGCAGCCAGATTGGCCTGAGCCGGGACTGCTCCATCGAATCCTATGTCAGCTTTTTATACCGCACCACGAGCGGAAGCTGGGCGACATTGCCGGATGACGGCAGCCGCCCGGAGGATATGGCCACAGCGGAACTGACGGACGGCCGCACGGTGGACTTTATCGTTCGCCAGGAGCGGGGCACCATTAACCGCTTCATATACAGTTTCGCGACCCTTGCGGAAGCGGGCGACCAGCCTTGGGAAGCGTCCACCACTAACTGGAACGGAAGGCTGTTGTTCCACTTTCAGGGCGGTGTGGGGATTGGCCATTCCCAGGGATCCATCAGCAACAGCCGGGCGTTGCAGCCGGATACGCTGGAGAAGGGCTATGCCGTGATCTACTCCACAGGCACGCGCACCAGTCCCCATTACAACCTGCAGGTGGGTGGTGAGACTGCGCTCATGGTGAAGGAGCATTTCATCAAGCGCTTTGGCGTGCCGGACTATACCGTGGCCATCGGCGGCTCTGGTGGTGGCATCCAGCAGTATGTCTACTCCCAGAACCATCCGGATCTGCTGGATGGCGGTGTGCCCCAGTATTCCTATCCGGACATGGTGACTCAGGTCATTCACATCGGGGATTGTGAGCTGCTGGAGTACTACATGGATGCCACCGACCGGGGCAATCCCAAATGGCAGACCACGTCCAACCGCAGCTGGCTGGTGGGCCTGAATTCCAATGATCGGTATCCCGATCCGTTTGCCCAGATCAAGCAGATGCTGGGTTATAGCACCGCGCCCGGCATGACCGAGTGCATTCCGGCCTGGCGTGGGCTGACGCCTCTTGTGATGAACCCGCACTTTGGCTGGGCTGAGAATCAGGAACTGATGCAGCCGGAAGGTGTTATGGACGATGTGCGCTGGACTCACTACTCGGACGCGAAAAACATCTACGGCGTGGATGAAAACGGGGATCCCCGTACCCTGTTCGACAACGTTGGTGTGCAATATGCCCTTGAGGCCCTCAAGGAAGGCAAGGTCACCAAGCAGGAGTTTCTCAAGCTGAATGCTCAGGTGGGGGGCTGGAAGCAGCCTTCGGAAATGATCCAGGAGGGCTTTCCTTTTCTGGGCTCAATCTCTGATGTATTGGCGGACCCGACGGCCTTTGATCCCTGGAGTTCCCGCAACATGAATCTGAGCCCGGACGGTGGAGCGACACCCGCCCCCCGCACCGAGGGTGATGTAGAGGCCATCCGCGCCGCTTATAACTCGGGCCTGGTGTTCGATGGTCAGCTGAATATGCCGGTCATCGACTGGCGGCATTATCTGGAAGAGGTGCTGGACATGCACAACAGCCATCAGTCCTTCTCCGCCCGCCAGCGCATCATTAACCGGATGGGCGATGCCGGCAATCAGGTCATCTGGTTCACAGACGCCCGGCCAACGGACTACTCAGACCCGGACGAACCGGAACCCCGGGAGGAATTCAATCAGACCTGGATGGCGCTGGAAGTGCTGCACAAATGGATCACCAACATTCAGCAGAATCCGGAGCTGGGCATCGCCGCTAACCGCCCGATGGAAGCCCGGGACGCCTGCTTCAACACGGACGGCACGTTAATCGATGCCGGCGAGACCGTGTGGAACGGCATCCTGGATGATGAGGCGGCAGGGACCTGTACCAACCGGTTCCAGACCTACACCACGTCGAGGATGGAAGCGGGTGGTCCCATTGAAGGCAGCGTTTTCAAGTGCAACCTGAAGCCAGTGGACGCTGCTCTGTCGGATGGAACCTATGGGGCGGTCTCGTTTACGGCAGAGGGCGTTGCCCGTCTGAACGACATTTTCCCGGACGGGGTCTGCGACTACAGCCAGCCCGATCAGGGCCGACCTGCGGGCTGAGACTATCTTCCGGAGCTGCCAAGGGTACCCTTTGGGGTCAGATGAAAGCTTTCATCTGACCCCGACTTTAAGGGAGGCGGGTTTGGGAGGCTGAACCTGGGGTTGAATTCAGACGATTTCCAACGCATGTCCTTAGTACGAAGCACTCAAAGTGCCGCATTTTTCCAAATGATGTTCAAGGCAACGGGAGAAAGCATGGAAAAGCGAACATTCGGAAACACGGACATTCAGGTAACACCCGTCGGGCTCGGTACCTGGGCCATTGGTGGCTGGATGTGGGGCGGAACGGACGAAGCCCAATCCATCGATACTATTCACAGGGCCATCGACAAAGGCATTGGTCTGGTCGATACGGCGCCAGTTTACGGCTTCGGACGCTCCGAGGAGATTGTGGGCAAGGCCCTTGCCAATGGCCGGCGGGATCAGGTTGCCCTGGCCACCAAGGTCGCTCTGAACTGGAACGATGATCATGACAAGATCTGGCGGGATTCCACTGCCTCGCGCATAGAGCAGGAAGTTGAGGATTCTCTGAAACGCCTGCAGACGGACAGAATCGACATTTACCAGGTTCATTGGCCGGATCCGAAGACGCCCATGGAAGAAACTGCCCGGGCGCTGGAAAAGCTCTATCAGGCCGGGAAAATCCGGGCCATTGGTGTGAGCAACTTTACGCCTTCGCAGATGGACGAGTTGCAGAAGAGTGTGCCTCTGCACAGTTTGCAGCCCCCGTATAACCTGTTTGAACGGGATATTGAACGGGAGATCCTTCCGTACTGCCGGGAAAACGGCATTGCCACCATTACCTATGGCGGGCTTTGCCGCGGCCTGCTGACTGGCAAGATGCGGAAAGATACGCAGTTCAACGGTGACGATCTGCGCAAGAACGATCCGAAGTTTCAGGGTGATCGTTATCGCCAATACCTGAATGCGGTGGCTGAGCTGGATGCGTTTGCCAAAGAGCGCTATCAGAAAAATGTACTGGCCCTGGCACTTCGCTGGCTGGTGGATCAGCCCGGTGTGACAACGGCGCTTTGGGGTGCGAGAAGACCGGAGCAACTGGATCCGGTGGATGACATCGAAGGCTGGTCGCTCGATAAGGAAGCAATGGCCGCCATTGATGACATCCTGGACAGGTGCATTGACGATCCCGTCGGGCCCGAGTTTATGGCGCCTCCGACTCGGTAATTGGTGGCCACGCTAAAGCCGGGAGTTGCCGGCTTTAGCCGGCTCCTGTGAATCAGCATGGCATAATCCAGGCCGGAGAGGGTGATTCGCGCTACCAGCCGAGTCTTATGCTCCCCAGGATGGCATTACCCAGGTGCAGATCGACGGTTCCGTTGGTCAGGTCACGGTAGCGGACCCGGGTATCCACGCTTGCGCCAACGCCCAGAACAACGGCCGGCCAGGCTCCTGAGTCGGTGTTGAGCCGATAGGTCAGCTCCGTTCTCCACTCCTGCAGGTAAAGGGCGCTTTCGATCTCTCGAGCCTGATCCAGCGTGGCCCAACGATCGCCCTTGCGCTCCAGGCGAAACTCCCAGCGCTCCCCGGGGCTTTGCCATTGCAGAAGCACTGGCAAATCCACCAGCCAGTGACCGCTGTCGTCAGCGTGTTGCCAGCGCATCCTTGGCAGCCAGCGGAAAGAGCCGAAGCGGTGATCGCCGCCAATTCCCAGGCTCAGGGGCGAGCCTGCCTTTATCGCCCGGAACACCGCTATACGACCATTCACCACATCACTGTGAAAATCCTGATATTTGAATATGTTGGAAGTGCCGGCAACACCGGCGCCCGCGTCGACGAGGAAAAGCCCGTGCTGCCATTGCCCGAAGAAGGTCAGCCGGTGCAAGTGGCCGTTGTGGGCCGGTTCACCGGTACTCAGGCGTAGCGGCTGATAGTCATAATCAACGCCGGCCTCGTGTTGGCCATGCCAGCCCAGTCCGCGTTGAGAGCGGCTCACCTCACTGGCGGACGGCACATCGTGCGGCCCGTCATAGGGCTGCCACTGACGATACAGAAGGTAAAAGCCGGTGGAGTTCTGGGCGGCGCAGGGCAGGGCGAGGGCGGCTAAAAGAAGCGCTGCCACAGGTGAAACCCGGGAAGTTGCACGATCTTTGGTGTGGACGCAGCGGCCATTGAACACAATGCAGCCCTCCAGTGCTCAGAGGTATCCAGATCTGTTCACCCATCATAAACCACTCCTGTGATCTCGCATCCTCCAGTTGCAACTAGGCTTTGACCTTAAGCGAGGCCGAGAGGTTTTCGGCTTTGTTTAGTCCGCGAAAACCGGGACGGATTTATTTCAGAGCAATCACTCTGGGGTACCTGTCCTGGTCTGGAGTACTGGCAATCTCGTACATTTGAGTGGGCATGATGAAATGCGAGAGTGATTGCCCCCTACAAAATCGCGATAAGAGGATTGGATATGCCTCAGTTTCGTTTTACCTATCTGCTCTGTTTTGCTGCTCTTGCGGGTTTTCTCGCCGCCTCTGCCGCGCAGGCTCATCACGGTTGGGCCTGGGCAACGGACGAGGAGTTTGAAATCACCGGTGTCATTCAATCGGTGCGCCTGGGTAATCCCCATGGCGAAGTCACCATGAGCGTGGATGGCGAGGAATGGGTGGTGGAAGTTGGTCAGCCCTGGCGTAACGACCGTGTTGGGCTCAGCAAAGAGATGTTGAGCCAGGGCCGGGAAATAACCGTGCATGGCCACCGTTCCGCCAGAGAAGGCGAACGGCTGGTCAAGGCTGAGCGGGTTGTGATCGACGGGAAGGACTACGATTTGTATCCCGACCGTGCTTCCTGAGCCCGGGGATGATTGAACAGGCGCTGGTCTCCGTCGAGAATCTGGCCCTTGTCTCGGCCCTGCGCAACTCCACGTACATGTACCCGCTGGTAAACGCCGGGCATATTCTCGGGGTTTCGCTGCTGGTCGGCGGTATCGTGCCGCTGGATTTGCGTCTGCTGGGGCTCTGGCGCAGTTACCCCGTGATGGTGTTTGTCGATGTGCTTCGAATCACATCAGCGATTGGTTTGGGGTTGGCGGTTGTCTGCGGTGCGCTGTTGTTCGCCACGGCGGCTGTGGATTACGCCGGGTCGCCATTGTTCCAGACGAAGATCGTGCTTGTCTTGTTGGGTGTGTTGAACGCGTTGATTCTCGGGCGGGTGTTAGAACGCCGGGATATACGGAGCCTCCCGATGAAGGCTCCCATGCCTTTATCCCTGAGGGCAGGGGCCTTGTTGTCTCTGGCAGTCTGGATCAGTGTGCTGATCCTTGGCAGGCTGTTGGGGTATTTCTGAACCCGCGTTGGCCCCCATCGCCTGGGCGACCACAATTGGCCGTGCTGCATAATCCGAAATTCCGACTCACTCAGGCCTTGGCTCGCCAGTGCCAGTTGCAGGCGAGGATGGGGAGCCGATTGCCACCGAATTTTTCATGATGACCAAAGACCACGTTTACGGGTTTGTCGGTCAGCACGTTCAGGGCCCGGTGGGAATAGGATTTTGGGCAAAGGCTGCCAGGTGTTTACGGTCTATGGTCACGAATCGGACTCCAATTTCTTTACGGGAGCCATCGCCAGCAACTCCTGCAACATGCTGTAGCTCAGCCCCCAGATGCAGGCATTCTGGTAGCAGCAACACGGCATGTTCAGGGTGCCGAGCGGTGTGCGCCAGGGAAGTTGGCTCTGGTTCTCGCTGGCAGCGAGGTACTCCAGAGGGACCCAGACCCCCCGCTCGACTTCATGATTGGGCGAGACGGCCTTTGGCCCTCGCCATTCGAACACGTACGGGGTGACCACCATGGGGCGCCAGCGGCTGTGATGGCGGGTGATCAGGTCTGATAACCGGGCCTGGTAGCGGCCGTGGCGGCTGAGATCGATGCCGGTTTCTTCCAGCGTTTCCCGCTCGGCGGCGGCCCGGGCGGACGCATCTTCGGGTTGCAGGCGGCCACCGGGAAAGGCCATATCGCCGGACCAGGGATCACCCTTCCGACGTGCCCGCTGGATAAAGAGCAGCTCCTTGCCACCGTCCTCTGTTTGTCGACAGATCAACGCGACTGACGCCCGAGCGAATCGGCGCCGGAACGGTATTTTATGCGGGCGCAAATGGCTGACCCAGGACTTTGGGGGCACGAATATCGGTCCTTTGGTTATGCAGGGCTACAGTAAAACACATCCCTCGGGCTCAGGCTGCTTTCATTCCGACCGCTTTGCCAAGGGTGCTTTTGAAGACTAGATTGAATGGCCAGAGGACGTGAAACAGGCCCGACAGATGAAACCGCTGTTTTTGATTGTTGCTTACCTTGTCGTGGTCACATTGCCGTTGGCCCTGTCTTCTTGGGTCGGAGGGCCGCCCCGCCAGTTCCACCAGGAACTGGCATCTGGCCTTGGCATTCTTGCCTTCTCGATGATCCTAATGGAATTCATCCTGTCCGGCCGTTTCAAGGCCATTTCAAATGACGTAGGCATGGATGTGACCATGCGGTTTCACCAGATCATGGCCCGCACGGCCTTGGTCTTTGCTCTGGTGCACCCGTTTCTTTATCAGGGGACGCCGACAGGTGGTCAACTCCCATGGGACCCCACGCGCCAATTGACGCTCACGACCGATTTTTCCGATCTGTCGACGGGCATTGCCGCCTGGCTGCTTCTTGCAGGCCTTGTTGTCATGGCCATCGGGCGTACCCAGCTGGACTACCGATACGAGACATGGCGGCTGTTACACGGGATCGGCGCGCTCCTGATCGCGGTTCTTCTGTTGCACCATACCGTGTATGCAGGGCGTTACGGATCGCAGCCTGTGATGACCTGGGTGTGGCTGGCAATGACTGGCGTGTCTGTTGGGTCACTCCTTATTGTCTACCTGGTGGTTCCCCTGCTGCAGAAGGCACGCCCCTGGCGTGTGACCTCCGTCGTCCGATTGACGCCAAAGCAATGGGAAGTGACCGTGACACCAGACGGTCACCGTGGTCTTGATTACCAGGCCGGGCAATTCGCCTGGCTGAATGTGGGGCACAGCACCTTCTCGATGAAAGAGAACCCGTTCTCCATTTCCTCAGCGCCGGCGGCAAGACCGGAAGTCTCCTTCATGATCAAAGAGCTTGGCGACTTCACTAACACCATTGGCGAGATAAAACCTGAAACGGTCGCCCATGTTGATGGCCCTTATGGCAATCTTTCTGTCGATGGTCGCGATGAACCCGGGGTCGCTCTCATCGCCGGTGGCGTTGGCCTTGCTCCGCTGCTGGGCATACTCAGGCAAATGCGTCTCACCGGCGATTCGCGCAAGGTGAAGCTGATCTATGGAAACCGGATCATCGAGCAGATTGCCTATTGTGAGGAGTTGGGTGAGGAGGATGTCGTCTATGTGCTGTCAGAACCGCCACAAGACTGGCACGGAGAGACCGGCTTCATTGATGCAGCGCTGATGGATCGCGTCTTTTCAGAGAATGAGTTCAGCGAGTGGGTCTTTGTGATGTGCGGACCGGCGATCATGATGGATGGTGTTGAAGATCACCTGATCAAGAGGGGTACGCCTGATCACCGTATCCTGTCGGAGCGGTTCAACTATGACTGATCCAATCAGGCGTGTGAGCCAGCGGCGACGGGTATCTTTGATAATCTGGGCTCTGAACATCAGCCTATGCTTGATCCTTCTCGTTTTTGTATTGCGCTGATTCGTGGCTGTGCAACTAGCTTGGCCGGATTCGAATACACCCATGGAAGAGACCGCCCGGGCGCTGGAAAACCTCTACCAGCCCGGGAAAACGGTATTGCGATCATTGGGGGAAATAAGTCTGTCCCGGTTTTCGGTCCCGGTTTTCGTTGGACAGGGTTATCTTGAACGAAGATAGGCCCTTTTACTGACCAAAACCCGCTAACAGTTCCGCCATAGTCCTTAAACCGTCTAATAACCCGCTGGTGTTCCCGCTGGAAGAGCGCAGGATGGGGAGATGAGCCCTCCGGGGCAAGGAGATGGTTATGGCTACGTTACAGCAACGAACAATTGACACCTTCAGAGGGCAGTTCGGTGGCCCTGTGTTTGAGCCGGCCGATGCGGGGTATAACGAGGCGCGCCAGATATGGAACGCCATGATTGACCGGAAGCCGGCGCTGATTGCCCAGTGCCATTCGGCGGAGGATGTGGTAGCTGCGGTCAACTTCGGGCGTGATCAGTCCATGTTGGTTTCGGTCAAGGGCGGCGGGCACAACATCGCGGGCAACGCTGTGTGCGACGATGGTCTGATGATCGATCTGTCGCAAATGAAGGACGTTGAGGTTGATGTTGAGGAGCAGCGGGCCTTCGTGGGGCCTGGCTGCACACTGGCAGATTTTGACGCGGCTGCCCAGGTGCATGGGTTGGCGACGCCGTTGGGTATCAATTCCACAACGGGCGTCGCAGGCCTGACCCTGGGGGGCGGGTTTGGCTGGCTCAGCCGGAAGTATGGCATGACCGTCGATAACCTGATTTCTGCAGACATGGTGACCGCCGATGGGCGCCAGACTCGCGCCAGTGCCACAGAAAATCCGGACCTGTTCTGGGGCACGCGGGGTGGTGGCGGTAACTTTGGCATTGTTACCCGGTTCGAGTTCCAGCTGCACCCAGTGGGGCCGGAGTTGTTGAGTGGGCTGATGGTATTCCCGTTTAAGCAGGCCCGGTCGGTACTGACGCAGTTTGCGCGTTTCACGGAAACCATGCCCGATGAGCTCAATGTGTGGTTAGTGATTCGCCATGCGCCGCCATTGCCCTTCCTGCCTGAGTCGGTTCATGGCGAGCCGATTGTCGCCCTGGCGATTTGCTACGCGGGGGACCCGGAAGTCGGCGAACAACTGATTGCGCCTCTGCGTTCGTTCGGAGACGCGTACGGAGAGCATGTCGGTGTTCAACCCTACGCCAACTGGCAACAGGCGTTTGACCCACTGCTGGCCGACGGTGCGCGGAATTACTGGAAGTCCCACAACTTTGTAAAGCTGACTGACGATGTGATCCGTGTTGCGCTCGAGTATGGGGGCAAGCTGCCATCGCCCCACTGTGAGATCTTTATTGCCTCCATTGGCGGTGAGACCGGCCGGGTGGCGCACGACGCCATGGCGTATTCCAGCCGTGATGCAAACTACGTGATGAATGTGCATGGACGCTGGGAAACGCCCGAGGAAGATGAGCGTTGCCGCCGGTGGGCGCGTGCATTCTTTGACGCTGCCAAGCCTTATGCCAGCGGTGGCGCCTACATCAACTTTCTGTCCCATGATGAGACTGACCGGGTCGAGTTTGCCTACGGGGCGGCCTACGAGCGGTTGGTGGAGATCAAGCAGAAATATGATCCGGAGAACCTGTTCCGGGTGAATCAGAATATTCGGCCTCGGTAGCGGCTTTCGGGGGAGCGGTTTTTAACCGCGCCTCGTGAGCGCAAAGCTCAACAACCACCGATTGCCTCGTTCAATCTTTGAGACCCGATGCTGGTAAAGATCCGGACGAAACAGGTAGACCCGCCCGAACAAGTTGAAAACATTCTTCTCGCAGAGGAACTCACCACCGGCTTTGGGTTTCACCAGAACCCAATTGAGCTTGTATAGCCGGCCCTCGGAAATCATATCCAGGTGCGGCCCAACCTTGTGACCCTCAGGGTAACGCACCAGGTAGATGTTCAGGGGCTTGGAGCGGAAGAGAACCCGGGTCTTTACTTTTGTAGGCATTGGAAACGTGCTCGCTTATACGGAGGCCCGGACCCCTCAGCCCGGGCGTGGCTGCGTCCGGGCGGACGAAACCATCCCGGTTGGGCATTTTTATTTTGGGCAGGCAGCCGGAAGACAGTCTGCCTATTTTCGTCCCGCGATACCACATTTCGTATCGCCAGGGACACGCAACCTTCACTCTACTTTTTTCTGCGCCTGAATGGTCAAGGCTGGCATGGTGAATTCAAGGGTGCCGTTTTCGGTAAGAAGGTCCCGGAACGCCACGTCAGCTTCCCGCATCAGCTGCGTAAACTGCACATCATCCAGAATCCCACCCAGGGTGAACACACAGGCGCGTTCGGTTGAGATCATGTTGCCGATGGTGTCGAATCTCACGGTTCCCAGTTGTTGTTGAATGCTCACGTCTGGGATACCCGCTTCCTGCACAAGTTCGCGCAGGTGGTCTGCGTCACCGGCACTGAACGGGGCCCTGAAAGACTCCGCGACTTCCGGGCCAAACAGGCTGTTCAGCAATTCAGCAAGCACCGCGTAGCCGGGCGAACGGTGGATGCCATCGCAGACGGCAACCAGGAGGGTTCCGCCCGGTCTGAGAACACGCCACATTTCCGCCAGTCCCTTCACACGGGAGTCAAAAAACATCAGGGCAAACTGGCTCAGAACCGAGTCATAACTGGCATCTGCGAAGGGAAGGTTTTCGGCCGGTGCCTGGAACCATTTGATCTTTGTGCGCAGTTGCCGGGCCACATCCAGCATGTCCGGGTTGATATCCACACCGGTGACGCATTCATCACCGACCATATCGGCCGCAGCTGCGGCCAACACGCCGGTGCCGCAGCCCACATCGAGTATCGCTGTGCCACAGCGCAGGTTGGCTTGCGCCGCAAGTCGCGGGCCCCACTGGCCAAATAATGCGGGTACAAATTGTTGGTGATAGATTAAAGCAGGGCTTGGGGGTTGAGTTTCCACTTTGCTGAGCGAGGTCATGGCAGCCTCCTTTTCCATCGTCGGGTCTCAATGGTGATCCGGTTCCCTTACGTCATATGCTGGGGGCTACCATGAAAAGGAACCATAGCCTGTCGTCTGATTCACTTACCCAAACGTCCGGGATGGCAGGGGTTGCGGATGCACTCATCTCCAATGT
>AZIH01007198.1_pt1 | contig 14353 bp, 9 predicted proteins | sample 359041 | NCBI WGS metagenome assembly AZIH01 (sample SAMN02429716, study PRJNA222664) | marine sediment metagenome | biome: Sediment sample; isolation source: enrichment culture of sample MGS-ANC(UA) from oil contaminated site at the... | place: Italy: Ancona | collected 2012-02-14 | depth 6 m m
ATGCGTTCTCTCAACAGCTGGCAGGTGCCGAAGGACGGGCACTGCTGCTGGACGCTCTGGAAAGCGGCGCGCCATTCACAGCCCAGCAGGACTGGACTGATGAAGAAGATCCCACTGCCAGCGGCACCATGGACGCCACGCTCGTTTTTGAGGACACAGAATCCGGCCTCAAGGCTACGGCCACTGGCAGTGTTTCCCAGACTGGTGGAGAGACCCGCGAGTTTGACCTGGTTATCGGTACCAGCCTTTCTCAGAGCGATCTGGACCTGACCTACGATGCCGAGAAGGTTCTGTCACTGCTTGCACAAAACAATGTCACTGTCAGCGGTACGATTGGTGATGGCACCGGCTTTGAGCGTGCGGTGCTGGACCTGGTTGCCACCCTTGAGCTGTCCGACGCGATTTCAGAAGAAGTCACGGCCGAGGCGGTTGTGGAAAAATTCAGTGCTATTGCCCTGAACGGTTCCATTGCTCTTGCCAACCCAGCGGCGGCCAGCTTCGACGGTGAGATCTCGGTGAAGGCTGTAAACATGACAGGCTCCAGCTTTGGCGAGCTGGATGAGCCGTTCTCGCCGAAGTCCTTCGCTCTTTCGGGTGACTTTACAGCGACGTCCGGACGGACTTTCAATCTCTCGACGTCCCTGAACAGCAGCAGTGCCCAGCGCTTCAACCTGTTCACCTATCTCGACTACAACGACACAACCGCGGCGTTTAATTTTGAGGTGGATCGTGCCGAGGTGGCGCAGTTTGTTGAGTATGATGAAACCGCTCAGGACTTCCGGTTTGATATTTATTCAAACGGCTCCTGTTATGACTTTCAGTCGGGAACTCAAGTGTTCGGTGAGCGAGTCGCTAACTCCAGTTGGTATGACAGCGAGCTTGGTTTCGAGGATTACAACTGCAATGTGCTCGACAGTGCGGAAAACGACGCGCTTGATCAGCTGATCTTGGGCAAACTCGAAACCGCCGTCGGCGCTACCGTTGCCGGACAATCACAGATAGAACATGTCTGGGTATACGGTAACAGCACGTCCGATCTGGCGGAGGTGGACGCGGACATTGCGTTCCCTGACCTGGAAACCGCCGACAATTTCGTGAACCTGTCATTCAACATCGCGGCAGGTGTTTCTCTGGTTGATATGCCAAAAGCAACGGCTGTGGTTACCCTGACCCGTTCAACATTGAACGGTGGCAGTGTACTCGCAAACGTTGGCTGGGATGGTGGCAGCTACAGCCTCAAGGTCAGCACCGATGAGCTGAACGCTGAAAACCCGGAAGTCAGCCTGGCATTCTGGAACCCGCAAGGATTCCGCCTCGAAGCGGTTGGTTCCGAAACGGCCAGTGGTGTTCAGAGCCTGACAGGTAATGTCTTCGTTAACGGTGAAGACATCGGTGACGTGGAGCTGCGAAACGGCGTTCCTGTGATCACCTACCCGAACGGCGAAGAAACCGTATTCGAGACCTTGTTCTGATGAAAACACCGGGAAACCGGAAGAAAAGGTGGGGCTTCGGCCCCGCCTTTTTTTTCGTTATAGCGAGCGCAAATGCCAGTGCAGTGCTGGCCGTGGAGATGTTTGGCAGGTTCGAGACCCAGCTGGTGAGTGAGCCGGAGCCAATCAAGACCACCCTGAGCGACTGGGGCAGTGAATTCGATTCAGGGAGCCGCCAGTGGGCGGTGAGCCATATTGAGGCCGGGTTTCGGGAGCGGGGAATCGAGGTTTCGGTGTTTTCCCGTGCACTGGCTGATCTCCGGATGAATTCCCAGGCCGTGAATTTTTATGGCCGGATTGCCCGTAAGGAGCCACTGAATGAAGGCGAGCAGATTCCGGTAGCCCTGCGCGTCAACGGCTTTTCAGGATCAGGTTTTCGATCCGGCTATCGACATAGCCAGGAGTCCTGGACAGTTTCCGGGGGCGTTTCCATCTTCAAAACCCGTCATTTGATGAGTGGTGGCCTCAATGGCCAGTTTTTCGCGTCATCCGAGAGCGACTATGACTTCAGCGCCGATGTTGACTATGCCTATTATCGGGATGTGGTATTCGACCGACCGGAGGTGGACAAGGCCAGTGGTATCGGCTGGGCGTTTGATATTGCCGCCAGCTGGCAGCCTCTAGAAAAGCTGAACCTGAACTTCCGTGCCGAGGATCTCTTCTCACGCATTCGATGGGACGATGCGCCCTTTACCCTCGCCCAGGCAAACACTAACAACAAATCTTACGATGAAGATGGCTACGCTGTCTTTGCGCCGACCCTATCTGGTCGGGAGGGGTATCGGGATACCTTCTATCAAGAGCTGGATCCTCGCTTCTATGGCGCAGGGGAATGGCAAGAGGGTTTATGGCTGGCGGTTTTCCGGGCCCAATACCAGTTTGGGTATGGGTTTTATGGCGTGGGGTTTGGCCGTGAACTGCAAGATGGGACCCGCATATTGGCAAGTTATTGGCCCGAGCTGGAGTCATTTCAGTTGGAGTTGGGACGCGGAAAATGGAGAGGAAGACTTTCGGCAGATCAGCTTGAGTGGTCAGACGTTCGGTCGATCACTATCGGGCTATCCTACAACTACTGAGTTGGTGGCTGCCGCCAAGTGTGAAAGTGGGGGTCAGATGAAGGCTTTCATCTGACCCCGTCATCCCAGTGAAGGGCAGAGCAACAATCGTTTACCCGTTGCCCTTCTTCATCTCTTCAAAGTCATCCTCAAAGAAGAACTTCTCCTCCCCGAAGGCGGGCTCCAGTTCATGCAGCCAGGTGGCCGTTTCGCTGTACTTGGCAAAGAACGGACGCTGTACCCAATCCGGGTTGCGGCCCTGCAGGAAGCGCAGCACGAATACCTTCTCACCGTGGATCTCGGTAATGCCCTGAATCTCCACCTTGCCGGGGCCGGCGCTCATGGAGGGGCCGCGGGCGGTGCGCGCCAGGCCACTGACCTTCTTCATGGCTTCCCGGTAAATCTGGAAGGCCTCGGCCAGGGGCACTTCGAAGTAGTTCTTCGCGCCGGTGTCCCGTTCTACGAACATGTAGTAGGGGATGATGCCCAGCTGAACTTCCTTCTTCCACAGTTTGGCCCAGGCATCAGCATCGTCGTTTACATGCTTGATCAGCGGGCCCTGGGCGCGAATCTCGGCGCCAGTGGCACGAATCCGGCGAATTGCCTCTTCGGCAATCTCGGTGGTGATTTCCTGCCAATGGTTGTAGTGCGCCATGATGGCCACATGCTTGCCGGCATCCACCAGGCGGGCAAACAGGTCGATCAGTTCGTCCGCATCCTTGTCGGTGACAAAACGGTACGGCCAGAAGGTGAGGGCCTTGGTGCCGATGCGGATGGTCTGGATGTGATCGAACTCCGGCTCCAGCAGTGGTTCGAGGTACTGCACCAGGTTCTTGGTCTTCATGACCATCGGGTCACCGCCGGTTACCAGCAGATCAGTCACCTCGGTGTGCTCCTGCAGGTAGCCGTGCAGTTTCTCGGCTTCGGTGCTGGACATCTTCAGGTCCTTGTCACCGACAAACTGCGCCCAGCGGAAGCAGAAGGTGCAATAGGAGTGACAGGTCTGCCCCTGGGCCGGGAAGAACAGAACCGTTTCCCGGTACTTGTGCTGCACGCCGTCCAGCACCTCGCCGTCCAGCTCCGGCATGTTCATTTCCATCTGGCCGGCCGGGTGAGGGTTCAGTTCATCGCGAATTTCCTTGGCAACGGCCTGGATCTCTTTCTTGTCGGCACCTTCCCGGTGCATTGTTGCCATGCGCTCGTAATGCTCGTCCTTCAACATGCCTTTTTGAGGGAAGACAAGTTGATAGATCGGGTCATTGGGTACCTTGTCCCAGTTGATCAGTTCGTTGATCACATATTCGTTGACCCGGAAAGGCAGCACGCTTGCTACTACCTTCATTTCAAACAGGGTCTCTGCAGGGAGACTCTGTATGACTTCGATCTTGTCGAGCTGGCGGTCTGTGTAGACCTTGAAACGCCGTTCCTCGAATTCCGCGGTGGGAATCCGGTTCGGAAAGGTGACGATGGAGTTCATAGATCGCCCTCTGATTAGTGCCATGTCATAAAAGTGGTCCGACCACTTTTTTCGGGTGGTTAAAAAACGGTCAGGCAGTATACATAAACAGGAATTTATTTTCAGGTCTAATCAAAAAGTGCCGGTAAATCAGGCGTCTATTTACGAACAATTGATTGAAAAGTTAATAAAAAACGTTAAATGCTTCGAAATACCAGGAAAATAATGAAGTCTGATCTTTTAGCGTGGTAATGAAAATGTCGTTTGATAAGAATGCTACGACATTGGTCGCAGTCTGGTTGTCTGATGGTCCGAAAACGGTCATTCTTCCGTAACTAATCGCAAGGAGTCTGTCTGAGATGGATTTTAATGCGGCTTGAATTGAACTTAACCGTCAAAATGTAGTAAAAATACTACCTAATCGGGTGGGCAGTTCCGTGCACTTCATCATAATGCCGGTCAATCAGTGGTCAAAAGCCCGTGATTCGGGGCGATCAGGCAGGAAAAGTGTAAAAGCTGTTCTATGCTTTATACAGGTTCTGTGTGCTGCAAGCCGGTACACCTGTCAGGCTGACAATACCCATAACAACACACTGCATTTCATCGCAGCTTACCGACACCGCAACGCGCCAGGCTGCTGATCGTGGCCGCGCTGCACTTTTTGATGCCAAGGGGAGGGTTTGATGTACCAGGACGATGATCCCATTGAAACCAGTGAATGGCTGGACGCGCTGGAATCTCTGATCGAGAACGAAGGCGTAGACCGGGCCAAATACATACTTGAAAGGCTCTCCGAGCGAGCCAGTCGCGATGGCACCCAGCTGCCTTACTCCATAACCACGCCGTTCCGGAACAGCATTCCTGTTTCCCAGCAGGCGCCCATGCCTGGCGATCTGTTTATGGAGCGCCGAATCCGCTCCCTGATCCGCTGGAATGCCATGGCCATGGTCATGCGTGCCAACCAACGGCCCGGAGATCTGGGTGGACACGTTTCTTCGTTCTCATCCGCCGCCACCCTCTACGATGTGGGCTTCAACTACTATTTCCATGGCGGCGATGAAAAGCGCGAATCCGATCTGGTTTATTTCCAGGGTCACTCCTCGCCGGGCATATACGCCCGCTCCTTCCTTGAAGGTCGTTTCGAGGAAAAGGATCTGGACAAATACCGGGAGGAAGTGGACGGCAGCGGCTTGTCCTCGTACCCGCATCCATGGCTGATGCCGGATTACTGGCAGTTCCCGACGGTTTCCATGGGCCTTGGTCCCATCCAGGCCATCTACCAGGCTCACGTTATGAAGTACCTGGATAGCCGGGAGCTCATAGAAATGGGCGACCGCAAGGTCTGGTGCTTCGTCGGTGACGGTGAAACGGATGAGCCGGAAACCCTGGGTTCCATTTCCATGGCTGGCCGGGAAAACCTCAGCAACCTCATTTTCGTGGTGAACTGCAACCTCCAGCGCCTGGACGGGCCTGTACGGGGCAACGGCAAAATCATTCAGGAGCTTGAGGGTGTGTTCCGGGGAGCCGGCTGGAACGTGCTCAAGGTGGTTTGGGGACGTCACTGGGATCCCCTGTTCGAGAATGACAAGGAGGGCAAAATGCAGCGGGTCATGGACGAGGTCTGTGATGGCGAGTTGCAGAACTACAAGAGCAACGGTCCTGCCTATACCCGCAAGCACTTCTTCGGCAAATACCCCGAAACCGCGAAGCTGGTTGAAAGCCTCTCCGATGAGGAGATCAACAAGCTGAACCGCGGTGGCCATGACCCCTACAAGATATACGCGGCCTACCATCACGCCATCCACAACAACGGCGGGCGCCCGACCGTTATCCTGGCTCATACCATAAAGGGCTATGGCTTCGGCGAGGCCGGTGAGGCGCAGAATACGGCGCACTCCCTGAAGAAGCTGGATATCGAGCAGCTGAAGTCGTTCCGGGACCGGTTTGCGGTGCCGCTGAAGGACGAAGAGCTCAAGGACGTTCCCTATTACCGTCCGGCACCGGATAGTCCGGAAATCGTCTACATGAAAAAACGCCGTCAGGAGTTGGGTGGTTTCTATCCAAAACGGCGTAAAGACTGTCAGCCATTGAAGGTTCCCGAGTTGGACATCTTCAAGGCGGTGCTGGACGGTTCCGGTGAGCGAAAAATCTCCACCACCATGGCCTTTGTCCGGATACTGACGGCGCTGACCAAAGACAAGCGTATTGGCAAGCGGGTAGTACCGATCGTGCCGGACGAAGCCCGCACCTTTGGTATGGAGGGTATGTTCCGCCAGCTGGGTATTTACACGGCTGAGGGTCAGAAGTACGTTCCGGAAGACCGTGATCAGATCATGTACTACCGGGAAGACAAAAAGGGCCAGATTCTTGAGGAAGGTATCAACGAAGCCGGCTCCATGGCGGCCTGGATGGCGGCTGCAACCTCCTACAGCACCAATAACTTCCCGCTGATACCGTTCTATATCTTCTATTCCATGTTCGGCTTCCAGCGGGTGGGCGATCTGGCGTGGGCGTCCGGTGACATTCAGGCCCGTGGTTTCCTGATTGGTGGCACTGCCGGGCGCACTACGCTTAACGGCGAAGGCCTGCAGCACCAGGACGGCCACAGCCACGTTCTTGCCAACACCATTCCCAACTGCAAGGCCTACGATCCGGCCTACGGCTATGAAATGGCAGTGGTGCTTCGTCATGGTATGAAAGAGATGTTCGAGGACAACCAGAATGTCTTCTACTACCTGACCATCGAGAACGAAAACTACGAGCAACCGGCGATGCCCAAGGGTTGTGAAGACGGCATCATCAAGGGCATGTACCTGTACGAGTCGGTTGAGACCAAGGGCAACAAGAAAACGCCCCGGGTTCAGCTGCTCGGCGCCGGCGCCATCCTGAATGAGGTGCGTGCAGCGGCCCAGATGCTGAAAGACGACTGGGGCGTGGCGTCTGACGTGTGGAGCGTCACCAGCTTCAACGAACTGGCCCGTGAAGGTCAGCACGTGGAGCGCTGGAACCGTCTGCACCCGGATGACAAACCCAAGAAAGCTTATGTTACCCAGTGCCTGGAGAAGCATGCCGGGCCGGTAGTGTCTTCTACCGATTACATCAAGCTGCACTCCGAGCAGCTCCGGGCGTTCATCCCCAAAACCTATCTGACTCTCGGTACTGATGGCTTCGGCCGCAGTGATACCCGGGAAAAGCTGCGCAGCTTCTTTGAAGTGGATCGTTACTACGTGACGGTTAGCGCGCTGTCTGCCCTGGCCCAGGACGGTGAGGTGAAGAACGATGTGGTTCTCGAAGCCATGCGCAAATACGGAATCGATCGCAACAAAACGAACCCGGTGCTGAGCTAAGGAGACCGCCATGAGTGAACAGGAAATCAAGGTTCCGGATCTCGGCGGCGCGGATGAGGTCGAGATTATCGAAATCACCGTCAGCGCAGGGGATTCGGTTGAGGAAGAAGATCCGATTCTGACCGTTGAGTCAGACAAAGCCTCCGTTGAGTTACCGGCGCCCGGTGCCGGCAAGATCACCAAAATCACCGTGAAGGTGGGTGACAAGGTGAAGGAAGGCGATGTGGTCGGGATGATGGAGCCCAGCGGTGAATCCGCTGGCGCTGATGATTCCGGCAGTGAAGAGCCTGAGAAGAAGTCTGACGAGAAATCCGACGAAAAAGGCGAAGGCAAACAGGAAGAAAAGCCAGAAGAGAGCAAGCCGGCGCCCAAGAAGGCTTCCGGTGGCTCCCGCAAAGAAACCGTCTCGGTTCCGGCGCTGGATGGCTTTGACAATGTTCCGATCATCGAGATCAACGTCTCCGAGGGCGACACCATTGAGGTTGACGATCCGCTGGTAACGGTGGAATCCGACAAGGCCACCATGGAAATTCCCTCACCCTACGCGGGTAAGGTGGGCAAGATCCTGGTGTCCGAAGGCGACAAGCTCTCGGAAGGCCACAAGCTGCTGGAAATGACCGTTCAGGAAGACGGTGGCGAGGAGGAAGAGACCGCTGAGGATTCCGGCAAGGAAGAGAAAGAGAAGGCTGAACCGAAATCCGAAGACAAGCCGAAGCCGGCGGAGCCAACGCCCGAACCGCAGGGTGCCACCTATGAGCCGCCCACACCGGGCGCCAAGGTTCATGCTGGTCCTGCTGTGCGCAAGCTGGCTCGCGAGCTGGGCGCGGATCTGGCCCGGATCAAGGGCTCAGGCCCGAAGAGCCGGGTTATCAAAGACGACGTCCAGGCTTACGTGAAGAGCCAGCTGAAACAGGCCCAACAGGGCGGCGGCGTTGCTACCGGCTCTGGTATTCCTGGCGTCAAGCTGCCGGACTTCAGCCAGTTTGGTGAGGTAAAGCGCGAGGCCATGTCGCGCATGATGTTCGCAACCGCGAATAACATGCAGCGCAGCTGGCTGAACGTGCCTCATGTGACCCAGTTCGAGGATGCGGATATCACCGATATGGAGGATTTCCGCAAGGCCCAGAAGGCGGCCGGCGAGAAGAAAGGCGTGAAGATGACGCCACTGCCGTTCCTGTTGAAGGCCTGTGCCACGGCGCTGGCGGAACTGCCTCAGTTCAATGTGTCGCTGGACATGGAGCGCAAGGAGGTGGTTCGCAAGAAGTACATTCACATCGGGATTGCGGTGGATACGCCCAACGGGCTGATGGTGCCGGTAATTCGGGATGTGGACCAGAAGGGTTTGTGGGAGCTGGCGGCGGAAAGCGCCGAGCTGGCCCAGAAGGCCCGGGACAAGCAGTTGAAGCCGGCCGAGATGCAGGGTGCCTGTTTTACCATCACCAGTCTGGGTGGTATTGGTGGCACGGCATTTACGCCGATTGTGAATACGCCGGAGGTGGCGATTCTGGGGGTTTCCAAGGCGGCGATGAAGCCGGTTTGGGATGGCAAGGAGTTCCAGCCCCGGTTGATGCTGCCGTTGTCGCTCTCTTACGATCACCGGGCAGTGAACGGGGCCGATGCGGCGCGCTTTACCACGGTGCTGAGTCAGCTTCTGGGGGATATTCGGACACTACTGCTTTGATCTGAAAGCTGTTGTCACCCAGCCTGAGGGTTGGGTGGCGCGATAAAGGCCGGTTAGGGGTGGCCATTCCGAACTGGTTTGGCAAGGTCTGCCCTCGGTGAAGTCCCGGGCATGATTGAAAACGGGGTTACGGCGAAGTAGGTCAGGATATTGTTTTTCCACATAAAAAGGGGTGCTTTCAGCACCCCTTTTTATGTTCTAAGCCCTTCTGAATTCGGAAGATCTGATTGAGAACTGCCGAATTCAGGCATGTCTTGATGGATTGTTTGTTATTGCATTCCCTTGATCACTGATTTGGCTGGAAGGCCCCTCTTTTCCAGAGGTTCGGCCCATTGGTCGTAAACATTCTCCAGCTTTGCTCTAGCTTCTGCGAGGTCATTGTCAGAAAGCGGCGTTTGTTTAATGCCATGTTTGCTTTCAAGTACTGCAATCACTTCGGGCTCTGAATTGTCTACATAATCGCAGTAGGTCTTCATCGCGTATTGGCCTGCTTCTACGAGAATCTCCTGCTGCTGCTCTGAAAGACTGTTCCATACCCGATCACTGATTGAAAAAGTCAGACCAAAGCTACCGACGGTAAGGTTCGGAACAATCTGGTCCAGGGCCGGCGCAAGGCCGTAATCGAGAATACCTCGAACAGGGAAATAAACTCCATCCAAAGTCCCGCGGGTTAGAGATGTCAGAACATCGGAACCCTGCATACGTACAGGGCTGGAACCCAGTGCAGTGGCTGTCAACGCCATGGGGCCACCGGCGGTTCGAATTCTGAGGCCTTCAAGATCTTCAAGTGAAGACATTTCCTTATCACTGGTCAGAATTCGGTATTTGCCCATGTTCCCCACCCATAGCGGACGGATCTTGTGCTTCTTGAACTCAGCTTCGTAGATGGCGCCGCCTGGTTGGGCAAGTTCATAGAAGCTGTCAGCGGCTGAACAGGATCCTTGAACAATCTCCGGAAGTTCGACGACGCCGGACAGGGGAAACTTTTCAGGGATATAAGCGGGGGAAACGTTGGCGATATCCGCAACTCCAGTTTGCAGTAGCGTCAAAGATTCTGAGCCTCGGCCTAATTGTTCGGCGGGATAGAATTCAAATGTTATTTTGCCCTCAGAGAGTTCTTCAACCTTTTCCATAAAAGGTGTTGCACCGTACTCGGTTGCAAATGAGGTGGTTGGCAACCACTCAGCGAATTTCAAAGTCAGAGGCTCTACCTCTGCGGCTGTTGTGGTCAGCGGTGCAACCAATAATGCTGCAAGAACTACGCTGTATTGAGTTGAGCATTTCATACCGGTATTCCTTCTTGTAGTTGAATCAATATTGTTTTATTTGTGTTTATCACTACGGTTGAATAACCACTAATAATGCATAATGCATTACCCGATTTGTTACAGTGATGCTCGTTATGATCCCTCCCCTTGTCAAGTGAATTTAACCCGCAGAACTCCGATTCTGGTTACGCGGTCCGACGATGCGTGGCTTGAGAAATTTTACTGAGAGAATGGTTTAGTTCATCGCCGTCGATGGAAGCCAAAGAACAATCTCAGGAAATGCGATGAGCAGGGCAATCAAGCCGAGAAGCATCGCAATATAGGGTATGACCCCGGCGAATAGATCCCGCACAGGAATATCCGCAACTTTTGCTACCACGAACACATTCATGCCTACTGGTGGAGTCACAATTCCAATTTCTGAGAGCAGAATAACAATGACGCCGAACCAGATGGGGTCGAATCCGAGCGCAACCACGACGGGTAAGACCACTGGAATGGTGAGTATCAATATTGAAATGAGGTCAAGAAACAGGCCTAGCACCAGGTATAGAATGACCAGGAAGAACAGGATGAAGTAGCGAGAAACATCGAGCGCACCAACATAACCAACCAGATTACGCGTGACTCCTGTCATGGTAATGAAATACCCGAAAATATGAGCGCAGACGATTATCAATCCGATCATGGCGGATATGCAGCAGGTGTTTACCATCGCCTGTTTCAACTCGTTCGTTCCGAGTCGGCCAGATTTCAGCGCCAGAATGAAGGCTCCGAGAGCACCGAGGGCTGACGATTCAACAGGGGTAGCTATGCCGGTATAAATCAGACCAGTAACAATGCCGAACAGTAGTAAAAATGGCCCGGCAACTTTCAAAGCGGCAATCTTTTCTACAAGTGTGTAGTTCTCGCCCGAGCTTCTTATTGGCGTTTTTAACAGTAGTAATTTTATGGTGATGGCAATGGTTAGGGTCACCAGGATTCCCGGCACAATGCCGGCGATCAATAAGTCACCTATGCTAACTCCGCTAAGCAGACCGTAGAAGATCAAAGCCACGCTTGGCGGGATCAGCATAGCTATAGTCCCTGATATTGCCGCTATGCTGCCTGCCATTTTTGGTGAATAACCTTCAGCAAGCATGGCGGGCGTGCTTATTTTGCCCAGCGTGGCGGCAGCGGCTGTGCTCGATCCTGAAATAGCGCCAAATGCTGCCCCTGTGATCACTGCAGCAATGCCCACGCCACCGTTGATCTTTTGAGTCCATTTTGAAACTGCGCTGAACAGGGAGTTGGTAATCCCACTGACGCCCATAAACTCCGCCATAAGAATGAACATTGGAACGGTGAGCAATTCGTAGGTTGTCAGAGCGGAGCCTGGAGAAGCTGAGAGAATTCCAAGCAACACGTCAAAACCGTTTGCAAGGATTATCCCTATGGCGCCAGAGATCGCGAGACTGAGTGCAACGGGAATCCCGATCATCAAGAGGAAAAACAGAATGAAGAAAGGCAATACGATAACCATCAGATGTCACTCCCCTCTGAGAAGAACTGATCGAGCGTTTTGAGGAACAGTCGAAACGAAAAGGTAAAAGAGCTCACGGCAATGATGAAATCGGAGGGCCAGACCAACCAGTTGACCGCGCCATAGATTATTTCGTTTTCTTCCCACGCGGAATAGGTGCGGATTGCGTAGGTATATGTGATATAGACAAATAGTGCTGTAGCAAGCAGCCCCGAAACGGTCACGCAGACTTTGGTAAACTGAGGTGGAAATTTACCTTTGAAGTAGTCAACTTTGAGGTGATTCCCTGTCCGCAATGCATAGGAAAATGCAAGGAAATAGCAGCCCGGAAGCAGGTACATGGTAATGAAATCAAAAACCCAACTCATTGGCGAGTTGAACGCATAGCGCATGATCACATCGATGAACGTGATGATCATGGCTGCAATAGTCATGTAGCCTGCAGTGAAGATCAGCACATTTTCCAGAAACCGACACACAAGTTCCAGCCAGAAAGGGAGGCCGGTCTTGCCTGTTGTGTTCGGGATAACTGTTTGTTGTTGTATTGATGCCATGGAAAACCTCGGTGCCAAGATTTAGGGGCGAAGTAACAACGCCGCTTTGCTGTGTTTTACTATTCAGCGACCTTCCCGAATGATTTTCTTTTATTTCCAACGCCTTGGGTGATTCTGCTCTTATTCATAATGTCCTCGAGTTTCTTAAGTCTGATGCGTTTCCCGTGCCCGGCCGGACGTAATGTCGGGCCGGGCCAGAAACTTCAGCCATTTTTTTTGGCGAACTGAAGATCCGCTAATATACGTTCCGCTTGCACCACAACGGGCTTGTCCACCATTTTTCCGTCCACCGTAGTTGCGCCGCCTCTGCTGCTCTGCATTGCAGCCACCACGCGCCTCGCCCAGTCAACCTCTTCGTCTCCCGGGGTGAATGCGTTATTCACTGCGGCTACTTGTTTGGGGTGGATGCAGAGCTTGCCACCAAAGCCAAGTTGACGGGACCGTCTGGCATCGTTACTCATCTGATTAGGACTCACGAAGCCTACGCTCACCCCGTCAATAGGAGGTTCCAGGCCCGCAAAGCAGGACTCGATTATGATCTGTGTTCGTATGGCGGTCATGGCATCACCTTCGTCAGTAATACCTGTTTCCGTTCCGAAATCGACACTGCCAAACGCGAGCCTGGAAACACCGCTTGACCCTGCAATGCTCTGGAGTTCCTTGAGGCCCTTTACTGTCTCAATCAAAGCAATCAGCTTGTGGCCAGGGAGGGCCTTCAGGGTCTCCTTAACAGATTGGAAATCAGCTTTCGGAAGCATGACTGTCGCCTGAGGGGTATCAGCCATCATTTCCAGATCATCCTTGAACCATTCGGTGCCGGCAGCATTGATCCGAACGGCAGCCACGTTCCCCTGGCCGAGCCAGGCCGCTGTAGCGGCTCTGGCCTCTGTTTTGTCCGCAGGAGATACGGCATCTTCGAGATCAATCGCGATTTGGTGTGCACCGCTGTTGAGAGCTTTGTCAAAGCGATCGGGACGACTGCCGGGTACGAACAAGATGCTACGGGCTGTGCGCTCCATACTTCCTCACTTGAACTCGACGTTGGATGAAGATGTTTGTGTACAGAATCGCTCAAGGCTCTTGATGGCGATTTCGTGCTCTTCCGTGCTTGTACCACAGCAACAATCCTCCAGAACAACCATCTCAAAGTCGCGGTCGTGTCCTTCTCTGACAGTGGCCTGAACAACCGCGTTGGTTGAAATGCCTGAACAGTAAATTCGGGTAATGCATTTTGCGCTCAGCACCGCTTCAAGAGTTGTTGAGTAGAAAGGACTGACACGATGTTTAATGACGTCAATGTCGTGAGCAGTCTGCCCCAGGGCAGGATGGGTCTCGGTACCCCATTCGCCAAGCTTGAAGATGTTGTTATCCCTTGCCTTATTGAAGATGGGGGAGTTCGGCGGACACTCGCGGTAGTCTGGCGAGAAGCCAACACGAACAAATCCGACCGGGATTCCGGCAGCACGGGCTTTTTCGATCGCGACCCGAGTGTTCTCGACAATGTTCCTGGAGCGAACCTGTTCCCCGTAGGGTCCTTTACTACTCACGCCGTCTTCATGGACCAGATCATTCATCATGTCGAGTACGAGATAGATTGAGTTGCTCATTTTTCTCTTCCTTTTAACGCCTTGGTGGTGTGTGTAAGAATTCAAAATATGACTTCGCGTTGCTCCAGATCATGCCTCTGTACGGAGTTGAGCCCAAGCAATTCTCCGAAGACATAATCCTCATCCTGCCCCAGTTCCGGGGTGCCTCTGCGAATTCCGACATCCGGAGTTCCGCTGAAGCGTGCGGGGGTCCCGACCGCAAGCCTCTCAGGATTACTCGGGTCGTTAACCTTTGTAAGCGCCCCTCGCTGGAGCAGGTGAGGACACTCTGCGATCTCCTGTGTGTTCCAGGAGACATGGGCACATATGCCCGCATTCTGTAACTGTTCAGCGGTTGATTCTGCGCCTTTGCCCCTGAGCCAGTCAGTGACCA
>AZIH01002233.1_pt1 | contig 14323 bp, 15 predicted proteins | sample 359041 | NCBI WGS metagenome assembly AZIH01 (sample SAMN02429716, study PRJNA222664) | marine sediment metagenome | biome: Sediment sample; isolation source: enrichment culture of sample MGS-ANC(UA) from oil contaminated site at the... | place: Italy: Ancona | collected 2012-02-14 | depth 6 m m
TCGGTGACGCCGGCTCCCCGGCCTCCGATTCCACCCTCGGACCCACCGCCGGCCTTAACGCCGACGGCCAGCACAACCACATCTGGGATACCGTGGTGCCCACGTTCCTGCACTACAATCTGCCGTTGCTTGGCTTCGGGTGGTTGGCGGCCATGGTGCTCTGAACTGGGCGCCTAATCCTCGTCATCCGCAGAGGCCTTGAAGAACACCACCTGTTTGACGGTGTGATCGTCTTCGTTCTTGCGCTTGTTCACCCGGGTTTCCAGCTCCGGATTGGCCGGCTGCTCGACATCCGACACGGCATCGGTGAAGCCGCAGGCCACGCACTCGCGAACCTGGTCATCATCATCGGTGGTGAACATCATGATCTTGTCCATCTCCGCACAGCGGGGACAGACAGCGCCGGCGATAAAACGTTTTGGACTCGCCATAAAATACTCCCGTCACTATGGACACTGGGTGTCGGATCAGCGAAGCGTAATCCGACACCGCGTTTCATCAGGCGGCTTCATCCGTAATGCCACATTGTCTCAACAGCGCATCTACCCGGGGCTCTCGACCCCGGAAAGCCTTGAACAGTTCCATGGGCTCCTGCGATCCGCCTTTCTCCAGAATGTTATGGAGGAAGGCCTTACCGGTCTCCGGGTCGAAAATGCCTTTTTCCTCGAACAGGGAGAAGGCATCAGCCGCCAGCACTTCAGCCCACTTGTAGCTGTAATACCCAGCTGCGTATCCCCCCGCGAAGATGTGCGAAAACGAGTTGGGGAAACGGTTGAACTCCGGGGCTTGCACCACGGCAATCTCGCTGCGGATTTTGCGATGCATATCCAGCGGGTTGGTGGGCGCCTCGCTGGTGAATTCCGCATGCAGGCGGAAGTCGAACAGGGAGAATTCCAGCTGGCGCACCATGGCCATTCCCGACTGGAAGTTCTTGGCCGCCAGCAACTTCTGCAACAGGTCGTCCGGAAGCGGTTCGCCGGTTTCGTGGTGGGCGGCGATCAACCCTAGAGAATCCGGGTTCCAACACCAGTTCTCGAGGAACTGACTGGGCAGCTCGACGGCATCCCAGGCCACGCCATTGATCCCCGAAACGTCCAGCACATCGACCTGAGTCAGCATGTGATGCAGGCCATGGCCGAACTCGTGGAACAGCGTAGTGACTTCATCGTGGGTCAGCAGCGACGGTTTGCCGTTCACCGGCGGTGTGAAGTTACAGGTCAGGAAGGCGACCGGCAGTTGCAGATGGCCCTGTTGGTTGCACCACCGAACCCGGCAATCCGCCATCCAGGCACCGCCACGTTTGCCCTGGCGGGAAAACAGGTCGAGGTAGAACCAGGCAAGGGGTTCGCCGTTACGGCTGATACAGTAGGCGGTGGCGTCTTCATGCCAGGTCTCCACCTCAGGTCTGGCTTCGATCTGCACATCAAACAGCTTCTCCGCGACCCGGAACAGGCCGGGCACCACATTGTTCACCGGAAACCAGGGGCGCAGGGTTTCCGGGGAAATGTCATAACGTTTCTGGCGCAACTTCTCGCTGTAATAGCCAATGTCCCAGGCCTGCAGTTCATCAACGCCAAACTCGTCTCTGGTGAACGCCTTCAGCTCGGCAAATTCCTTCTCCGCCTGGGGCTTTGACTTGGCCGCCAACTGGTTCAGGAACTCCAGCACCTCGTCGCTGCTGCGCGCCATCTTGGTGACGAGGGAGCGCTCGGCGAAGTTGGCAAACCCCAGCAACTGGGCAAGGGCGTGACGACGCTTCAGGATCTCCGCCATGACCGGCGTGTTGTCCCACTGACCGGCATCAGGGCCCTGATCCGACGCCCGGGTAACAAACGCCTCGTAGACTTCCCGACGCAGATTGCGGTTGTCGCAGTAGGTCATCACCGGGAAGAAACTGGGGAAATCCAGGGTGATCACATAGCCGTCCAGCTCTTTCTGCCGGGCCGCCTGCTTGGCGCCTTCAATGGCCGTTTCCGGAATACCCGTCAAGTCATCCACATTGGTGATGTGTTTGAACCAGTGCTGAGTTGCATCCAGAACGTTGTCACTGAAGCGGTTGGACAGCTCTGCCAGCTCCCGGGACAGATCGGCATACTGCTTTTTCTTGTCCTTGGGCAGATCGACACCGCCCAAATGGAAATCCCGCAGCGTGTTGTCCACCGACTTGCGCTGGGCTTCGCTCAGATCCTTGAAATCCTCTCGCGCCGCCACTTTCTTGTAGGCGTTGCAAAGTGCCTCGTTCTGGCTGACTTCGGTGGTGTACTCGGTCAACTTCTCCAGACAGTTCTTGTAGACCTTGCGCAGGTCGTCGCTGTTCATCACGCCGTTCAGGTGTGAAATCACCGACCAGGCATTGCTCAGCTTGTCTTCCATCGCCTGCATTGGCTGCGCCAGGGTGTCCCAGGTGGGATCCTCGTTCTGGGCAAGGCTCCCAATCTTGACGCGGTTTTCACTGAGAATCTGGTCAATTGCCGTTTCCATGTGCTCAGTGCGGACATGGTCAAACTTCGGCAACAGATCGTCGGTCAGTAACGGGTTATTCATAAGTCCCCTTCTCAGGTATTAAAATCTCAGGTAGTTTCAGGCGACTCCGTTGTTGGGGGGAGCATCCGGGGGAAGCCTTTCCGAAACTGTGCGGAGCCATGGATGGCGGAGCTCAAGCGTCACATGGACGTGCCGCAAGGAGCGTGTTTCGGAAAGGCTTCCCCCGGATGCTCCAGACTCCAGAACAGGAAAACACCTCAGAGGTAATATGTAATGACGAATGTACGTTCATACAAGAGTATCACGCCACAATTTGGGGAACGCGCCTGGATTGATCCGAGTGCCGTCGTGATCGGTGATGTCCAGACCGGTGATGACGTTTCTATCTGGCCCATGACTGTGGTTCGTGGCGATATGCACCAGATTCGCATTGGCCACCGATGCAGCATTCAGGACGGGTCGGTGCTGCACATCACTCACGCCAGTGATTATAACCCCGGGGGTTACCCCCTGACGCTGGGAGACGATGTGACCGTCGGCCACAAGGCCTTGCTGCATGGCTGCACCATTGGTAGCCGGGTACTGGTCGGTATGGGCTGCATCATTATGGATGGCGCCGTGGTGGAAGACGAGGTGATTGTCGCGGCCGGTTGTCTGGTGCCCCCGGGCAAGACCCTGGAATCGGGGCACCTGTACGTTGGCTCGCCGTGTAAAAAAGCCCGGGCGCTGACCGATCAGGAACGCGGGTTCTTCAAATACACTGCCGCCAATTATGTCCGGCTCAAGGATGACTACCTGAGCGAACAGTAAGCCAGTGGTCTGAAAGGCTACCGGAGCTCGTATTTTGACGATGATTCTCTGGTTACTGCTTCTCAACGGCCTGTTTCTGGTTCCGTCGCTGGCTCTGCCGGGCGCCTCTCCATGGTTCTCGCTCGAGGCCCTGATGGTGTGGGCGACCTTGTGCGCGCTTCCTGAGTCGGGCAGGCGGTACCGTGTCACCCTGGGCCTCGCAGTTCTCTATGGACTGCTGGCGCTCCTTGTTCTGGCGGACACCCTGGTACGGGAAAGCCTGGGGCGCGGGCTGAACCTGTATCTCGAAGTGCGGCTACTGGGCGCCGCCTGGAACCTGATGAACACCAACCTCGGCGCCCTGCTCGCGGTTTTGGCCCTGGTCCTTTTGCTCGGCTTGCTGGCCGGTTTCATCTGGCTGGTTCGACACGGCCTGGAACGACTGACGCATCACTCGCCGAAACACCTGGCCAAACCGCTCTGGCTGGTCGCCGGGCTGGCGGCGGCCGGTGCGGTAACTCCCTGGATCGGCAGCCCGGCGCTGGCCTTTGTTGCCAATCAGGCCTCCCTGATCAGCACCAGCCACCAGACCACCCAGGCCTTCGCGCAACAGCTTGATGCCCAATCCGGGACGGGGAACCAACCCACACCGCTCCCGCAGCTGGCGGGCAGGGACGTCATTCTGGGCTTTATCGAATCTTATGGCGTGTCCACGCTAACCGATGAGCGTTACCAGAACGTTGTCGGCCAGAGCCTGGACACCATGGCCCGGGAGCTAAATGCCGCCGGATTGACCATTGCCACCGGCCGCCTGCAATCACCCATTCAGGGCGGGCAATCCTGGCTTGGCCGCCTGTCGGTCCTCAGCGGCCAGTGGATCCATAACCAGCTCGCCTACGAGACCCTCCTGAGCAGCGGCTATGCCACCCTTGTCGATGACTTTCGCAGTACCGGTCACCGGGCGGTTGCGGTAATGCCAGCCATCACCCAGGCCTGGCCCGAAGGCCGACTGTTCGGCTACGACCAGATATTCGGTCACGCCGACCTGGGTTACCAAGGCCCCTCTTTCAACTGGGTCACCATGCCGGACCAGTATACCTGGCACCGGTTTCAGGCGATCCGGGAGCAGCACGAGGGGCCACTGTTCGCCGAATTGGCGCTAATCAGCAGTCATGCGCCCTGGGTTCCGGTACTGCCCGTGCTCGAGGACTGGGGCACCATCGGCCACGGCCAGGTATTTCAGCGCTGGAAGGGAGCGGGAGAAGCGCCGGTCTCACTCTGGCGTGATCCGGACCGGGTCCGGGACCAATACGCCCACGCCATTGCCTATGCCTTGCAAGCCGCCGGCGGCTTTGCTTCCCGCTACGTCAAGGAAGGCGCTCTGATGATCATTCTTGGTGATCACCAACCGGCGCCGCTGATAACGGGTGAGGATGCCAGCCGGGATGTGATTATTCATGTGATCAGTGCCGATCCGGCACTGATTGAACCGTTCCTGTCCGGCGAGTTGCCCGGATTCCGGCGCGGAATCCGGCCTGACCTGCAGACCGCCGGTGCCCCCATGCCCCGTTTTCGCCCTTTTCTGCACCGGAATTTCGGGGGCTTCTGAGCTCCGATTGATGCTGGTCAAATATCAACCAGCCCAGCCCTTGAAAACCCGCCTGATGCGCCTACATTAGGGATTAGCAGAGGTTCACGGATAACCATCCCGCTGGTGGCATCGGCATGGAGCTGTTCCGCGATCGAGGCTGATAGTTATTTATTCAGATTCGTTCCGATGAAAAGGAGGAGATCCTTATGAGCAATATTACCCGCTGGAATCCGGTCAATGAGTTTGAGGACCTGATGAACCGCTACAACCGCATGTTCGGCGTGACCCGCTCCGCTGGCGAACGTGAAGGCAAGGACCTGTTCAGTCGCAGCGACTGGGCGCCGGCTGTCGATATCAAGGAGACACCGGAAGCCTTTACCATTGAAGCCGAGTTGCCCGGTATGTCCAAAGAGGATGTGAAGGTCACCGTTCATGACGGCGTTCTGAGCATTCAGGGCGAACGCAAGAGCGAGCAAGAATCCGACGACAAGAAGCACCACCGAACCGAGCGCTTCTATGGCAGCTTCCTGCGCCGCTTCACGCTGCCGGAAAATGTCGATGAAAACAGTGTGAAGGCCAATTTCAAGGACGGCATGCTGACCCTGACACTCCAGAAGGCCGAGCCGAAAGAGCCCAAGGCCATCGAAGTCGACGTGCAGTAAACATTGCCGACTTCATGCGGCCGCACCGGGATTAGCTCCCGGCTGCGGCCGTTTTTTTCGCACCGGCCTTTTCCAGGGCCTTGGCGTAGTCAACGCTCCGGCGATGCCGGGAGATCAGATCAAGGATGGTTTCGCCTTCACTATTGGTGGCGTTCAGATCCCGCCCCTCGGCCACGAAAAATCCAATAAAGCGCTCATAATCTCCGGCCCGCATGGCCTGGTAGGCTTTCAGCAAGGCATGGTAATCGGCATTGTCAGCAGCATCCGAGGGCTGCAGAGCCAGAAAACTCCTGACCCGCTCATCGCTCCACTCTTCGCCAATGACCTTGGGCTTGTCCGGTCCACTCATGGTTGCTCTCTCATGTCGCTGTGCCAATGAAATATCGGGCCGCACAGTATAAAGCCCTGAATGCACATCAGTTATATGGATTGCGCATGAGCAGCTACACAGCAGATATAAGGCTCAGGGCAGGATTTCGACCGGGAGATCGCCGGTCGGCGTTGCTTCATTGCACTCCGGGTTACGAATGGCGATTTCCACCCGCCGGTTCAGGGCCCGGTTTTCGGGGGAATCGTTGGGCGCCAATGGATTGGTCTCGGCACGGCCGGCCGCAACCACCCGCTCCGCGGGAACCTGGCGGTTCATCACCAGTTCGTGAACCACCGAAACCGCCCGCGCCGCCGACAGATCCCAGTTGGAGCGATAGCGGCTACTGGATATGGGCCGGTCATCGGTGTAACCGGACACCAGGACATCACCGGTACAGGCGGATAGCACGCTCACCACCCGCTCAATGATTGGAATCATCTCCGGCTTGATGGCCGCCTCTCCGGAACGGAAGGTGGCCTCTTCGGAGAACCGGATAACCACCTTGTTCTCGTCGTAATTGACGCTCAGAGCCTCCGAGGCCACTTCCGATTCAAGCTCCCGGATCATCCGGCTGGCCAGATCAATCACCCCGCCGGGGATTTTGGTGGGTGCGGCACCGTCTGTGCGCTCGTCAATAAACTCCGGCACCCGCGCCTGGGACTCGGGTGGCTCCGGCAGGGAAACCGACTCCGATTCGATCAGGGTCAGTGGCGAACCGCCCACCCCCTCGGCCAGCACATTATCGGAGCCGAAGGCCACCGCCATGGAGTTGGCCATGGCGCGGTATTTCTCGACATCCATTTCGGCAAAGGACAGCAGCAGAATGAAAAAGGTCAGCAGCAGGGTCGCCAGATCGGCAAAGGTGACAATCCACGCCGGAGTCTGGTTTTGCAGGCGCTTCCTGTTTTTCTTCCGGACCAGTTCCAAACCCTCAGGCCTCCCGCTCCGGCGCCAGACCGGTCCGTTGTTCGGGAGTGACGAACGATGACAGCAGCTCGGTCATGACCCTCGGGTTCTCACCGCGCATGATGTTCTTGATCGAGGTGATAATCAGGATGTGGTTGCGCGCCTCGTCTTCTGCCTTGAGCTGGAGTTTGTCCGCCAGGGGCAGGGCAATCAGCTGGGCAATAAAGGCGCCGTACAGGGTAGTCAACAAGGCAATGGCCATGGCCGGACCGATCGAGGAGGGATCGTCCAGGGTATTGAGCATCTGCACCAGGCCCACCAGGGTGCCCAGCATGCCGATGGCGGGCGCCGATTCGCCGATGCCCCGGAATACCCGCTCGGCCACTTCATAACGCTCCGCGGTTTGTTGGGTTTCCTGGGCCAGCGCCTCTTCCACCAGTTCTGGCGGATGGCCGTCGACACAGAGGTTGATGGCCTTCTGCAGGAAGTCGTTGTCGGTCTGGTGGTTTTCCAGCCCCAGAATGCCCTCTTTGCGAACCACCATGGCCAGCGAGCCCACTTCCCGGATCAATTCGGCTGGCCGGTCCATGCGGTCAGTGAACGCCGCCGACATTGCGAGGCGGAAGGCGCTCATGACGGACGCCATCCGGAACTTGATCAGGGTAACCGCAAAGGTTCCGCCCAGCACAATTGCCAAACCCGGGAGGTTCAGGAAGGTCAGGAAGGATGCATTGGCCAGCATTGCCAGGATGACAATCAGGACACCGGCCACGAGCCCCACAAGGGTAAGAATATCCATGGAAAATCCCTACGGAATGTTGACCCCGAGCATAGCCCAATCCCGGGCCAGCGGCTCAGTCGTTACGCAATTCTTCAATCACCGACGCGGTTTCCGGGGTGACACCACGCCAGATCCGGAACGATTCCGCCGCCTGCTCCACCAGCATACCAAGACCGTCGTAAACGGTTTGTGCGCCCTGATCGAGGGCCCACTGGTTAAAGGTGGTGGTCTGCAAAGAATACATCATGTCGTAGACCACGGTTTGCTCGCCGATAACCTCTGGGGAAAGCGGCGGCAGATCACCTTGAAGGCTGGCGCTGGTGCCATTGATGATCAGGTCGAAAGGCCCTCTGGGCACGTCAAAACCGCAGGCGGATAAGCGCGCGGTCCCGGCCTCCGGTGTAAACAACTCAACCAGACCCTGTGCACGTGTCACGGTGCGGTTGGCGATGGTCAGAGCCGCCGGCCGCTCTGCCAGTATCGGGCCCAGAACGCCACGAACCGCGCCGCCGGCACCCAGCACCAGAATTCGGGCACCGTCAAGGCGCACGCCATGATTGCGGACCAGATCCTGGACGATGCCGCAGCCATCGGTGTTGTCGGCCGTCAGCACGCCGTCGGAATCGAGGTAAAGCGTGTTGGCAGCGCCAGCCTTTTCGGCCCGCACGGTGCGGCGTCCTGCCAGCTTCCAGGCTTCTTCCTTGAACGGCACGGTCACATTCAGCCCTTTGCCACCGCGCTCGAAAAACTGCCTTACGGTGCCCGGAAAATCGTCCAGAGGTGCCTGGATGGCGGTATATTCCACGGCTTCACCGGTCTGGCTGGCAAACAGACTGTGGATCCGCGGCGATTTGCTATGGCTGATCGGGTTACCAACAACGGCGTACAGATCATTATTCATCATTGGCCTCCAGCCAGTCCCGTCCGGTCAGGAAGAACTCCGTGAGCCGGGCCTCGTCAGATCCCGGCTCCGCACTCCGATTGTAATCCCAGCGCACCAGCGGTGGCAGGGACATCAGGATCGACTCCGTCCGGCCACCGGATTGCAGGCCAAACAGGGTGCCACGGTCATACACCAGGTTGAATTCCACATAGCGCCCGCGCCGGTAGAGCTGGAAATCCCGCTCACGGTCACCGTAGGGGTGCTCCATCCGGCGCCGGACTATGGGCTCATAGGCTTCAATATAGCTGTCACCCACGGCTTTCATCAGGCCGAAATCCTGGTCAAAGTCCCCGGTGTTGTGGTCATCAAAGAAAAGACCACCCACGCCCCGGGGCTCATCCCGGTGCTTGAGATAAAAATAGTCGTCGCACCAGTGTTTAAAGCGGTGGTAAGTGCCCTCCCCAAACGGCTCACAGGCGGCTCGGGCGGTCTTGTGCCAGTGCACGCAGTCTTCCTCGAAACCGTAATAGGGGGTGAGGTCGTAACCGCCGCCGAACCAGTACACCGGCTCGCTGTTCTGTGGCCTGGCGATGAAGAACCGGACGTTGGCATGGGAGGTGGGCACATAGGGGTTGCCCGGATGAATCACCAGGGACACGCCCATGGCTTCCCAGGGCGCCCCGGCCAGGTGAGGTCGGTGGGCGGTGGCCGAGGCGGGCATGGTATCCCCCATCACATGGGAGAAGTTGACCCCGCCTTTCTCGATTACCCGACCTTCGGTGATCACCCGGCTTACGCCGCCGCCACCTTCCGGGCGATCCCAGGCATCGCGGATGAAGGCTGCACCGCCGTCGACGGCTTCCAGGCGGCTGCAAATGGTTTCCTGCAGCCCCAGCAGGTACTGTTTAACCGCGTGACTATCGGGTTGCTGTGACATGGACTCTCCTAGCGAAGCTGCTTGCCGCTGACAATATCAATAATCCGGCTGGGTTTGCGATTGCCACCGAGTGCGCCGGGCACAATCCAGTCGAGCTGGTTACCGAAATACCGTCGCACCTGCCAGATATTCCGGGCCGGCTGGCGACCCGCCGGATTGCAGGACGTGGACACCAGCGGCATTCCGGCAATGTCGCACAGGGACCGCACCACCGGATGCTCACTGACCCGAACCGCAATGGAACGATGCTGCCCGCGCACCCATTCCGGCACCTGCTGATCGACATCGGGCAACAGGCAGGTCACCGGCCCGGGCCAGTGACGTTCGGCCTCGGCCTGAAGTGACCGGGGCAGGGGGTCCAGCAGGAAGCGGATCTGGTCCACCGATGAGGCCACCAGAATCACCCCCTTTTCCGCCGGACGCCTTTTGAGTTCCAGAATCCGTTCCACCGCCTGTTGGTCCCAGGGATCACAGCCCAGGCCCCAGACCGCTTCGGTCGGGTAGGCGATCACGCCGCCATGTAGCACGGTGCGGCGAGCACAATGCAATTGCCAGTCAGATAGGGGTTGGGAGGCGACCATACTGCTCTTGTCAGAATCAATCAGGGTGGATGATCACACGGGGCTCAGGCGATTTTCTGGAAGCCTCCTGGTGCCGAACTCACCAACCCCTGCAACTCCAGAAGCAACAGGGATTGCATGAGCTGATCGGCGGGAAGGCCGGTCGCTGAACTCAGTGCATCGGTTGATTGGGGATCATACCCTAAAGCCTCAAATACCGCGATTTCCCGGCTGTCCAGAGCGGCCAGAGACTGGCCGGGTCGGCTCTGCGGCTTCGGATCCGGCGTGCTGGCCTCATCCACCAAGGGTGCAGACCACCAACTCCCCAGTTCCTCAAGAATGTCGTCCACTGTCTCTACCAGGCGCGCGCCCTGCTTGATCAGATGGTGACACCCGCGGGCCACCGGGCTGTGGACCGACCCGGGGATGGCAAACACCTCGCGCCCCTGCTCCAGGGCCATTCTCGCCGTGATCAGGGAACCACTGCGCAGACCGGCTTCCACCACCAGAACGCCGCGGCTCAGGCCACTGATAATACGGTTACGCTGGGGAAAGTGGGCGGCTTTGGCCGGGGTACCGGGCGGGTATTCGGAAACCATCAGGCCCCCGGCAATAACCCGCTCGCCAAGCCGGCGATGCTGGTCTGGATAAACACGGTCGAGCCCGGATCCGATCACTGCCGTGGTGGGAAAGCCCGCGTCCAGGGCACCGGCGTGAGCGGCGCCATCGACGCCCAGCGCCAGACCGCTGGTGACCAGTAACGCCCGGGCACTGAGTTCGGCCGCAAACCGGCGGGCATGATCCAGACCGGCCCGGGTCGCCTTGCGACTGCCGATAATGCCGATCTGCTCCCGACCCAGAAGCCCGGTGTCGCCGAGGGTATAGAGCACCAGCGGGGCATCGTGAATGTGTTTCAGCTGCTCCGGGTAGTCCGCATCTTGCCAGGTCACAAGGCCAATGCCATGGCGCCGGCAGTTTTCCAGAATGGTCCGGACCTCTCGCACCACCGGATGCGTTTCATCCCGCTGCTGCCATCCCTGGATGGCCGCAAGGCTTTCTGCCGTCAGGCCCAGTGCCCGCAGGGTCGCCGGATTCATGGTAAGCAGGTTGGTCAGTTCAGGAATTTCCGCCAGCAAGTCCCGGCGTCGGGCGTGGCCGAATTTTGGTAAACAGGTAAGAAGCAGCCACTGGGCTGAAGAGGAGGAAAACACAGCATCGTCCTTGCAAAAGCGTGGGCCGGTCCTTCCTGGTCCGGCCACTGAAAATCAGTCGGTCAGGGGTTGGTGACCTTGTCACCAACTGCCAGGGCACGACTGGCCTGAAGCACCAGGCCGTAGCTCATTTTTTCATAGGCCTGGAAAACCATGAGCAGTCCGGCTCGCTCGGAGGGCAGCTCAATGGTTTCACCGGTCACAGGGTCGCGAACCAGGTTGCCACTCTTCAGCACCGCCATCACGTTCCCCGCTTCCAGACCTTCACGGGTACCTCGGTTGATGGCAACCACATCGTACTGGCCAATCTGGCTGACACCACCGTCGACAGAGATCATCTGGCCTTCAATGGCCTCGCTCGGTGCGCTCGGCACAAAGCTGGTGGTTAGTCGACGGTCCTCGCTCACCAGCAGACGATCGCCGATCCGTACCTCTTCGCTCGAGCCGGTCAGGTTGACGGTCAGTACATCGCCGTTTTCTCTGGCCACGTCGCCCCGGGCGATGCTGCGGGCCTCGAGGCCCAGAAATTCGCCGGTGTCCGGGTCTCTGAATTCCTTGCTGCGACGGAAGATACCGACCTTGTCCGCCGGCTTTTCACCACGGGCATAAACACGGTCGCCAGCGCCGGTAATGATCCGGCCATCTTCACCTTCCAGCACGTACGGGGCGCCATTGATCTCTTCCGGACTTACGATGCGGGTATCCGTCAGAAAACTTCCGATGGCATCCAGGGAAATCGCAGGGATCGGCGTATCGATCGGCTCCGAGCGAATCTGCGGCGACAGCTTGACCACGTCGCTGGTCGCTACCTTGGTAATACGGGGCTTGCCATCAATGTAAACCAGGGCAAGGCGATCGCCGGGGTAAATCAGGTGAGGGTTGGCTACCTGCGGGTTCACGTGCCAGATTTCCGGCCAGTACCACGGGTTATTCAGAAAACGGGCCGAAATGTCCCAGAGGGTGTCACCTTTCACAACGGTGTAACGCTCGGGGTGGTCGGACCGCAGCTCCGGTGCCGCATGGGCCCAGGAGGTTAAAAGCAGCGTAGTTGCTGCCAGAGCGTACAGCAGTTTCCTCATTGTGTAAGTCCTTGATCGCGTGCCTTGATTCTTTGCATTCTGTTGGGATGCAGTCAGTTAGATGCAGCTTATTACGTTGTTATTCCAGTTACTATAGAAGAAGTCTCGCAAATTGTGATGTTATCTTTTGTTCTTCCAGTAAATTCTATCCCGCCGGTGAAAGTTTTTAACTATTAACTGATCAGTTTGTACTCAATCGCCGAATTGTTAGATAATAGGAGGCGCAGCGCAGAATACTCCGCCAGCCGTTGAAAGCTGCGGCCCCGTCCCGATAATAGTAAAGTCAGGGCGAAAATTTGCGCAGTACGCTGTCGCATTTCGGAGATCGGTTTCACACTGTTACAAAGCGCACAAAAGTGCACAAAGGTTCCAAAAAAGTTAATAGAGACATCGGCCGGCAGGCTGGCGTCCCGACATTCAGGCCAAAAGTACGATTTTATGATATTAGAGATTCTCGAATACCCGGATCCCCGTCTGCGCACCATTGCCAAACCGGTTGAAGAGGTGACAGACGCCGACCGCAAGCTGATCGACGACATGTTCGAGACCATGTACGATGCGCCCGGCATTGGCCTTGCGGCCACCCAGGTGAACGTTCATAAACAGATCATCGTTATGGACCTGTCGGAAGACAAGAGTGAGCCCCGGGTGTTTATCAACCCGCAGGTGGAAGTGCTGGATGGTGAAAGAGAAGCCATGCAGGAAGGTTGCCTGTCGGTACCCGGTTTCTATGAAGACGTTGAGCGGATCGAACACTGCAAGATCCGGGCGCTGGGCCGTGACGGCCAACCATTCGAGCTGGAAGCCAGGGGCCTGCTGGCGGTTTGCATCCAGCACGAGATGGATCACCTGAACGGCAAGCTGTTCGTGGACTATCTCAGCTCCCTGAAGCGCACCCGCATTCGCAAGAAGCTGGAGAAACTCCACAAGAAGAGCGCCTGATCCGCCTGCGGACGGGTAACAAAATCAGACGCTATTCCGGACCGGGTCACGACCCGGTCTTTTCGTATTCAACGGAACAGAGATCAAAATACCGTGCGACTCGTTTTTGCCGGCACCCCGGATTTCGCGGCCACCGCTCTTGAGGCCTTGATAGCTACCCACCACACCATCGTGGGTGTCTACTCCCAGCCGGACCGGCCCGCCGGCCGTGGCCGGAAGCTGCAACCAAGCCCGGTCAAGCAGGTGGCCCTGGATAACAGCATTCCGGTGTTCCAACCCGAGAGCCTGAAAGCACCGGAAGCCAGGCAAGAGCTGGCGGACCTGCATCCGGACGTAATGATTGTTGCCGCCTACGGCCTGATCCTTCCGAAAGATGTGCTGGCGATCCCGAGCCATGGCTGCCTGAACATCCACGCCTCCCTGCTGCCTCGCTGGCGCGGCGCCGCGCCCATTCAAAGGGCCATTGCCGCCGGCGACGAGGAAACCGGCATCACCATCATGCAGATGGACGAGGGCCTGGATACCGGTGCCATGCTCCTGAAATCCCTGACCACCATTGAGGAAAACGATACCGGCGGCAGCCTCCACGACCGGCTGGCCGAGATGGGTGGCAAGGCCATCGTCAAGGCCCTCGAATTGCTGGAAAAAGGCGAGCTCAGTGGCGAAACCCAGAACGACGACCTCGCCTGCTATGCCCGCAAGCTGAACAAGGACGAGGGGCACATCGACTGGACCAGAACCGCTATCGACATTGAACGACTGATCCGTGCCTTCAACCCCTGGCCCGGAACCTTCACCGATCTGGGCGAACAGCGCATCCGGATTCACCAAGCCAGGGCCCTGAATGACACCGCCAACAAGCCGGCGGGTACGGTCCTGCGGCGCGAGCGGGACGGTATCGATATTGCCTGTGGAAACGGCACCCTGCGTATCACCCGGCTGCAGCTGCCAGGCTCCCGGGCCCAGAGCGTGAACGACCTGATTAACGGCGGCAAGGAATTGCTCATGCCCGGCCAGGAGTTGCGCTGACATGGGCGACCAACCCCAACCCATGCGCGCCATTGCCGCCGGCGTTATCCTGGCGGTGGAAAACGGCCAGTCCCTTTCCCAGTGCCTGCCGCCAGCCCT
>AZIH01012691.1_pt1 | contig 14218 bp, 14 predicted proteins | sample 359041 | NCBI WGS metagenome assembly AZIH01 (sample SAMN02429716, study PRJNA222664) | marine sediment metagenome | biome: Sediment sample; isolation source: enrichment culture of sample MGS-ANC(UA) from oil contaminated site at the... | place: Italy: Ancona | collected 2012-02-14 | depth 6 m m
GTGCTGAATCAGCCGCTGTTGCTGGAGCCTGGCTATGCCCGGGTATTTCTTGGCGCTTTGGCACCTCGCCTTGGCGTGGCCAGCCTGCAAGATGAATTTGGCCTGATCGAATCTCAGGAAAAGCTGCGCATGCGTGCCGATTCGTTCAGCTCAGATCGCCCGCGTAGCAGGCCTTACGAAGTGTTGGGCGGCGTTGCGGTGATACCGGTCTCGGGAACTTTGGTGCACAAGTTCGGGCACCTACAGCCCTACTCAGGAATGACCGGTTACGACGGCATCATTGCCCGGGTAGAAGAGGCACTGGCTGATCCTACCGTTACCGGCATTCTTCTGGACATGGACACACCCGGCGGCGAGGTTTCCGGCTGCTTTGATACGGCTCGTCGGTTGAACCAGCTGCGCGGCACCAAACCCATTGCTTCCATCTCATACGACATGGCATGCAGCGCCGGTATGGCACTGCACAGCGCCACTGATTACCGATACACCACCACCAGCGCCCGCACGGGATCTGTTGGTGTGGTGATGATGCACGCCAGCTTTGAAGAGCAGCTCAAGGCTGAAGGCATCGATGTAACGCTGATCCATTCCGGCGCTTTCAAGGTGGACGGTAACCCATACGAGAACCTGCCAGATCAGGTGCTCAAACGATTTCAGGCTGAGTCAGACCGCCTACGCAACGAGTTTGCGGAAATGGTAGCGGTTCATACCGGCCTATCAGTATCGGATGTGCTTGCTACCGAAGCAGCCATCTACACCGGGCAAGACGCAATCGATGTTGGATTCGCGGACGAGCTCATCAACGGCCACGACATGCTGGCTGCCTTCACTGACTACATCCAAACCACCCAGACCATCGGAGTAAGCACTATGACGGTTGAATCAAAAACCAAGCCGGTTGCAACTGCACCGGCACCCGCCCCGGAAGCCGCTGTTGAGCAGCCGGAAAAAGTGGATACCACCAAGCTAGCAACCGAAGCTGCTGCCACTGAGCAGGCTCGCATTGCCGGAATTCTGCAATCGGATGAAGCCGAAGGCAAAACCAAGCTGGCACAGCACTTGGCATTCAACACCCGCATGTCTATTGACGACGCCAAAGCCGCTTTGGCTGCAGCAGAAACAGGCGCACAAGCCAGTGCACCGGGCGGCATGTTGGAAGCGGCCATGCGCGGTACCAAACAGCCAGAAATTGGCGCTGAAGTACCGAATGCCGATGCAGAGCAGGGCGGTTCTGAGGTAAGCGAGCTAATGGGCTCATACCGCAAAGCCACCGGGCGCAAGCCTGTCACTCACTGAGCCAGTTTTGTAACTGGTAAAACCACTCGTTAGGAGTCGAACAATGTCTAACTTCCCCCTCGCTGGCTCAACCGTTGAGTCGTTTCAAGACGACTCTCTGGTGCTAGGCGGCCTGATCGATTTCGGCAGCGGTACGCTGGAATCTGGGCAAAATCTCACGCGCGGTACCGTTATTGGCCGCGTTACAGCCACTGGTGAGCTGAAAGCCTCTGTGCAAACCGCAAATGACGGCTCACAAATCCCTGTTGGCGCAATGGTTCACGACGTGGATGCATCTGCTGCAGCCACAGGTTGCCAGTTTGTTCGCGGCGGCTGGTTGAACAAGCAGCTTCTCACTTGGGACGCAACTTGGACTGCAGCACTGCAGCCCAGTGCATTCGACGGCACACCCATCCGGCTCGTTACCCCCGAGTAATTCGCCGAAACCAACAGCCATACAAAGAGGAAATTATCCATGGCTTACGAAACTGAAACACTGCTGGGGGTCTACAAAGAGCTGGACCCGTTCAACCCGTTCCTTCTCGACTTGCTGTGCAAGCAGGTCGTACTTTTTGATGATGAATCTATCGCGTTCGACAAGCTTTCCAGCGATAAAAAACTGGCACCCTTCGTGAGCCCCATGGTTGCAGGCAAAGCTTTGCGTGCTGCCGGTGGCAACAAGTACGCATTCACGCCTGCATACGTGAAGCCTAAAAACTTCCTCGATCCCAAGCGTGTGGTAAAGCGCATGCCGGGTGAAGGCATTGGTGGCCAGCTGTCTGCCAGTGAACGCCGCCAAGCCATCATGATCGACACCATGGATGAGCAGCGCAAAAAGATTAAACGACGTGAAGAGTGGATGGTTGCCCAGATCATCCAAACCGGAAAGGTGATTGTGCAGGGTGAGGATTACCCAACGTCCGAAGTGGATTTTCAGCGCGATCCAAATCTCACCATTGATATCTCTGGTGGCGCTGCTGCTTGGGACCAATCCACCGCCAAGCCAGATGAAGACCTGGAGGACTGGTTTGCGCTGATGATGGCGCCTGCCACCCAACTAGTATTTGGTCGTGGTGCCTATCGCAAGTTCGTTCAGAACGATCGGATTAAAGATCTGCTAGACACACGCCGTGGCTCGGACACCGAGCTTGAAATGGCACCCAGTACCCAGCTAGCTTCTTTCAAGGGTCGGTTGGGCGGCTCCGGGCCAGAGTGCTGGACCTACGCTGGCTACTACATCGACGAAAACGGTACCAAGCAACTGTTCATTCCTGATAACGGCGTAGCCATTGTATCTACCGGTGCAGAGGGCCTGCGCGCTTACGGTGCGATTCTGGATGGCGAAGCAGATTACGTGGCCACCGAATACTGGCCTAAAAACTGGGTAGAGAAAGATCCCGGCGTAGAGCAAGTGATGACCCAGTCTGCACCACTGCCGTGCTTCCTTGAGATCAACGGCCTGGCATTCGCCACAGTCTACTGATCCCCAGCACTGCATAGAGAAAGCCAGCCTCTCGGGGCTGGCTTTTAATGACCGCACCGAACACCAAAAGGTTAAAGATTATGGCTGCTAAAAAACTGAAAGTTGAATTTGTTAAGCGCTACGAAGATCGCGACAAGAACGGTGAAAAAATTGTGATCCCCGTTGGCACCAAGGTTGAAATGACCAAGGCAGAGTATGAAAACGCTGGCAGTAAAGTGCGCTTGATTCAGCAAGATTCGCCTGATGATGAGGGTGAAACTGAAGACGGCGACGACGGTCAAGGCAACGGCGGGTAAACGTGAGCGCCTTTGATGCAATAGCGGGCTCGCTTGAGTCCGCTATTGACCGCCAGTTTGCAGAAGATGGGGTATACAGCGACGGCCAAAATCCCCCATTGGAAGTTCGGGTGATTATCGATCGCAACGTAGAACAGCGCGATGCGTTTGAAACCACCATGCCCAGCCATCGAGACCAAATCGAAATCCGAAAAATCTATGTGGCCAGACCCCGCCGCGGGCACACCGTTGTTGTGGGCTCCACTACGTGGGTGTTTGATGGGCTGATCTCAGAAGATGAAGAGGTTACGAGGCATTACGTAAATGGAAGCGAGAGTTGATCGATCAAGCCTGAACGAGGTTCGTGCACTACTTGCGAAATTCAGTGACGGTGCCGCAAGAGCTCATTCAAGATCGCTGAATAAAACGGTCACAAAAGGTCGCACGGATTCAAGTAAAGAAATTCGCAAACAGATTCGCTTGAACGCGGCCTATGCAAAAAGCCTCTTGACCATAACCAAGGCCTCTCAGAAAAACCTATCAGCGCGCATCACTACACCGGTTCGCGGCTTGTTGCTCTCGCGCTTCTCGACCAATACCAGTATTTCCGGTGACAAAGTCAGTTGGCTGAAACCACCAAGCATTCCGGCCAGAGGTTTGCGAATAAAAGTAAAACCGAACGGTTCGCCGGTTCCGTTCAGCGGAGATGATGAGATTGTTGGAAAGCCCTTCTACATGGTTCTTCCGGGTACCGGTCGTGTCGGAATAGTGGGGCGCAAAGCGAAACTCGGTGCGCAAGGCGGAAAGATCAAAGTGTTCTACGGGCCGTCACTGTCTCAAGTTTTTACTGATGTGAAGGAAGACCTGTCAGAGCCCTTAGCTCAATACCAACTTGAACAATTCGAAAAAGAAATCGACGCAATCCTTCGAGGCTACTAATGGCAGACAGCATACGAGAACAGGTTGTGCAGGCCTTTGCCAATCGGATTAATGCCGCGCGTGCAGCGCAGCTGGACAGCGAACAAGAATTGCCAGCCCGTGTGATTTGGGACCCTTCCGAGTCGGCCGAACGGCTGCAATTCGGCAAGTACGAAATGACCTTATCGGTCAACGTGGCCGAAATGGCAACGCGAGATCCCTTGGTTAACTCCAGCGTGCAAGGCAACACCATGCTCGCAGCGATTCTGGATGACGCGCTTAATCAAGATCCGACCCTTGGCGACCTGTGTAAGCAGATCAACTACACCGATTCGCAAATTGATTCACCCGATTCCGGCCAAACCACCATGATTGTGCTGGTTACCTTCGACATCGTGTACCGCACTAGCAACACCAATCCCTATCAGCAGTAACAACGCGCCCGCTGGCGCCCGTAAACCAGGAGAAAGTTATGTCTACAGACAACGCAAAGCTCGAATTTGAAGGCGGGCAAAACGCATTCGCAATGATGGCCTTGTCCGATTCCGGCGATTCTAAAGTATTCGCCTCTGGAGAGGAGCTTTGGTCGCAGGCTGCGGGTGTTGCGCCAGTAGTGCGCCCTGATGGCTTGCTAACCGGCGGCAAGGTTTCACCAGCAGCTGGCGGCGGTAACAATAACGTAGATCATGCAGCGTTCACCGCCAACGTGAATGGCGAAGAAATTGCGGTACCGGCTGGTACAGACTTGGCAATCACTCGCGCCAGTACGGATACACACATCGTCAACAGCATTGTATGCAGCGCTGCCGGTGTTGTGAGTGTGGTGGCGGGAACTGAAAGCACCAGCTTTGTTGAAACTCGCGGTGCAGCTGGTGGCCCTCCGTACATACCGGTTGGCTCTATTGAGCTGGCTCAGGTGCGTCTGAATAGCGCAACGGCTGGCCCAATCAAAGCAAGCGATGTATTCGACTTGGTAAACCGACACACTGAGAAAGCAGACTTCCCGGTGCCCAGCACGGATTTCATCAACGGCAACGTAGAGATGAGCTCGGCACTGCCAAAGATCCACACTGGCGACTTGCCAAAGGGCGTGCATGCCAGCTTTGCAACGCCGGAATTCATTGAAGCGTTTGATTCCTACGACTTTGTGCCTTCTGAAACCGGCTACAGCTCCAGCAGCACCCAGACCTACAGCCGGGTTAAAAACTCCCGCTCCCAGAGCCTGAGCAACGCCACGTTCAGCATCCTGCTGAAAGACGGCATTACCGATACGCTCGTGGGTAAGCAGGGCGAAAACCTCTACTTCCGCTTCTACCCAGATAAGTTCAAGCCGTTCAACATTATCGAGCAAGGCGTGTTCTCAATAGCGCGAAGCTTCCCCGCTGGCGGTGATGTAACTGCGAGCTGCACCATCAACGTGGATGAGAAGGGCAAAGAGGTAGCGCTGTGAGTGGTGGGTTTGACCTAAACGCTTTTCGCAAAGCCAAACTGAGTACGCGGGAAGAAGATCTCCCGCTGCCCGGTTTGGCAGAGGCTGGATTGGGTGATCAGGAACCAGACCCTGAAACGGGAAAGCTGCCGCCGGTTGTGTTCAAGGTGCGCGGTCTCACTGCAGAAGAACTGTCAAAAGCAGAGCATGAAGCAGACAACAGCCGGTTAATGGTCAGCGTCAGCGAGAAGCTTGTGGGTGCAGAGTCTGAAAAGGTGCAGGCCATTTTGGATGCACTAGGCTTGAATAGCGCAACCCCTGCCAGCCTTAGCCGCAAGATGTGTCACGTTCAGTATGGCGTGGTAGAGCCGGAACTGAAGCTACAGGATGTTGTTAAGCTGGCTGATGGCTTTCCCATAGAGTTTGGCTTACTGGCTCAGAAAATCTACGAGCTGACCGGCAAAGGGAAAATTGCACAGGTAAAGCGAAAGCCCTCTGGAGCGACCCCAGCATCCAAGCAAGCTTAGCTCTTGCGGATCGGAAGGGCGGGTATCTGTTTGAATCCCGCCCTGATGTATTTCCAGAGGGCTACTTAACGGAATGTGAAATTGCGCTGTGGGGCATGTGGTATAAAAGCCAAAAATAAATAAAACTATGCTACAGTTTTTACAAACTGTTACATGGAGGTATTCATGCGCTTCGCCATATTGTTTCTCTCACTGATCTCGTTCTCTGCATTTGCTCAGGTTTATAAATGGGTAGATGAGAATGGCAATACTCACTTTGGTACTCAGCCGCCGCCAGGTAAACAACAGCAAGTCGAAATCAGGGAAAGCAGGCCGGGCGCCATGAGTTCAAACCGTCAGTATGGCGATTCTGAATCGGACATTATTCGCCAGAGCAGAGAGCTTGAAAGGCGTAGGCAGGCGCAGGCATATGAAAGGGCTGAACAGCGTTACAAGAATAGGGTGAGTGAAATACGCAGTGAGCAGGAGGCGCGCCCAGACTATATCTGTACCGGTGCAAAGAACCGGCTGAAGAGTGCCAAAGACCGCTGGAGCAATCAAAAGCGCCAAGGTTACACCGTGAGTGAGCAGCAACAACATGAACAACGAATAAGAGACTTGGAGCGGCACCGAGACAACATTTGCCGATAACACCTTGAATCAAATAGAACCTCGCCACGGCGGGGTTTTTTTATGCCCGGAGAAAACATGGCGGATCTGAAAAAGACAGTAGAGCTGATCTTTGGTGGCGTGGATAACACCGGCGGCGCCATCACGTCGGTAGGCCGTGGGTTGGATTCGCTTGTTAATAAAACCGGCGATGTAACCGGCGTTCTGGCAGGCATTACAGACAGCATTGTAAAGCTGGATCTGGCCTTGGCTGCCGCGGGCGTGGGCATTACCGCGTTTGCCGTCAAACTGTCAGATGATTTTGATACCGCCTTTGGCGAAATCGCCACACTCATTGGTCAGCCAGCGGACAACCTGCGTGATTTTCAAGCACAGATACTAGAGTACTCTGAGCGCTCCAGCGCCTCGCTTGAGCAAATAACCAGCGCTACCTACGGCGCCATCTCAGCAGGCGTTGATTATAAAGATTCGCTAACGCTCATTGCGTCTGCAGAACAGCTAGCAATTGCTGGCAAAGCGGATTTGGGCGAAACCACCACAGCGCTTGTGAGCGTAATGAACGCCTTTGGCGCATCTGCTGATGAAGCGGGTGACTACGCCGATACATTCTTCACCGCTGTACAGCTAGGCCAAACCACAATACCAGAGCTTTCTGGGTCCATTGGTAAGCTTGCGCCATTGGCTGCCGCTGCGGGCTTGTCGTTTAAGGAAATGGCCGGGGCCATTGCCACGATAACAGCCGAAACCGGCACAGGTACCGCTGAAGCAATTACCGGCATTCGGGCTGCTATTACCGCCATCCTCAAGCCTTCCAAAGAAGCGACCGATCTGGCAAAAGAGCTGGGATTGGAGTTCAACGCAACTGCGTTGGAGAGCAAGGGCTTTGCAGGCATTTTGGAAGATGTTGCCAAGGCCACTGGCGGCAATACAGAAGTTATCGCCAAGCTGTTCGGTTCAGTTGAAGCGCTGGCGCCGGTGCTCGCACTTACCGGCAATGCTGCAGACAAGTTTGGAGAAAACCTCAAGGCATTCGAAAACAACGCCGGTGCTTCGTCTACCGCCGCAAAGGAGCTTTCCGACACCCTTGGCAACCTCGGGCAAACCCTGCGCAACAATCTGGAATCGGCGCTTATTGGTTTTGGCGGAAAGCTTACGGATGAAACCCGCTCCGTTGTGCAAAGCGTTACCAGTATTTTTAATTCTCTGGGTAATGAGATACGGCTGGATGACGGCGCATTTGCACCCATTTTAAATGGGCTGGAAGGGCTGGCGCAGGATATCGACCAGAAGCTTCAAGTGATTGCCCAAAACTTTCCGAAGGCGCTTTCAGGGTTAGATCTATCCGGCTTGCTTGCATCATTCGGCGATCTGGGTGATGAGCTGGGTGATCTGTTCACTGGCCTGTTTGGCAATGTGGATCTTTCCACGGTTGAAGGCCTGCAAGCTGCTATGCAGCGAGTGGTGGACGCGTTCACCGCCTTGGTGAATATCTCAGCCGGTATTGCCGATGGTCTCAAGCCTTTGTTCGACGCATTGGGTGAGGGCATTGAGCAGTTCGAGTCTCTGGATGATGCAACAAAGCGCAGTGTGGGTGAGCTTCTGGGCGTAGGCAAAGCCATTGATATGGTGTTGCCAGCCATCGGCGGCTTGGCTGGAGGCCTTGAGTCCATCGGCACTGGCCTCACTGCTCTTGCAGGCGCACAAGGCTTTAAGGCGCTGATTGGCAACCTTGGCTCGGTTCAGACAATCGCTGCTGGGGCGGGCAAGTTTGGGCTGGTTGGTGCCGCTCTTCTCGGGGCCGGTGCAGCCGGGTACGGCATTGGTACTGTAATCAATGACACCATAATCAAGCCGATAGAGGACGCGCTTGGCGGCACCCTTGGCGGTGCAATCTATGACCTGCTACATGGCGACGAAATAGCCATTGCCAAGGCCCAGTGGGAGGGGTACGCCGCCGAGCTGCGCCGGTCCGCTAAAGATTCTGAAGACTTGCGGGCAATCAACGAGATTCTAAACCGGTCGCTCGGAGAGACGGCCGTTGCAACGGATGAGCAGCAGTCATCATGGCAGAAGTACGCTGACGAGCTAGTTGCAGCGGCCAACTCAAGCGAGGCCGTAGCGGACAGCCAAGGCAAGGTCGCAGACGCTATTGGCGGGCTGGGACAGGTTGCGGGAGCCAGTGGCGGCGCGCTTGCGGATGTATCCAGCGCCACTCTTGAGCTTGCAAAGAATAACCAGTCCCTGCAGATCGGCTACGACGAAACCACGGGCAAGGTTAACAGTTTCTCCGGGACCATCGTTAAATCCAGCAAGGCGGTTGATGACGCTGCCGAGAAAACAAAGAAGCTGGTTAAAGAGTCTGAAGCCTACCAGATAAAATTGCTGGAGATTGCCAGCGACGAGCGAATCAAACTTATCGAGGCCAAGGTATCTCTGGACATTGCCGAGGTAGAAGCTAATGCGCAAAAGGTCGAAGCCATAGCGAAGACGATCAGCGAAACCTTCGTGGATACGGGCAAAGTGATCAGCGACCTTTTTGGCGGCTACGACGACGCATCAAGGTCTACTCAAATTGATATGGCCAGCCAGATTAAAAAAGAGAATGAATTTCGTAAGCAGGCGCTTGACGACCAGAGCAAGCTAACAAAAGCAGAAGCTGATTACATACGGCAGAAAACCCAAAACCTGAAGCGTGGCGATGCGTTGATAAAAGTGGATGGCGCAGGGCTTCAGCCGCATCTTGAGGCGTTCATGTTTGAGATTCTGAGAGAAATACAGGTTCGAGTGAATGCGGACGGTGAAGAAATGCTGCTGGGGCTTGGGTCATGAATGTAGCTATATCGGCCCCAATATTCGATCTCGATGGCCACGTACTGCTTACGGGTGTTTCTGCTGACGGGCTAGCCGAGCTTGAGCGCAGAAATAGCCGTGTCGCAACTCTCGATGGGCAGGCTGTCATCTCTGACTTTGGATATTCAGATTCGGATCGAACCTTAACCGTTCGGTGGCGTGTTGCATCCCGCATAGAGATAGAGCGGGTTACATGGCTGGTAAAAACGTATAGCCGACTGATTATTGCTACGGAGGAGGGTTGCTTTGTTGGCGCTCCCGGAGCTTTTTCGCTCAGTAGCGGTGAGGCTCAGATGCAAATCATGGTCGAAAAGAGGATTGATGGATGAAGATACGCGTATCACTTGGCACGACATTGGCTCAGGCCGTCCTGTCCGAGCTTGCGTCGGGGTCGGGCGGCACTGCAAAGCTTGAGATCTACTCAGGATTGATGCCGTCATCCATTGGTGCAACGATAACAGACACGCTGCTGGCCAGCTTTTTGCTGGGCTCTGCTATTGGGTCGGAATCAAACGGTGTGATTACACTGTCTGGATGGACAGACGACCCTTCGGCTCCAGCATCGGGAGTACCCGGATGGGCGCGCATAATCAATAAAAGCGGCGATGAGGTCATGCTGCTGTCTGCCGGGGCAACTGGCAGCGGGAAATCTGTGATGGTGAGCCCTGACACCATCGCAGCAGGTGAGCCGGTCAATCTAACCTCTGGCGTTATTCGGATGCCCGTCTGATGGCTAAATATGCAGACCTTATAGCTGCACAGAGTGACGGAGTTATTCATCACTGGCCAATGGAAGAGCTCTCTGGCAGTGATGTTTATGATGTTATTGGCGGCTGGAACGCGCAGGTCTACACGAATAACGGGCTAACCTCCGCAGAGCAGGATGCGACAGTCGCTAGCACCCCTGCAGGGCATGGCAGAGACCTGTCAGCAAACTGGAATGGAGTCTATCAGCAGCGAACACAGATTGCGGTCCTTCGATTTGATCAAGCTCAGCAGCACGCCGACCTTCCGGCAATTACCGTCAGGCTGCGCTATTTTCATCGTTCGTGCCCTGCCGACACGTATAACGCTATGTCATACGGCTTGCTCATGCTTGGCAGGGGCTCTTCCAGCGGCATCTATATTAAAGGCTCTGGCCCCAGCAATGGCACGCTCAGCTATGGTGCTGGCGGGGCAGGCGGCTCTGGCAGCTTTCCGTTCGTTGCAGGCCAGTGGCACGACATAATCATATCTGGCGATATATCCGGAACTGATATTTATGTAGACGGCGCATTGTTTGGCTCAGTATCTGGCTCTGGCGCTTACTCAATATATGACTCAGATCTTACCGCCGATAGCTGCCTAATCGGCGCTGACGATTGGGATGATGGGGCGGCATATTTGGATCAAACTGTCATTGACGGGATTATCCAAGACTTTACGATTTGGAACAGAAAGCTGTCGCCAGCAGAGTTGTCAGACCTAAATACGGCGGGCGCATCTGAGCCGCTTATAACAGACATAAGCCCCATCACCTATGACGCGATTCTTGATGCTTCATTTCCTATATCCGCAGAGTTTCTGGCCGTCTCCAACCCGGTAGAGGTTGGCATTGATACTGAGTTCCCAATCACTGTCCAAGTTTTATCTTATCAAGATTGGATAAAAAACCTCCCGCCAGTCTCATTGCAGGAAGTGTATAAGCTTGTAATCACCGGTCACGGAGATGGTCTTGATGATCTTCATATCGGGGGCATCTCAAGCTGGCAAGCCACCAGCCAGACAGAAGGCCGATCCGTGTACGTTCAGGCGGTGATACCTTATGCCGGAGAGTTTATTGACGAAATAGAAGCCCGGCAAAATGGCGACCTCGTTATTCACAAGGGCTACCGAATGAGCGATGGGCAGGCCAGATACGAAGAAATCGCCAGATCAAGTTTTGATGGGTTTAGGTCAGACAGGGGAGCGTCTGCGTTTACGCTGACCGTTTCCGGCTACAGCTCTGGCAAGCCTGCATCGCGTGGCAGTCGTTCCCTAACCGGCATCCGCAGCATAAGCACGACGGGCGGGAAGAAGCGGGTGCGGTGCAACATAGATTTATTTTTGCAGCCCGGCATGACCGTAGAGGCGCGGGGCGATACCTTCAGAGCGGATTACATAAACTTCTACGTCAGCCAAAACGATAAGTTTTGCGAAGTGAGCGAGCGATAATGTCACGCGGTGAAATCATCGAGCATATCGGCGAAGGCAAGTACAAGGTCAGGCAGAAGTTCGCCCAAGAGAGTGTGGCGAACGAAATTGGTAGGCTTTCGACAAGAATAGCAGATCTCGCCGTGGCTCTGCCGACTGCGAAGCTTGAGCTTTTGCAGGCTGAAGGCTTGGTAAGCGACAAAGCCAGAGAGATTGACTTGCTAGTACCGGATTTTCAGGCAGGGGTTGATGGCTCTAGGGAGGCAATCACTCAGGCGCAATCAGAGTTGGTCGCTTTGCAGGCAGCTGCAGGAAAATTAAGAATCAAAACAGACGAGCTCATCGCCGAAAATCTGGCAGCGCTAAAGCGGAGAAATCAGCTACAGTCAGCGCCGGAGTCCAAAGACATTGAGGCGTGGTGCGCAGACTACACTCTTGACCTAGCTGGCGAGGTGGGGATTGCTGACATTAATGATGAAGGCGGGCAGGGTGTGGTTATCCAGCCCGGCTACAATGGCGCTGCGGCTTACGAGGCGGCAAGAGATGGCGAACTTTATCACAACATTGCCCAGTCATCGGCTCAGGTCTATTTCAATGCCGCTATTATGCCGGGTGTGCAGAAATGGCTGCCAAGGTATCGAGTGGGAGAAATAACGACGATAACAAACGATATATGCACCGTCGCTCTTGATTCTGCGGAGTCTAGTGCTCAGGGCTTGCCCATCAACGAAACAGAATCACTCACTGACATCCCAATAGTTTATATGGACTGCAACGGCAGCGCATTTTCCGAAGGGGATCGAGTGATCGTTAGGTTTACGAAAAGCGGACCGCTCGTCGTCGGGTTTGAAAGCAACCCCGAATCGTGCAGCTTGTTCGGGTTCGTTTTTGAGCCTGCTAATCTTGCTGGCGTAATCCCACCGACATACAAAGCCAGAAAGAACACCTACGGCAAGCCGTTCAAGATCGAAGAGATGGAAATAAACCCTCCCCTTGGTACGCCGGGCGGGGATCGTGTTGCTTGGACCGCTCTGCCAAAAGACGGAATATTAGAGATTGATCAAGGCAATACAAGGCACTACGGGAATAAAAACTGGTTTAATAGCGATAAAGTTGTGCTGTCTTGGGCTGGCCCTCCGGGGCGTGCGCACCGCCTTGATCAGATAAAATACACCTTCACCCAATTTCTTGAGCCGTGGGAAACGAAGCCGTATGTCTATCACGACCTAAGAATCATCCTCGATCTGTCGGAGCACCCGGAAGCGTCTAGCTTTCAGCATGTATACGGCGCAGCAATCCGCAATGGTGAGGGAGAGGGCGAGCGGCAACTGGTTGTTATCGCATCAAATTACGATCATGAGGTAGGACAAAGGTTTCAGGCATTCAGCGTCGGCATTGACGAGAGCTATCAACTGCTAGGCCCGCTAACGTCAATGGGATCGATTAAAATCGACGACGACATGATGCCGCAAAGTCATTTTTACTTTTCAGAAGATGGGTCTAAGGCTGTTTGTACGATCATCGGAGATGTTGAAAGCATTGACGAGATTAGAATTGAGCTTGTGCGCTTCAACATGGGAGGGTTTTCTACCGAGGAAATATGGAACCAGTCAAACCCTGTAGGCACCCGAAGCGTTACGTACAACGAAGATTTCCCGCCATCAGATGAAGATGGCAACATCTATCACTTCATGAGATCCGATGGCACGACTCAAGTTGGACAGCATCAGGTGCCAATTTACTGTGATTATATTGGCAATAAAGAGGTTACGACCTTTGAAGTAAGGCCGGGATCTTACAGAAGCTACAAGTACAGGTGGAAGTATACAAGCGGCTGGCCTGCTGGGCCTCAGACTGAGCACTCAACCACCGACAATCGTGGCGAAACGGATGAATTCCGCATAGAGACCAGCGAGGGTGACGTGCTATTTAAGATGAGCACGAAAACTTACACCCGGTATCGAGACATGGTTAGCTCTGGAGCACCAGGCTGGGGAGACTACTTCTCAGGATCGCGGTCTGATGAGTCGCGGTATGGGGGCATCGGGTACAGGGACAATATCCTTGCTATCGACGCTAGATTTAAATTCTGTGCTGCAAACTACGGCGGATACGAATACACCAAATCGGAGAGCGCATCAGGCCCCGGTGACGAAGTGTTTTATCCGGGCGTGGGGTCAGTCACGGGCGGAATACCGATTGAAATGGTTGAAGTTTGGATTGACGGGGTGCTTGTTGAAGAATTTTTGGCGAAAGAAGATGAGCAAAGGGTGTCTTTAGGCGGGTTCACCCACTCATCAAGCGTCGATATTGAGCACAGCTACTCTCACACTGTGCCTATCAAGCCTGATAGGCCGCTAAAGATTGGGAGCAAAATGTTATTGACAGCCGCCGCTTACAGGACTGGCTCACATGAGATTGCATCATTTGCGATGAATTACCAGCTCACCCCTACGCAATATAAACCGTTAATTTTTAACCGGCTGAGCGGGTACTCAGATCCTGTGTCGCAAGTTCTTCAGCGCTCAGAAAGTGCAGGTTACATGCTTTGCTCTGTGGGGCTTGTTTAGCGCTTCCTCTGATTTAACTTAATTTCGTTTCGTCTGGTTTTAGCATTTCTTGGCGCTGTGCCGCGCCGCCATCCCTTAGAAAACCTCCCTCATTTGGTACTTTTTGAGAC